>JAEEGL010642392.1_pt1 | contig 100863 bp, 80 predicted proteins | sample 9134231 | NCBI WGS metagenome assembly JAEEGL01 (sample SAMN16246548, study PRJNA631951) | gut metagenome | biome: gut microbiome; feature: rumen; material: fiber-attached | host: Bos | place: Iran: Karaj | collected 2018-10 | reverse complement strand
AAGAGCTTTCCTCCGGCGAAGAGCTTTCCTCCAAAGAAGTGCTTTCCTCCTCCGTAAAAACGGCGGAAGCGGACGTATCGTCATTTTCCGTCTCGTTTTTTCCGTCAAAGGAAGAATCGCCGGACTTCGGATCCGGGCTCGTGCAGGCGCAGAGCGCCGCAGTGATCAGCACGGTAAGTATAACAGCAATGATTTTTTTCATAATTCCTCCGTTAATGTATTAAAGTTTTTCTGATGTCAGACTGCTTCTGCCGATGGCAGCTTATTTATTCGATGATGATCTGATCTGCAAAACAGAAAAAGTCTCAGAAGAACGGCGCGAAAAATGCGGTTGATATAAGTCGGATCGGAATTACCGCGTTTTTATTGCTCAAATCTTTTGATTATGTGGTTAATATCCTCGCAAAGCCTGTCAAGCGCCTCTGACGAGTAAGCCTGATACGTCAGCTCCTGCCCGTCTTTTTTCTTTATATGAAGCGTCTGGAATTTTACCTCTATGTTCTTTTTTCCCTTTTTATACGTTATGCGGTCGTCCGTCAGATACGATTTTTCGATATCGGAATACGGGACGGTGGCGCTTCTGTCTTCTTTCTTATCTTCGATCAGCGATATCTCGTACGCGCCTATGCAAAGCATTTCAGGTACAAAATAAACGTGCGTTTTTGCGTATATCTCCGTTCTGTACTTGCCCTGTTTGTCGCGCCGCAGATACGAGCCTTCAAAATATTTGTACCCTTCAAGCACCGCGGATTCAACGTAGGGAAGCTGTCTTTCGTACAGATCATAGCGTTCGAGCGTCTCCTCCTCAAACAGCTTGAAGGCGTCCTGCACGTCCTCGTCTATCTTTTTGTCGCCGGAGCGCGAAGTTACGGTGATAATGAGCGCCGCCCCGCCTACGAGGATCAGGATGACAGAGAGGATATACATAACAAAACGGTTGTCCGCGTTTCTCGGGAGGATCCATAAAAGCGCGTCCACGGCAAGCAAAGCCGCGCTTCCGTAAAGCATCAGCTTCTTGTTCTGAAAATACCTTAAATTCTTTTTGTAATCCATAATTTTATACCCGTAATTTATTTGATATGATTTTATCACAAAACAACCTTTTTGTAAAGAGTTATAAGCAAAAATTCTTCTCCGGAATACTATGAATTATATGTTAATCCTGACAAAACGGCTTTATTTTTTTATCTTTGACCGCCTTGTTTATTGACAATATCAAAATAATATGATAAAATAAGTAACAGATCAAATAGGGAGCATAAAAATATGAAAAAAATAAAAGCATTATCCGTTTTTTTAACGCTTATCTTCATCCTCTCCTGCGCCGTTTCCGCGTCGTGGGATCTTGATGGACAGAAGTTCAACAACACGACGGAGATATATCCGGGCGTTATGAGACACTATATAGAAACGCCCGCCTCGTCTCCTTACAAATTGCAGAAAATAAACATAATAGAATTTGACCTTGCGCAGCGCGATCTGTATCTTGACGTCGTGTACCCGCAGGACTGCGCCGTGAAGCTTTCTACGACGAAAAACGTGATGAATGCGTTCACGAAAGAGAACAACGGCAAGACCGCGATTGCCGGCGTGAACGGCGATATGTGGATGGTCACATACGCGCACGCGAGAGTCAAGGGAAGCGGCACGTCCTACGGTGGATATTCCGACGCGGTCGTGAAAAAGAGCTTTCCCGTATCGCGCGGCTTCAATATGTCGGACGGCGAGATTTATTCGACCGCCCATATGACGCAGGAAACGCCGTACGAGGGTGAATTCTGGTCCTTCGGCGTGACGGACGATTTTATTCCCGTAATGGGCAACCCTCAGGCAAAGGTCATGATAAAGGACGAGAACACGGGCAAAGAGGTAAAAGCGGACGGCATAAACAGGCTTCCCGCAAAAAACGCGCTCGTCGTTTATACCGACAAGGCGATGAAGGGCTTGAACAACTTTGCGCTCGACGATGCGTATGAAGTGCTTATAGAATTTGACGGGGATTACAAAATGTGTCACGGCGCCGACTTCACCGGCACCGTAAAGGCGATCTACGGCCCGGACGACAGCGCGGATCCGCCGCTTATAAACAACAAGCAGATAGTTCTCACCGCGCGCGGAACGAGAGTGTCTTATATAAACGAATTCAAAATAGGCGACAAAATAAATTTTACGTGTGAGATAACGGATATTGAGGGCAAAACGGAGTTATGGCAGCGCGTCACCAACTGCGTCGGCGGTCATATACAGTTCGTCGTGGGCGGCAAGCTCACGGGCAACGGAGTCGGAGAGGGCGCAAACTATCCTTCTACGATCATCGGTTATACCTCGGATAAAAAAGTCGTTATGATCACGATAGACGGAAGACAGAAGAATTATTCCGTCGGCGCAAGCTCGTCAACGCTCTCGCAGCTTGCAAAGGACCTCGACCTGTACGACGCTTTCCTTGTTGACGGCGGCGGCTCGACTACGATGACGATCGCAAAAGCCGACGATTATAAGAACCTGCAGACGGTAAACAGCCCGTCCGACGGAAGCGACAGATCGGTAAACAACTCGATAATCCTGTCGTTCGGAAAAGAGCGCGCGGCGCAGGGCGAATTCGTTATAGAAAAGCCCGAAAAGGTGGAGATAGATATGACAAATCTGTCATTCCCCTCAAAAGCGTACGCGGACGGCGTCGCCGGCGCTAAAAACGAGTGTTCCTGCGAATGGGATAACGGCGATTTGAAGCTTACCGCGACAGGACTTAAAACGAACGACCCGTACGTCAATATAAGCTATCAGTACGCAAAGGAAAATATATCGGCTGATGATTACAAAGTGGCGACGGTGGTGTATAAGCTGCCGGAAACTAACGCGAAAGCATCGTATTCGACTGAGATATTCTTTTGCGCAAACGGCGGAGGAGCGGAGGGCGGACAGTCCGCCGTCGGTCAGATAAAGCGGACGGGCAAATACGAGTACGTCAATATCAGCGCAAAGAGCGTTTCAAAATGGAAAGGAAAGGCTACGGGCATACGTCTCGATTTCTTCACCTCCGCGACCGAGGGCGACGTTATGTACGTGCATAACATACTGTTCAGCAAGACCGCGGAGGAGGCGGATGAAAGAGCCGCATATATCGTCGGCGTGCTTAACGGCGAGATAGAGGAGACGACGGCGGAAACGACCGCCCCGCCCGAGACCGAAACTGAAACAGAAACGGAGACCGTGACCGAAACCGAGACGGAGACAGAAACGGAGACAGAGCTGGAGACGAAAACGGTGCAGACAACGACCGTATCACAGACGGAAACGGAGCCAAAGGAAACAACGGGCGCGGAAACGGAGCAGACAAACAACAGCGGCTCCTCCGTCAACCCGTTCATAATAATCGCGATAGTCGCCGCGGGCGTGATAATAACCGTCATCGGCGTGATGATCGTTAAAAAGAAAAAGTAAGAGACAAAACAATCAATAAGGCGGGAGGGGCGACCCTCCCGTTTATACAATGTGAAAAACAAAAAATAAGATTTTTTTTCAATTTTCAAAAATCCCGTGACTTTTGAGGGTCAAACAGTCATATTACTTATGACGGACAAAGAAAGGAAGTGCCGGTATGAACAGCAGTTATATCATCGATTTGCTGTATAAGCGTGACGAAGAGGCGCTGGTGTACATAAAGCAGCTTTACGGCGTCGGTATAAAGGATATAGCTTATAATCTCCTGAAAAACCGCGAGGACGCGGAGGAGGTTTTATCAGACACGCTTATGACCGTATGGAATAACGTTCCGCCGGATAACCCCGTAAATCTGCCCGGGTATATTTTCAAAGCCGCGCGCAACAACGCACTGGAAACGTACCGGAAAAACCACCGCAAAAAGCGCAGCGCCGTCACCGTCTGCATCGACGAGCTTGAGGACTGCGCCGGAGGCGACGACGTTGAATCGCAGATCGAGGAAAAACATCTGTCGGCGCTGATAGACAGCTTTCTGTCAGGTCTCGATACCGAAAGCAGACGCATTTTCATCTGCCGCTATTTCTACAATATGGAATATAAGGAGATAGCAAACCGGTACGGAATGGGCTTATCCCGCGTCAAAATGTCCGTCAAAAGAACAAAAGATAAACTTAAAGAGTTTCTGCAAAAGGAGGGATATTGAAATGAAAAAAAATGAAATGATATATCGCGCGATAGGCGGTATAAGCGAGGAAAAAGCCGCCGATGCGTATCTCTACACGTCGGAAAAGCAGAAAAACTACCGTCTGCGCGCCGTTTTCAGCGGCGTAGGAATCGCCGCCATCGTCTGCTCGTTCTTCGTTTTGTCGTTTGTTTTGCTGAAAGTATCGGGACCAAAGACCGACCCGGCGTCAAGCGGAGAGGGTGTGTCTGATGCCTTGACAAATACAGAAAACGGGACCGCATCCGAAAGGATTTTAGACCAGAATGACCCGAGCGCCGTAATCCCGGATACGGAAAAGCTCAAGATAGACGAACTGTATAAAATGGAGCCGTATAAGGATTTTATCCCCGTGACAATTCCGAACCTGTTTACAAATTTTGACGTATACAGAATAGTACCCGGTGAATATAAGCAAAACAACGGAAAATCACGTTACGTAGACGAGGAATGGAATATATATATCGGCGCTCCCGATTCAAACGGCAAAGACACTAACTGGCTGGATATAACGATTAAAAAACTTGACGAAAAAGAAGCGGAAAACGTTGTTGACGCCGATAAGCTGTCAACTTCACTTATTAAAAACAGCCGTGTTCTCTACAGCGACCCGTACGGAAACAGGACGTGGAAACTGATGCTCAGGTATTCCGTTACATTCAAAGCAGACGGATGCGAGATAATATACAGATATACGAAGCTGTCAGGCGAGATCACGGATAAATCGTCGCCCGTAAATCCCACGGCGGACGATTACGCCGCGCTTGACGCTGAATCACAGCTTTCACCGGAATATCTGTTTGAAATGATAACCTCCGCGCCGTATTTCAAAGATCATCCCGTATCGTTAGACGAGAAAAACGAAAACGGTAATAAAAAGTCGTTTTCGGCAGATGATACCGGAGTTGCGCTGACGCTCGAATTCAATTCCGACAGATATGATTTCCTCTCTGTCATTGAATTGACAGCGAAGCTTAAAAATACAACGGATCACGCCGTAACGATCATAGTACCGGTGAATGCACCTGAACATAATTCGCATCAGGAAATACAAATCGGTATTTACAAAGCGAATAATGAAACCGTGCGCTTTAAAGATATGGATACGTACAACGTCCCGTTTGATTTGGGAGAATCATATATGACGCTGAAACCCGGTGAAGAGTACGTGCAGAAAATGAGGTTTACGGGTGATATTGAAGCTTTTAACAGCGTGCCGCAGGGTGCGGTGGAGAGAATCGGCGTTTATACTGTTTCCGCAAGGGTAATGTTTGCAGACGGTAACGGAAGTCCGTCGGGCGAGTTTGTATATAATTTCGATATAAATATCGGATAATATGACCCGGGATAAAAAACCGAAAGGAGCGTTTGCTTCTTTCGGTTTTTTTTTGCCCAAAATGTTTTTGTTCCAGCCCCGGTCGGAACGTCGCATCCGGCGCATAGTGTTTTACTGATATTAAAAATCGCGCGGTCGGGCGGTGGGGGGGACGCCGACCGCGGCGCTGCGCGCAGAAGACGGTGAAGAAAAGAGGCGGTACGCACAGCCATAAATAAAAGACCGCATTCGCGGTCTTTTTTAATACCTTCCCCTTTTGGGGAAGGGGGACCGCGGCCGGGGTTCCCCGACGCGAACTTGAGAGCGTTGGGGGTTCGCGGCGTGCGGTGGATGAGGCGAACACCGCTTCCGCAAAAAAACGTTTAAGCGCGGCGTCGAGGCGCTGACGGGCGGGATGGCGGCTTTGATGAATTATTTTACAAAAACGATAAAAAAGCTTGATTATTTATCGTCCGGTACGTATTACAATAAAAATATAGTATTTTTTTCTTTTTTATGTGACTTTTCAAACCCGGATTATCACTATATAAGTGAAGGGCAAAGGTGATGATATGATCGACGTACTTATAATCGAGCGTTTGAAGCAGCGCGACGAGACGGCGCTTGAAGATATCAAAAAGCGCTACGGTGACACGTGCTACAAAACGGCATTTACCATACTGAAAAGCAGAGAAGACGCGGAGGAGGTCTGCGCCGACACTTTGCTTGCGGTATGGAACAATATACCGCCGGATTGTCCGGAAAATCTCGGCGGGTATATTTATAAGATCGCCCGTAACAAAGCGCTTGAAAGGTACCGCGCGAACACGGGACAGCTCCGCAATCCGAAGCTTACGGTCCCGCTCGACGAGCTCGGCGACTGTATCGTCGGAGGCGATACGGAGACGGACTTTGACGAAAGACAGCTTGTCACACTGTTGAACCGCTTTTTATCATCACAAAGCGAGCAGGACAGACGTGTTTTTATCTGCCGTTATTTCTACAATATGAAATACGGCGAGATAGCAAAGAAATACGGCATAGGTCTTTCCCGCGTGAAAATGTCCGTCAAAAGAACAAAACAGAAGCTCTCTGAACTGCTTGAAAAGGAAGGGTATTGATATGAAGAAAAAAGATTTACTGTATAAAGCTATGGGCGAAATAAAAGACGGTATGGTAAGTGACGCGGCGGAGTACGAGGCGGAAAAACGCGATTTCTCGCGCCTGCGCACCGCGCTTGAAGCCGTTGCCGTCGTCGCCGTAGCCTGCGGCTTCGTCGTCCTGTCCGTAGTGCTCACAAAGGTCTCGGGACCTAAGACCGATCCCGCGGCTGTCGGCACCGATACGGGCACCGAGCAGGTGACGGAAACGGAAAAAGACCGTGAAATTACCGACAATACCGATAAAGCGCCCGATACCGAGGCGCCCGATACCGAGGCGCCCGATACCGAGGCACCCGATACTGAGGTGACAAAGACAGAGGAAGAAAAGTTTTTCATAAAGCTTTATTCACAGGCATATGACGGTTTTGTAGGTGTTAAAGATGGCGTTTTAGTCGCAAGAGATTACAAAGGCCTTCACAATAACCCGTCCAGAGTGTCAAAAGAATTGCCGGGATCGGAAGCGCTTATGCTGACTGAGACAATGAAAAAAGAAGACGTTCAAACAATAATAGGAAACATAGCGGGCGGCATAGACCTGGCGGATAACGATATTTATGTCTTTTGGGATTATGAATTATCAGACGGCAAAACGTTTTGTCTGACCGCGCATTTTATGGAAAATGAAGACAAAAACGGTTTTATATACGTGTTTGACAAGCTTCCGCTCACCCGCCTGAAAGCCGAGATTTTGAAAGCCGAACTCAAAAAGAGCGAATTAAGCGAGGATAAAAAAGCGGAATTTGAAAAAACGCTGTCAGAGCTTGATGCGCTGTATGAGGAATACTCGGAGGAATACTGCAGCGGTGCGGCTGCGTTTGCAAAACGCTTAGCGGGCTTCGAGATACCGTATAAAAACGATGTGGAATACGCGTTCGAGCTTATAAACACCGTATTTACCGCGCTGAAGGATCATATGCAGAGCAAGCGGGAGTATAACGATTTAGATTATGACGACGATTTGAAACGTCTTACCTACGAGGGCTTTATACTGCAGGATTTCTGCGATATTATAGGCAAAAACAATTCCGCGGAGGATATGATAAAAGCCGCAAGCGACTTATATGACAAAATAAGAATAAAGAATAAATACAGTGTGATCAAAAAAACTCATGAGGCATCGCCATACATTGAATATGATTACCTTGTCAACTATAATAAAAACGACGGCTATTCGGAATACGTAAGAATATCTACAAGATATAACGCCGTGTTATACTATAAAGAAACGCCGGAAAAAGAAACGGTGTATTCAATAATGTATTCAGACGGCAGGATAAAGAATAATACGCCCGAGCAGGTACGCAAAAACGTAGTCTCCGCAGAGAAGTTTGAGGAAAGCACGGGGATAAAGATAGATTTCAACTTCGATCAGACTTTAGTCGATTTAATGCTTGACAGAATTTACAGCCACCCCGAGACGTCGGATATGACGTACAGACTTAAGGAAACGCTTGAGTATGACAAAAACTACAATGTAATAACGAAAGAAGTGACCGAGAGTGACTTCAAAATATACTGCATACCTTTCGTAACAAAATTCTCCCAAAAACTTGAATCGCCGTACGCTGCGTACTGTTATAACAGTTATCCCGAATATCCCGGTATTGGCGGCGACAACGAAACGTGCATAACACAAGTATCCTTTACAACCGATAAGATAAAGATCTGCGGAATAGGTTTGAGCTCCACGTATGAGGAATTTGAAGAAACGTTTGCATCGCTCGGATTTATCGTGACGAAAAACGGTAATAACTACAGAGCGGAAGACAAAGAGACGGGATTGAGAATATCCGTTGCCGACGTAACTGATTATAATAACGGCGGAAAACAAGAGCGTGTTATGACAATGAACCTTTCGCCTATGCAAAGAAGTGTGATATATTATTGATAAATCCACCCACGAAAAAGACCGCCCCGGCGGTCTTTTCTTTACCTTCTCCAATAGGGGAAGGGGGACCGTGCCGTGCACGGTGGATGAGGCGAACGAAATTATCACTTCCTCTTAACCTTCCCCTGTTGGGGAAGGGGGACCACGTAGTGGTGGATGAGGCGAATAGTTTATATTAAAATTTAAAGAATCAACTCCTTCCGTCTCGGCGTACCGTTGAGCCACCGTCTCGCCTGCGGGCTCGGTCAGACCGCGGCTCCGACAGTCCCCCGGACTGTCATTCACTACCGCGCCCCCGCTTTGCTGCCTCAGGGAGGGAGGCATCGGTGTAAAAAATTTTTACAAAAATCTTTTAAACTTGTGACTTTTGGGGCAAAAAAACATATTACAATGATGAAAGCGCTTTTATGAAAAAAACGGGAGGTGAGTCGGATATGGATGACGGCGGGATAATCAAGCTGCTTTTTGACCGCAGCGAGCAGGCGCTGACCGAAATCAGCGAGAAATACGGCGCAAAGTGCTACTCCATCGCGTACGGCGTGCTTAAAAACAGGCAGGACGCGGAAGAAGTCGTCTCAGACGCCTACCTCACGCTCTGGAACAACATACCGCCGAACAAACCGGCAATATTATGCGCGTATTTATATAAAACCGTCCGCAACCTCGCGCTTCTGCGATACAACGCGGAAAAGGCTGATAAAAGACGCGCAAACTCGCTTGCCGCGCCGTTGTCCGAGCTTAACGACTGCGTACCGTCCGGCTTTGATCTGCAGGAAGAATGTGAGGGACGCGAGCTCGGAGAAATAATAAACAGATTTTTACTCGGCTTGCCGGAGCTTGACAGAGGAATGTTCGTTTGCCGTTATTTTTCAAATATGGAGTATAAGGAAATAGCGGAAAAATACGGCTTCAAGCAAAGCCGCGTAAAAATGACGCTTTACAGAAGCAGAGCAAAACTGAAGGAAACTCTTATTAAGGAGGGATATTTAAGTGAAAAATAATTATAAACTGTATGAGGCTATGGGGAATATAGACGATAAGATAATCAGAGAGACGGAAGCGTATCAGGCGCAGAAAAAGGACCGCTCGCGCTTGTTCACCGCACTTGAAGCGGTCGCCGTCGTCGCCGTAGTCTGCGGCTTCGTCGTCCTGTCCGTAGTGCTCACAAAGGTCTCGGGACCGAAAACCGACCCCGCATCAAGCGGAGAGGAGAGCGCAATACAAACCGATACGGAAACCACGACCGCAGCTGACAAAGCAGCCGAAAAGAAAAAGAACGGTCACACATTTCTTGAAAGTCCGGTGAAGGATGTGAAAGCGGAAGAATTATATCGGATGGAGCCGTACAAGAATTTTCTGCCCGCTGAAATTCCGGATAATTACGTTGAACTTTTTTCATATAGGTATGTTCCCGGAAATTATTTGTGTGACGACGGCACGTATCAAAAAGTCTCTGAACATGGCGGTGTAAGCTTCAGAGACAGCACCGTCAACAACGAGAATGATGAAATTCAGTTGGACGTTGTTGTTTATGAAAACGAAGGCAGACCCGTAACTGAAAATCTGTCAGTATCTGACGTTTCATGCGGCGTTTTCCATGGAGTCCGCAATGGCGGACCAATGTTGGCGGGAATAGAGTATAAGTTATGCTGGGTTTCGGATGACGGCTGGTATATATTATACCAGTTTAGGATATATCCCGAAGCAATAAACACGCTCACGGCAAAGGACCTTTATGATTTAGCGATAACCGCGCCGTATTTCAAGGACCATCCGATAGCAAAGGACGATACAAGCCTGAACAAGATAGCGTCTTTGACAAGTGATTATGACGGTTTGACGCTGTCCGTAGATATAGAAACACAGGGCAGCAACGTGACGTTCGGCTCGCTTTTGGACGTGACGGCGACGTTAAAGAACACCACGGACAACGACGTAACGATAGTCGTTCCCGTTTCCTCGCCCGCAAAAGAATCGCATCAGGAAATTCAGGTGAGTTTAGTCAAAAAGGATAACGAGAACATACGGTTTAAGGATTTGGATACGTACGGCGTCTGTTTTGAAACCGCGGAATCGTATCTGACGCTCAAACCGGGCGAAGAGTACGTACAGAAAATGAGACTTACTGGAGATGAGAATCTGATACAGGAAACGGAGCAAAGCCCGTTTGATGAATTCGGCACGTTTATCTGCCGCGCAGAGTTCAGAAAGCTGTCCGACGTAAACGATAATTCAAAGAGCGACGAATGTGTACTCGAATTTGAAATAGTATTTGAGTAATAAAAAAAACCGCAAAAAGACCGCCCCGGCGGCCTTTTCTTTACCTTCCCCAATAGGGGAAGGGGGACCGCGGCCGGGGTTCCCCGACGCGAACTTGAGAGCGTTGGGGGTTCGCGGCGTGCGGTGGATGAGGCGAACACCGGCTTCGCAAACGAACGGTTTGCGAGATATTTTTGAAACGGAGCGTCGAGGCGCCGCTCCCCTGCAAAAGGCTCCCTCGGAGAGGGAGGCATAACAAAAGACCGCCCGTAACGGACGGTCTTTTTGAATGTTTCGTATATTATTTCATAGCCTCTTCGACGGCGACGGCGACAGCGACCGTTGCGCCGACCATCGGGTTGTTGCCCATGCCTATAAGACCCATCATCTCTACGTGAGCCGGGACGGAGGAGGAGCCCGCGAACTGAGCGTCGCTGTGCATTCTTCCCATCGTATCGGTCATACCATAGCTGGACGGACCGGCAGCCATATTGTCGGGATGGAGCGTTCTGCCCGTGCCGCCGCCGGACGCGACGGAGAAGTAGTTCTTGCCGTTTTCAACACACCACTTTTTGTAGGTGCCGGCAACGGGATGCTGGAATCTCGTCGGGTTGGTGGAGTTACCGGTTATGGAAACGCCGACGTTCTCGAGCTTCATTATGGCAACGCCCTCGGGTACGTTGTCCGCGCCGTAGCAGTTGACGGCGGCTCTCGGTCCCTTTGAGAAGGGCTTTTTCTCTACTACCTTAACGGTTTCCGTGTAGGGGTCGAATTCCGTTTTTACGTACGTGAAGCCGTTTATACGGGAGATTATATACGCCGCGTCCTTGCCGAGACCGTTAAGGATGACGCGCAGCGGTTTAACTCTGACCTTGTTAGCGTTCAGAGCTATTTTGATAGCGCCTTCAGCCGCCGCGAACGATTCGTGACCGGCTAAGAAGCAGAAGCATTCGGTTTCTTCCGAAAGAAGCATTTTGCCGAGGTTGCCGTGGCCTAAACCGACTTTTCTGTTTTCGGCAACGGAGCCGGGAACGCAGAAGCTCTGCAGTCCGACGCCGATCATAGCCGCCGCGTCGGCAGCCTTTTTGCAGCCGGTCTTAATGGCTATCGCCGCGCCGACGGTGTAAGCCCACTTTGCATTCTCAAAGCAGATCGGCTGAGTTTCCTGTACTATCGTGTAGGGGTCTATACCCTTTTCGTCGCATATTTTTTTGCACTCGTCTATCGAGGAGATGCCGTATTCTTTCAAAACGCCTAAGATCTTAGCCTCGCGTCTTTCATATCCTTCAAAATTAGCCATTTTTTCTCCTCCTTATTCCTTGCGCGGGTCTATATACCTGACCGCTCCGTCTTCGGGAGCAAATCTTCCGTAGTGACCTGTCGCCTTTTTGTACGCCTCGTTCGGTTCAAGACCCTTTTTGATGAAGTCCGTCATCTTGCCGAGCGATACGAATTCGTAACCTATAACCTCATTGTTCTCGTCGAGAGCCATTTTAGTGCAGTAGCCCTCAGTCATTTCGAGATAACGCACGCCCTTTTCCTTTGTGCCGTACATCGTGCCGACCATGCTGCGCTCGCCCTTGCCGAGATCCTCAAGTCCGGCGCCGATTACAAGGCCGCCCTCCGAGAAAGCGGACTGCGAACGGCCGTAAACGATCTGTAAGAACAGCTCTCTCATCGCGGTGTTTATGGCGTCGCATACGAGGTCCGTGTTAAGCGCCTCAAGCAGCGTCTTGCCGGGGAGTATCTCCGCCGCCATAGCCGCGGAATGCGTCATACCGGAGCAGCCGATAGTCTCAACGAGAGCCTCTTCGATTATGCCGTTCTTGACGTTCAGCGAGAGCTTGCAGGCTCCCTGCTGAGGAGCGCACCAGCCCACACCGTGGGTGTACGCCGATATATCGGATATCTCTTTCGCCTGTATCCACTTGCCCTCTTCCGGGATCGGAGCGGGGCCGTGGTCACAACCCTTTGTGACCTTGTACTGATTCTGCACCTCGCTGCTCATGGCGTAGGGGCATTCACTTACCTTGCTCATAATTCTGTATCCTTTCAAAAACTATTATTTCATGATCTTGCCGTAGCAGGTGCCGAATGCGCACGCCGCGTTGGATTCATCCGTGTCTATATGCATGGCAAGCGCGAATTTCGGGCTTACTCTTACGACCACGTCGCCGAATATCGTCGTTCTGACGTCGTTTTCGATCTTGACCTTGACTATCTGCTTGTCCTGTACGCCGTAGATCTCAGCGTCCTCGGGCGTCATGTGTATATGGCGTTTTGCGGCTATAACGCCTTTTTCTATCTCTATCTCACCCTCGGGTCCCACGAGCTTGATGCCCGCCGTTCCCTCGATATCGCCGCTCTCACGCACCTTAGCCTCAACGCCGAGCGTTCTCGCGTCTGTCAACGAGATCTCTACCTGCGTGTCCTTGCGCTCCGGACCTAAAATGATAACGTTTGCTATCTCCTTCTTCGGACCGACGAGCTTTATTCTTTCCTCGCAGGCGAACTGGCCGGGCTGTGACAGAGGCTTTTTCTCGGTGAGCTTGTGGCCCTTGCCGAAAAGCGTCTCAACGTCCTGCCGTGTCAGGTGAACGTGTCTTGCGGAAGTTTCAACCAGAATTTTCTTGTTCATAATGCTGCTCCTTTTTTATTTTTATATCCGATACATTATACTCCGCGCCGCGTATTCTTTTCAATGAATAAAATAAAACAATTTGTAAAAAATGAGAGTAAGGAGGGATTTATTTATGGATTCGGAAAATGAGCGTGAAAAAGAGGAAAAAGAAGGGGAGACCGCGGTAAACGGCGTTGAATGCATAACTATCTCGGGACAGGTAGAGGGGCATTATTCGCTCGGCGCGGGTCAGAAGGCTACGAGATATGAGGAGCTGATACCGAAGCTCGTTTCCTGCGAGCAGACGGATACCGTGCGCGGCGTGCTTTTCATCCTCAACACCGTCGGCGGCGACGTTGAGGCGGGGCTTGCCATATCGGAGCTTATAGCGTCTATGTCAAAGCCAACGGCTTCGCTCGTGCTCGGCGGCGGCCATTCGATAGGCGTGCCGCTCGCCGTGGCGGCAAAGCGTTCTTTCATCGTGCCGTCCGCGACGATGACCGTTCATCCCGTCCGCTACAACGGTCTCGTTCTCGGCGTGGAGCAGAGCTTCACGTATTTCAGACAGATGCAGGAGAGAATAAACGGTTTTATTACGGCGCACAGCAAAATATCGAAGGAGGAGCTTGACAGACTGATGTTCGACACGGATGAGCTTGCGTCCGATATGGGGACGATCATAGACGGAAAGGAAGCCGTTTCAAACGGACTTATAGACTGTATCGGCGGCTTGAACGACGCGCTCGGCTGGCTTTACGGTGAATGCGATATTATTTACAAAAATTAAGTAGACATTATTTTTTAGTTATGATATGATATTATCCGATAGCGGAGGTGTTATATGAAAAGGATAATATCGCTTTTACTTATACTCTGTCTGTTTTCCGCGCTTTTCGGATGTAATAACGTTTCCGAGGTGACGGAAACGGAGCAGGGGACGACCGGCGCCGGGACCGTCATCACGGACACCGAAACGGCGGAGGATACTGAAACGGAGCCCTATAATACAACGGAGGAGACCGCTGAAACGGCGGAGGAAACCGCAAAGGAAACGGACGCCGGAACGGAGCCCGCGCCCGGTCTTTACGGGACTTATACGATATATGACCCCGCTATGGCGGGCGACGGAAGAAGCGGCTGCTCGTTAACGCTTTTAAAAAACGGACGCTACAGCCTGGAGCTTAAGAGCTTTAAAAATTCTTTGCCGTTATATAAAGTCATTTTGGAGTACGGTGAAGAAGGAGAATACGAGATAGACGAAAACGTAGGTGAGATCATACTTTCCCCGTCAGATCTGACTTACTTCATAGAAACGGATAAAAACGATGAATACAAAAGCGGGTATCTGACCGAGATCGAAGAATCGTATTCGTCCGGCGACATAAGCAAAGAAGCGTACGCGATAATAAATAAAGCGACAGAAGAGCCGTATTCCACGACGGATGTCGTCTCATTCAAGGCGGCGCGCGTTTTCGGATCGGCGATCGCAAGCGGAGCAAATAAAGCTCTGCTTGACGGTACCACGGCGTACTTTATGATAAACGGTCTCGAGTTGTCCGAGAACGAATACTACATAGCGGAAAACGGTTATACGTTAGCGCTTCACGACGACAAAACGTGCGGTATGAGCACGAATACCGAGAGAAGCGGGGGCGATATAGGCGTTATCCTCGTACACGAAACGTATTCCGGAACGTATGAGAAAAACGGAAACGACGTCAGATGCATAATTACGAAAAACACAACGCGGTACGAGTTTCTGTCTGAGGACGATCGCAGTGAATTCGTCGAATTTTACACGGCAGAGTATGAAAAAGGAAGAATAAACAAGGTATATTACAACTATTACATGGCGCTTATAAGCGAGGAAGGGTACGTGACGGACGAGCTTTCGGACGTATATCTGATAACGACGGAGCCGCATACGCACACCGCGTTCATAACGGGCTCGCCCGAATCCGAGGCGTAAAAGGAGGATTTGATCATGGCAAAATTCTGCAGCAAATGCGGCTCGCCGCTTACCGTGGACACAAAATTCTGTTCGTTTTGCGGTGCGCCGGTACATGAAGCGGTAAAAGCGGAGCCCGAGCCTGAGGTACAGCCCGAGCCTGAGATACAGCCCGAGCCTCGGGTATTCTCTTCATCCGCGTCGACCGCGTCGGGCGAAACGTATTACGGAGCCGACGGCGGCGCCGCGGCGCAGACGCTTACCGGCGTTATACCGCCGCCGACAAAGGTATTAGGCGACCTGTTTAAATCCTTCTTTTCATCCATCGGACAGGCTTTTAAGAATCCGAAAAGACTCATACCCGCGTTTGTTCTTGCGACTGTTTGGCTCGTTTTGAATATTTTACAGGCGTGCGGCATAAATCCGCTCCCTTTGAGGATACTATCGTTTTTGACGTTTGCAAACGGAGGTATGAGCGGCGGCGCAGTCGGCGCGATAGGCGGGATAATAGGCAAAGGAGTATTTGCGGGAGCGCTCACGTCCTTGATAGGCTTGTTTATGCGCAAGGGCGGCGGCAAACGCTCGTTCAAGGATACGTTTTCAGGCGCCTTCGGCGTCACGCCCGAAACGCTTTTCGCGTACCTTACGGGCATCGGAGCGGCGCTTTTGTTATACCTGTTCATATCGGGCGGCGCCGTGCGCATCTCGTTTATGGGCGGCGTCGCGGCGTCGTTTCTGTCCGCCCGCGCGGCTTTGAACAACGGCTTTTTACAAAGGCTGATAAACTCCGTGACCGCAAAGGGCAAGCCGAAGGCGAGCCCCAACACGGCGGGCTTTATCCGCGGACTCGCGGCGGGCTTTGCGACGGCTGCCGTCATAGGGCTTACAGGCATTTGGCTCATACCGTTTATCATCGGGCTTCTGCTCGTAAACGGCGGAATCGTCACGCTTATATTACAGGCGACGGGCGTAATAAAGATGGGAGGTAAAAAAGCATGAAAAAGAGATTTATTTCATTGATTGCCTTATCGTTTATCCTCTTATCCGCGCTGTGTCTGTCCGTATCCGCCGCAAAGGCGCGCCCTTATCCGTATAAGCAGTTTACGACGGGCGACGCGTATACCAAAACGTATACGAGCAATATATCGGATATAAAAACGCTGTTTGAGAATAAGGTTTTCTGTCAGTCGACGCTCCGCTTTGAAGGCTTCGTCAAAGGCAACGGAAAATACATAGATCAGAAAGCCGTGCTTACGCTGCCCGAAAAAGGCGGCTTCCGCGACGCGTATCATTATTACGAAAACTTTTATTACATAGGCTCGCAGAGCGAGGAGGGGCATTGCAGGATAACGATACGCATAGAAAGCGATTCCGTCGAATCGTTTGACGCGTCAGTCGCCGACGCCAAAAAGGCTATGGAGCTTGAACAGTCGGGAGAGTCTAATTCGCTGTTTTCATGGCGGACGTCGAACAAAAATTCCATCGCCGAACCGTTTAAAATGACGACGGAAGCGGACGGCAGTACGCTGCTTGAACTGCACCTTTACGACGAGGTGAACGACCCCGTGTTTGCCTATACGGAAATAATCATGAGAACGCGCGTTTTCAGAATCGAAGAGCTCCCCGGAATGCATATCACAGCCACCTGCAAGATACATTACGGCATCGGCACGGGGCGTTTCCTGGGTGATTACGACGAGTCTAAGCACGGCGCGACGTATCAGAAAATGATAGAGACGCACAAGAAAGATAAGGCGGAGTTTCAGAAATTCCATATAGACGAATATGTAACGACGCCGTCAAACTATAGGATAGAATGGCAGGATCCGAATATCCTTCAGCAGTTCTCATATAACGAGGTGACGCAGAACGCGTCGCAGACTCCGGGAGAGGACGGCGGCGTATCCGTTCCCGCGGCGATAGTCGTAGGCGTCTTAGGCGGCGCGGCGGCTATAGCGGGCGCGGCGGCGGCTTCAGTCGGTACGGCGAACGAAAACAAACAAAAAGCGTATAGAATGTACGTACAAAAGGATTTCGGCGACGCGATAAGAAAAGGCGCCGAAAAGCCGTCCGTCGTCCGTGCGAGAATGGCGGAGATAAGCGAATTCGGACAAATCGACAGAGACGATCTGACCGCGCAGATAGGCGTTGATACGAGCGGTCTGATCCTTCATTCCGCCGTTATGTCCGGCAGATACTGTGAGGCGACGGTGAGCGCGCCCGAGGACAGCGCACAAAGCGAAGGGACCGTCACGTTCATCTTCCACGGCGAGGGCGGAGAATTTACGAACAATATCATCTTCCGCTTAGTGGGAGGCCCTGAGCTGAAATTCTTAGCCGAGACACAGACGCCGGGCGAATACACGCCGTATCACAATAACTGCGGTATCGGCGCGATATACGGCGACGGCTTTACATACACGGAATTCTTTATGATAGACGGCGCGCCCACACCGCCCGCTTTAAGCGACATAACCGCGGTAAACACGGGCGACTATAACGTCAGCTTTGAACTGACAGACCGTCCGGCGGTATATAAAATGTACGTCGTAAACAACTCAAAACCGCTTCCGGACCACGACGTTTTTGAAAAACCGCGGGAAACGCATTTTGAGATACACGTTAAGGTCGAAGGAGAAAGGGAGCCCGTAAAGGGCTACGTGACCGTAACGCTTTATCCCGAGGGTATAACGGTACAGTCGCGCGACGAAAGCAAACGCGGCGAAATAAAATACGTTTTCGTTCAGGCGTACGAAAAAGAATACGCGGGAGACCTCGATAAAAAATGGCAGGTGAGCGAAATGAAGCTCACGCTTGCCGTAAAGGGCGAGGACAGGGCTATAATCGACCCGAAGGAAGCCGAGTACGAGTTTGAGAAGCTCAAGGGCTCGGGCGGCAAAGGCACCCGTGCCGATAAGGAAAAGTCGCTTGCGGAAAAATACGAATACAAAGAAGCGTACGGCATGATGAACGAAAAATTCACGTACGATTTTGAGCCGCAGGCTCACCTTTGCGAGCCGGAGACCGGATTTTATCTCGTCCTTCTGCCCGTTAAATGCAATTATAAATCGCAGATTATAGAGGCTGACGTGCCGCTCCGTTTAAAGGGCAAGGATCCGGACCCGTACGAGGACTGGGATCTGGAATATAAGAAGCTGCGCGAGAGGATAGAGAAGTATTCGCTGCCGGAGGATAAGGATCAGTGGATGAAAAAGCTCGAGGAGCTTACGGAGCTTGACCCGAGACCCGCCACGTCTCATCTGCGCCTGACGAGCAAATACATTGTCAGAAACTATATGCGCTACTGGGAGATAGAGGGCATAAAATACAGAAACGACGCACAGCTGTACGACGTTATAATATCACAGCTTGAATGGGTGAAATTCGCCGGAGACTGCGCTTTCTCGTTCCTTATAAACGCGTACGCCGGTGCCGTCGCAGAGGCGATACTGTCGCCCGCAAAGGACTATCTTGCCGAATCTCTCGGCGAGCTCATAGCCTGCTGGAACCACGGAACACAGGTAAAACCCGAGAATTTCAGCCTGGCGAAAACCCTTGAATCCGCGGGCGAAAACCTTGTTACAAGCGAAATATCATTAACGGACTGGAAGAAAGCCGCGGCGACGCTCGGCGGATATTTCGTGTTCGCCGCATTGAGAAATCTGATAAACAAGGCTAAGGAAAAGGGCGAGTTCGATATCTGGGGATCTCTTACAAAGGCGTTTTCCGATATGACGCTGCAGGCGTTCAACGCCGCCGCGGGCGAGCTGTTCAAGAAATGGGTCAGCGGCAACAAAAAGGTGCAGAAGTGGATAGGAGAAAATATCACCACACATCTGAACAAATACGCCGGACGCGGCAGAACGTTCAACTTGAAGGATCAGAAGATCACGAATATGCAGTATGATTTAAACGACAAGCTCGATATGCACGGAAATCTGCGCAAGCTCGCGGGTTATCAGGGCGAGGGTAAAGTGCTGATATCGAAGATAGGCATTTTCGAGAAATATTTCCTCAGTTTCGTCGGAAAGAAGGCGGGTGAAATCAAGGAATTCGTTGACAAGACTAAATTCAGAAATCCGGGATTTTATATGAACGAAAACGGTCATCCCGCTTTCTGTATCAAGCTTGAGGACGAGGATAACGGTGTGTATTACGCGACGATAGATCTGGTATACGCTTTGACTAACGTATCCTGCGGATTGTTCAATATGTGCTACGGTTATATGTTCGGCAACGTCCCGTATGCGCCAAACGCGCTTGAAACGCCGAAGGATCCGCCGCTTCCTCCCGCAAACTATTAAATAAAAAAACGCCGCAAGGCGTTTTTTATTTGCTTAAAAGTATTCAGCCGTTGAACATACGTATGAGCTGACGCCCTACTGTGTTCATGAAAGCGGCGACGTCGGGGTAGATGTCGAGCGGGAAGCCGGCGTAGAATTGATCGGCCTCAAACGTCAGATCTCCCTCGTAGCCGATCTCGGAAAGCAGCTTCATTATAAGCGCAAAGTCGTTTTTCGACGTGAACGGAAGCGTGTGCAGATCGCGGTAACCGTCCGTGTCGTGGACGTGCAGGGCTTTAAGACGTTTTGCGCCGAGCCCGCGTATCATAACGGACATATCCTCGCCGCAAAGCGATACGTGTCCGGTATCGAGGCACGCGACTATACGCTCACTTCCGATAAGGTCCACGTATTCGCAGAATTCCTCGACTCTCGCGCAGGTGCTGTTTACTATCGTACTGCCTCCTACCGGGTTCATCTGCCACATATTCTCGACCGCGACGTTTATATCGAACTTCTCGCAGTACGGGATCAGGCTTTTGTAAAATTCAACGTTTATCTTTTTCAGCTCTTCGGCGTTGGCGCGGTACGGCAGATGCTGTTTCGGATGGACGACTATGTTCTTTGCGCCGAGTATGGAGGCTGTCTCCATAGCGTGGATTATGGAATCGTATATCGGTTTGTCCTGCGCCCTGTCCGCGGTGCTTGACGGAAACGGCGCGTGCGACTGGTTGCAGACTATGCCCAGGCTTTCGGCGAGTCCGCGCAGTTTCCTTGCGTAATCGCGGAAATCCTCTTTGTAAAGTCCGTCGTTTTCGTTTATCGGGTGGAAAAGCGAGAGGTCAAATGCGTCAAAGCCGGCTTTGGCAAGTATTTCGATCGCCTTTTCATATCCGAATTTGTTTTGCAGTCTTGAGGTTTGCGTTGATAACAGCATGATCTTACTTCCTTTTATTTGATTTTGAACGTGGAGATTATATTTGCGGGGATCTTGTCGTTTCTGTCGTATGACGCGCCCGTTAAAACGTACGTTTTTCCGTTTCCGTCAACGTAGAACTGCGTTATGTAAAGCCCGTTTTTCTCATACGTGTATCTGTACGCAAGAGCGCCGCCGACGCGTACCTCGGTTATATCTGTCAAAAGTACGGCGTCTTTTCCTATGTTCTGTATGACCGCGTCCCTGTCCGCTATGTTTGAGGAAAACGCTTTGTCGGAGCGCACGACGCTCACGGCGCGAAGTCTTCTCGTACCGGATATGACGGTCAGCTTTTCGCCGTCGTACGACGGATCGAAGGAGGACGGAAATCTTATCGTATATTCACCGTTGTCAAATACTCCGTCGCCGTTCTCATCGGTCCCTATACCCGCGGGATCTATATGATCCGTTCTTTTTATATATGACGACGCTTTGTATAAAAGCACCGTGTTTTTCAGCGCCTCGCGCTCTTTTTCCGTTATTTCTCTTCCGCCGAACGAGCAGCTTCCGCCGTCCGCTATATCGGATAAGACTGCGAGCATATCGCCGTTTACCGCCGCGTCGCCTCCCGGTATCGCGTAGTTTACGTTATCGTGCGTAAACTTTTCCGCCTCCGTGCAGAAAAGGTGAAGGGAAGCTTCTTTGTCGCCGTAATATACCACCCTAGCGAAAAATCCGCCGGATATATCGCCGTACGTTATCCATTCCGCGTCAAGCACCTCGTCGTATACGGAGGTGAATTCGTGCAGTCTTGAAAGTATATCAAGGTCGACGGGCTCCGCCGTCACCTCGGGGATAGTTGTCGTTATGGCGTTTTGCGTATAGTCCGGCTCCTCATACCCGCAGGAGCAGAGAATAAGCAAAAGAACGGAAATGATTATCAGTAACCTTTTCATATAAGCACCCTGCCCACGCGCTTTGATATAAGGCACGTTACCTCATAATTTATCGTATCCGACATTTCGGCAAGCTTGTCCGCGGATATCCCGTCTCCTCCGAGCATCACCGCCTCGTCGCCGCATTTAACGCCTCCGATACCTGAAATATCGACCATAAGCTGGTCCATGCAGATCCTGCCGACGATCGGCGCGCGCTTGCCTTTTATCACCGCATAGCCGCGTCTGTACGCTCTTATGTATCCGTCGGCGTAGCCTATCGGGAGCGTGGCGAGCGTCATATCGCGCTCCGCCGTGAAATCCCAGCCGTAGGAAACGCTCTCGCCTTTTTTGAGCGTATGCACCTGCGCGACGTAAGTCACAAGCGTCATAACGGGGATCAGCCCGTCTATTTTGCAAAGCTCCGACGGCTGTTCTCCGTAAAGCACTATGCCGGAGCGCACGGCGTCGTATTTCGCTTTGTATTTTATGCTCGCCGCGCTGTTAAACGCGTGGACGAGCTTCAGCTCCACTCCGTTTTCGCTTAAAAATTCAAGCGCCCGGTCAAATCTGTTTATCTGGTAAAAGGTCGGGGCGTCTTCTCCTCCGTCGGCGCACGCGAAGTGCGTGAACGCGCCTTCCGCGGAAAATTCGGGGAGCCTCGCCGCGTACAGCGCGTCCTCAAGCTCCGATTGACCGAAGCCTATCCTGTTCATGCCGCTGTTTATCTTTATGTGTATTCTGAGCTTTTTGCCGTGCGGAACGTGCGACGCGCAAAGATCGGCAAACTCGCGGCTGAACACGGCGCAGATTATATCCGCGTCTATCAGCTCCGGCACGTCGGCGGGATTCACGTAGCCGAATATGAGTATGTCGGGCGACACGTTCTTTTCATTGAAAAAGCGGCGCAGGACAAGCGCCTCGTCCGTCCCCGACACGGCGAAAACACGGCAGCCGCAGTCGTAGAACACCCCGGCGCATTCCACGCCGTGACCGTAGCAGTCCGCTTTCACGACGCATATCTGCGGTTTATTCGTCCGCTTTTCCATTATTCTGTAGTTGTTTTCAAGTGCCGCTTTCGATATTTTCGCCAGCACCTTCGGATGATTTGTCATTTTGCAACCTGAAATTCGTAATCGTTATCGTAATATCGCCGCTTTTTATCAAAACGGGCGCTTTTGTTTTCGCGTCAAAACGGTATTCGGCCGTATCGTTTGCAATAACGTATTGCCTGACCCCGTTATCGTTTTTCACGTGCGCGATGAAGTCGCCCTCGGGGCAGAGCATATCGCGCCAGACGGCGACGCCGCGCGTTATCTTTCCCTTTGCGTAATCGCCCACCGGTATCTCAAGATCTTTGTAAACGACGGACAGACCGTCTTTCCCGCATACGTATTCCGTGCCGTAAAGCAGCGCGGGCTGTATCAGCTCAAAGCTTACGTTTCCCTCCGCGTCGCGTTTCGCGGAAGCGGCGTATATAACGTCTTTGTCGTTTACCGCCACGTCGCATACGTACGGCTCGTACATAACGGATAACACGTTTTCCGTATCGGACGCCCCCGCGCAGGAAAAGAGCAGGAAAACGGTCAATAAAAGTATGGTGAAAACCTGTATTTTTTTCATAAGCGTCTCCCGTTTTTTCTTCATTATATGAGAGACGCCGTGCTTTAATGATTCAGTTCGGACGATACCGTCACGTTTTTGTTATAGTAGTTCATTATTTTAAGCGACTTTTTACAGCCCTCAAAATATAAAAGCACGCTTTTTCCGTTTTTGTCTCTGAAAGCCGTCACGTATTTGTCGGGGCTGTCGCCGCTTACAAGACAAACGGCCTTCGTATCGAATTTTCTGCCGTCAAGCCTGCCCTGAGCCTCGGACGACGGGACCGCGAATTCCATATCCTTTACGTCGCATTCGTATAACGTTTTAGGCTTTGATTTTCCGTGTATCAATTCCATTTTGAAATTGCTTCTGTTGACCGTGTATTTATATTCCGTCTGAAAATACTTGAAAAAGTATTTTGCAAGCGGGATACCCACTATAAGCACAAGCGGCATAACGTACATTATAAAATATACGTGAAACAGCATGGCTATGAGGATCGGCAGTATCATAATAAATACAACCGCGGCAAAATAAAGGACCCTTTTGATCTTATCGCTTTTGGATACCGCTTTTTCGTATGAGTATTCGTTATAATTCGTCGCCTGTTCGTTCCCGTCCGTAAAAATCACCGTCTTTCATTATCAGATATTACATAATACCATAAAATCATAAAAAAGTCAATAAATATACGCGCATAATTTTGCGCTTTAAAAAAAATATAACATATATTTTTGCCGCTCCGTATTGACTTATGCGGTATAAAATGGTAAAATATAATGAATTTTTTTAAAGTCAGGGAGATGAATATGGAAAACAGCAATATCAAGGGCAACCGCGCGATATACCGCATAATGGAACAGCTTCTTGAAGTAGATAATATCGAGGAAGCGCTCGCCGGCGCTCTTACCGCCATTGTGGATATACTCGACAGCGAAGCGGGCGCGATCTGGCTGCTTGACAGAAAGACGGAGAGACTCCAGCCGGTGTTCCACATAGGTCCCGCCGATATATCGAATATCAGCATAGAAAACGGCTTCGGAACGGAGGGCGTCGTTACGAAAACGGGAGAATCCGTTATGATCTCCGACTGCGAGAACGACCCGCGTTTCACCGGCACCGTTTTCGACGATCAGGGACTCAAGGCGAAAAGCCTTATATGCGTTCCGCTGAACGATCTGCACGAAAGCATCGGATGCGTGACCGTCATAAACAAGAAAAACGGTCAGATGTACGACAAAAGCGAGCTTGACCTCTGCGAAAAAATGGCTGCGCTCGCCGCCATCACCATAGAGGAAAAAGGTCTTAAGGTCAACCTCGACACGGGCGAAAAGAAGGTGATCATTAAATTAGAGGACGTTATAAAGGAGTTCCCGTCCGGCGACGGCGTATCGAGGATATTGAAGGGCATAAACCTTGAAATATACGAAAACGAGTTCGTAGTTGTCCTGGGCGAATCAGGCTGCGGCAAATCCACAATGATGAATATAATAGGCGGTATGGATTTTCTGACCGAGGGCAAACTGACGATAGAGGGCAGAGATTTTTCACACCCGACGGACGCCGATCTTACGGAGTACAGAAGAAATTACGTCGGCTTTGTTTTCCAGTCCTACAACCTTATGCCTAACCTGACGGCAAAGGAAAACATAGATTTTATCGCCGAGATATGCCCGGATCCGATACCGAGCGAGGAAGCGCTCGACAAGGTCGGACTTTTACAGAAGGCTAACAACTATCCCGCGCAGATGTCGGGCGGTCAGCAGCAGCGCGTTTCCATAGCGAGGGCTCTCGCCAAAAATCCGAAGGTGATACTGGCGGACGAGCCGACGGCGGCGCTCGATTTCACGACCGGTCAGGAGGTCCTGCGCGTATTTGAAAGCATAGTCAAAAACCACGGCACCACGGTGCTTATGATAACGCATAACGTTGAGATAGCAAAAATGGCAAACCGCGTCATAAAGCTCAAGGGCGGGCGCGTTGCAAGCATCAAGACAAATATGAACCCGCTTACGGCGGATGAGATCTCGTGGTGAGCCGGTATGAAGAAAACACAGATAATTGACGCGCTGCGCAATATCGGCAGGCAGAAGGTATCGTTTATATCGATAATACTGATCTCCTTCCTTGCCGTCACCTGCTTTACGGGCGTAAGCTTTGCGTCAAAAGCGCTGGCGGACGGCGGCACCGAATATTATGATGAACGCAATTTCCGCGATCTGGAGGTCGTCTCGTCGCTTCTGTTCACAGAGGACGATCTGAAGAAAATAGCGGCGGTGGAGGGCGTCGTCGACGTTGAAGGACAGCTCCGCACGACTGCTAAGCTCAAAACGGAAAAAAACAAGCCGGAGGTCACCGTCCTATCGCTTACGGAGCGCATAAATCTGCCCGAGGTGCTTGAGGGCAGACTGCCGGAAAACGACGCCGAAATAGCGCTTGAAAAGGACATATTGACGACGTACGGCATAAATCTGGGAGACAGCGTGACGCTGTCTGAATCGGGAAGCGCGCTCCGCATACTCAAAAACGACACGTTCAAGGTCGTCGGATCGATACATCACCCCGATCACATAGTCGTTCCAAATCCCTTTGTCAATTACGTTATGGTAAAGGCGGAGGCGTTCGATCAGATTCTGCTTGAGGGCAGAAGCGTTTACGCGCAGATAGTCATAGACAAGCCCGCGGGAATATCACGCTACGGAGACGAGTATTACAGACTGTCTCAGGCGGTGGAGGAGAGGGTGGAAAATCTGTCGATTATCTGCTCCGAAACCACGCTCACGAACCTTTACAACAAGTTTTCCGAATATAAAACCATGCTGAGCACAGACGTTTTAAAGCCTATTATAACTACGGCGATAGCGCTCAAATTCAAGGTCTCGTCGGAGGAAGCCGAGGCGATGGCGGACAAAATCAGCTGGCTGTCCGGCAAGGAAATACTCGATCTCAATAATGATGATGTAGACATCGGAAAAATCAAGATACTTGAGAACTATACGTTCAAGCTCCCGAAAAAAAATGAGCTTGCGGATAAGATACCGGAAATAATATCCGGGCTTCTCGACGCCGTCAGAGAAAACGGGGTAGACATAGGCGATTACAACGTTACGGACAAAGACGTTGCGTCTGTCAGGGAGTTTCTCGATAAAATGGACCTGTCCGTTTACGATAAGCTTGAATCCGCCGTTACGATGTGGAACAACGGCAGACAGAGATATCTCGTTTCACTCGCCAACAAAACGCTGAAGGAGGGCGAGGAAAAGGGCGTGGGCGTATGGATAACGATGAACTGCAAAATGAACTCGGGCTATATGCATCTTTCGATGTCAAGCACGGGCATCTCAAGCCTTGCGATACGCTTCACGCTTCTGTTCATAGTCGTCGCGGCTATAGTCATATACGCCACGGTCGGAAAAATAGTCGACGAGCAGAGAAAGCTTGTCGGCGCGACAAAGGCGCTCGGCTTCTACCGGCGCGAGATATTTGCGAAATATCTCATATTCGGCTGCAGCGCCACGCTTTTGGGATGCGTTCTGGGAACGGTTGCGGGAACATTCTTGCTCCAGTTCTTCGCCGTGTATTCGTACGGCAGATATTATGCGTTCGGAACGCCCGCGCTCACTGTCGTTCCGTGGCAGATAATCGTCGTCGTTATGGCGGGCGTTGCGCTTTCCGCCGCATCCGTATGGTTTGCCTGCGGGTCGCTTCTGCGCTCACCCGCGACGGAGCTGATGAAGGACGCGATACCCTACGGCAAGAAAAAGAAAACGGGAAAGGCGAAAAGCCGGAAATCGCTTTATTCAAGACTTATCCTGCGCAACATGCGCACGGATCTGAAGCGCGTGACCGTCACGATAGTGAGCATAGCGGGCTGCTGCGCGCTGATACTCATAGGTTTTTCAATATATTTCTCGATAAAAAAGACCGTGACCGTGCAGTTTGACGAGATAGTCAGATATAACTCCACGGTGACGCTCGATCTGAACGATAACGGAAACGCTCTGACCGACGTTTCCGCGGCGCTTGAAAAGCTCGGCGCATCCTCCATGCGGGCGCATACGGAAAGCGGCGCGCTCCGCATCAAAAACGGTACGGAGCCGGCGGATCTCATAGTCGCGGATCCGGAAGAATTGAAGGACTACTTTGTATTACGCGGAAGAGACGGCAGGGTGATAACGGAGTCTGAGACGGACGGCGTTCTGATACCCGGTTCATACGCAAATTCATACGGTCTTTCCGTCGGCGACAAATGTATGATAATAGACTCCACGGGCGCGGGATACCGCACGGCTGTCGCGGGTATTTTTGAAAACTACCTCGGCACCTCCGTGATAATGAGCGAAAGATCATATGAAAACGTGATGTGCCGCGAGCCCGAATACAATTCGCTTCTCGTTAAACACGCGGAGGAAGACCGCGACGCGATAGCCGAGGCGCTCAGCTCCGTGAACGGATATGACGCGATAAAACGGTCCGATTATCTGCGTCAGGTCTTCAACTCGTATTCCGACCTGATAATCATCATGGTGTTCATACTCATAGGCGCCGCCGCCGCAATGTCCGCGGTCATACTTACAAACCTTGTAAATATATGCATACTGCAGAAAAAACGCGAGCTGACGATAATGCGCGTGAACGGCTTTACGACAAAAGAGGTAAAGAATTACGTTTCGCTTGAGGCGTTTTTCACAACGGCGGCGGGTGTCGTGCTCGGGACGGTCGTCGGGCTTTTGCAGATCCTGAATATAATGCCCGCGCTCGGAAAGAGCTACACGCATTTCATAACGACGCCGGATATCCCGGCAATAATCCTTTCCGCCGCGATAACGGCGCTGTTCACGGTAGTCATATACCGCATAACGCTGCGCAAGGTAAAGGATCTGAAGCTCACCGATATAGCGTAAATGTAGAAATGTTCATTTAATTATGATATAATACAACAAAATTTCAAAAACGGAGCGATATATGAAAGCGGTTATTACTGTTGTCGGACGCGACAGCGTCGGAATTATTGCAAAGGTCAGCGCGGTCTGCTCGGAGCATCACGCAAATATAGTTGATATCTCCCAGAGCGTGCTTTCCGAATATTTTGCCATGATAATGGTGGTGGATATAGACGGGCTTGACGTCCCGTTCACGTCGTTTGTCGACGTGCTGTCGGAATTAGGCAAAAACAACGGTCTCGACGTGCGCACGATGCACGAGGACGTTTTCAATTCCATGCACAGGATCTGAATATGATAAACACAAAGGATATACTTGAAACAATAAGCATGGTCAAGGAGGAAAACCTTGACATAAGGACCGTAACAATGGGCATATCCCTGCTCGACTGCGCCTCCGACGACCCGAAAAAAGCCGCGGAGCGCGTTTATGAGAAGGTAGTAGACAAAGCGCGCCTGCTCGTGCCTACGGCGGAGCAGATAGAAAAAGAGTACGGAATACCGATAATAAACAAGCGCGTATCCGTAACGCCCGTTTCGCTTATCGGCGGCAGATATACGGAAGAGGATTACATACGCTTTGCCAAAGCGCTTGACAGAGCGGCGGACACGCTCGGAATAAACTTCATAGGCGGCTACGGCGCGCTCGTACAGAAGGGCTTTACTTTCGCGGACAGGAATCTCATAGAGTCGATACCCGAGGCGCTCGCCGAAACGGGCAAGGTCTGCTCTTCCGTCAACGTCGCCTCCACAAAGGCGGGCATAAATATGGACGCCGTCGCGCTCATGGGCAGAATAATAAAAAAGACCGCGTATTTGACGCGGGACAATGACTGTATAGGCTGCGCTAAATTCGTCGTATTCGCAAACGTACCGGAGGACAACCCGTTTATGGCGGGCGCTTTCCACGGTACGGGCGAGGCTGAATGCGTGATTAACGTCGGCGTATCCGGTCCCGGCGTAGTTTCGTCAGCCGTTGAGAGGGCGGGGAACTGCGATTTCTCCGAGCTTGCGGAGACGATTAAGCGCACGGCTTTCAAGATAACGCGTATGGGTCAGCTCGTCGCGCGCGAGGCGTCAAAGCGTCTCGGCGTTCCGTTCGGCATCGTCGATCTGTCGCTCGCGCCCACGCCCGCCGTCGGCGATTCCGTCGCAAAGATCCTTGAGGATATGGGGCTTGAAACGTGCGGCGGCTGCGGCACCACCGCGGCGCTGGCGCTTCTGAACGACGCGGTCAAAAAAGGCGGCGTTATGGCGTCATCCCACGTCGGCGGTCTGTCAGGCGCGTTCATACCCGTGTCGGAGGACGCCGGTATGATAGACGCCGCTGCGTCCGGCGCGCTTACGATCGAAAAGCTCGAAGCGATGACTGCGGTCTGCTCCGTAGGTCTCGATATGATAGCGATCCCCGGCGATACGACGGAGGAAGTGATAAGCGCCCTCATTGCGGATGAAATATCAATAGGCGTCGCAAACACTAAAACGACGGCGGTAAGAGTCATACCCGCGTACGGAAAACGGGCGGGAGACAGCGTGTCCTTCGGAGGACTTCTCGGAAAAGCCCCCGTAATGAAGATAAGCACGATATCCCCCGCAGGATTCATCTCGCGCGGGGGAAGGATCCCCGCGCCGATCCATTCGCTCAAGAATTAAGGCGCAGAAGCCGGAAAACCCCTCCACGGGTCTACGGGCGGAAAATCCGTACCGCCGACGATATTCGGGGGTCACCCGCCCCTCACGGCTCGGCGGCGCCTCGCCTGACCCCCAAACCCCCTTACCCCTCCCTCAGAAATATCTGAGGGGGCGCTCGCGACCTTCCCCCGTTGGGGAAGGGGGACCACGAAGTGGAGGATGAGGCGAACATCACGCGTAGGAAGCGAGCCCCTGGCCCTGCACGTTAGAAGCCCCAATAATATTGGGGGGATGGCGGGGGTCAGGGGGTGGATAAGGGGGGCGGGGAACCCCCATTACAAAAAAGTTCACGTCGGGTGTTCGCGTAAGCCGCCGCCATACCGATAGAAAACGTACGGTATGAAGTGACCGGCGTAAAACGTTGTGATGTCCGAAAGGCTCCCTCATTGAGGGAGCTGTCGGCGTAAACCGACTGAGGGAGTTATTCGTTGAACAGTGCCCCTGCCGTTCAAACAACTCCTTCCGGTGCTCCGCACCACCTCCCGCGGAGATGGAGGCGAACATCGGACGGCGGGATCAAGCCCCGCTTTAAAGCTCAAAGCCCCGAAAAGCGGTCATAACGCCGCATGAAACTCATAACTCTGCGGTTGCTTTCACAAAACGCCGGCTTAATTCATAAGCCCGTGCTTCGGGCAAAACGTCGCGCAGACGGTATCGGACGCAGAGCTTGCGTAGGTGGGACCGACGGATATCCTGTCCGCGGTGCAGTACGCGTCTCCGTCATGGTAAACGCAGTTCTTGACGTCGCAGGATATACCCTTTAAGTGTTTGCTTCCTCTCGGTGTTTTTTCATCGTTGAATAAAGCCATATCTGACCTCCTTGTTTTTCTTTATTATCGACAGTACTTGTTGATATATATTCAATGCATTATTGATTATTCAAAAACTATTTCCAATAAGGGAAAGAGCTTAATATGGAGGAATTGTTTTATAAAAATCATACCTATCGTCGTAATAGTGACAAATGGTACGATGAAAGGTGTTTTATTGTAGGCTCTGAGTTGCAGGATGAATTAAACAAAATATATTCTGAACACATCGATTGCAGCAAAATGAGCATTAAAGAGATTGTTAATGAAGCAGATAAATATAAAAAATCTGCTTCTTATACAGTTGCCATCAATTTCTATAAAAAAGCTATAGCCAAATGTAATAAAAACAAAAAGGAAAATATGGAAAATGCAAAATACATATTTCCAAGAATTACATCTTGTTTCAGAAAAAATAGACAACCTCAAAAAGTAATCAAAGTATTTGAATATGCCAAAGAGAAATACGGAGACAGAGTTATTGATTGTTCGATGTATATTTCAACAGCAGCATCGTATTGTGACTTAGCAGATTTTGAAAAGGCAAAAGAGTATGCTGTTACCGCTTATCATATGCTACAAGGACGACAAAACGCATACCTAAAAAATGTCTTTGAGAGAATAAATCAAGAAAATATAATTATAAAGCGTAATCATGATTAGCAAGGGTGTTAGAAATGTCATTATACTATATCGCCGACCTTCATCTGTCCGAAGGCGATCCAGGCAAAAAAATGGACGTTTTCGGCGGCAGGTGGCGTGATTATACTAATAAAATAATAAAGGGCTGGACTGATACGGTCACGGATGACGATACAGTCGTTATCGGCGGAGATTTTTCGTGGGCTATGGATCCGGACGGCGCTTATCCCGATTTTGCGCTTGTCAACTCCTTACCCGGGCGCAAGATAATGCTTGAGGGAAACCACGATTTTTACTGGCAGAGCTTAAAGAAGATGAAGCAATTCTGCGAAAAAAACGGATTCCGGTATGAATTTCTCCGCAATAACGCCTATCTTTGCGGCGGCATATCGGTATGCGGCTGCCGCGGCTGGTACACGGACGAGCGCGAGATCCCGGAGACGAACGCGGACAGCGCGAAGATCATATTACGCGAGGCAGGACGGCTTAAATTTTCGCTTGAAGCAGGAGCAAAGCTCGGAGGCGAGCCGGTGGTGTTCATGCACTTTCCGCCGGTGTTCGGCGCGTACAGATGCGAGGAATTCATAGACGTGATGCTGTCGTATGGCGTGCGCCGCTGTTATTTCGGACACATACACGGACAGTATGAATATCCGCCGAAAATCAGTTACAGAGGTATTGATTTTTATTACGGCGCATCCGATTATCTCTTATTTGAACCGCTTCTTGTTTGAATATTTTATAAATATTTATAATTAAGATATTGACAAAGTCAACTCTTTGTGTAAAATAGATACGATACATATAAAAAAGCCATAAATTGAAAGGAAATAAAAAAATGAGCTTAAAATCAGTTAAAGAGCCGGAGAAGAACGTAAGAGTAATAGAATTCGGCTGCGACAGAAAAACGTTTGACGAGGCGGTCACCGCCGTTTATCGCCGCAAGGCGCCCAAGCTTACCGTTCCGGGCTTCCGTCCGGGCAAGGCTCCCCAGCGTTTCATTGAAAAAATGTACGGATCCGGTATATTCTACGAGGATGCGGTCAATGATATGATACCCGTCCTTTATCCCGACGCGCTCAAGGAATCGGGTCTCGATCCCGTTTCTCAGCCCGAATTCGATATGGTCGAGCTCAACGACGAGGGACTTACCTTATCCGCGAAATTCTATATCAAGCCCGAGGTCAAAATAGAGGGCTACAAGGAATTATCCGTTAAAAAGGTCGTAAACGAAGTTACGGACGAGGCGGTAGACAACGAGATAAAGACCGTCCGCGAGCGCAACGCCCGCTCCGTTGAGATAACTGACAGACCCGCAAAGATTGGCGACACGGTAACGCTCGATTATTCCGGCTCCGTGGACGGAGAGCTGTTTGAAGGCGGCACGGCTGAAAACCAGCCGCTCGAGCTCGGCTCCGGTCATTTCATCCCCGGCTTTGAGGATCAGGTCGCCGGTCACTCCATAGACGAGGAGTTTGACGTTAACGTAACGTTCCCCGAGGATTACAACGCAAAAGAGCTTGCGGGCAAGGCTGCCGTTTTCAAATGCAAGATACACGCCATAAATGAGAAGGACGTTCCCGAGCTTGACGACGAATTTGTCGCCGACGTTTCGGAATTCAATACCGTTGATGAATATAAAGCCGATATGCGTGCAAAACTTGAAAAGAGAGAAGCGGACAGAGCCGACAACGAAGCGAAGGACGCCATAATCGACAAACTGACGGAAGCGCTTGAGGCGGATATACCCGAGGTAATGTTTGAAAACGAGGTAAACTCGGAGCTTCAGAACTACGACAGCAGACTCCGTTCGCAGGGTCTGAGCCTCGATATGTACGTAAAATATACCGGTATGACGCTCGACAAGATGAAAGAGCAGTTCAGACCGTCCGCCGAAAGACAGGTAAAACTCCGTCTTGCGCTTGAAAAGATAGCGGAGCAGGAGAAGGTCGAGGTCACGGACGAAGAGGTCGAAGCGGAATACGCGGACATAGCAAAGTCATATAATATGGAAGCGGAAGAGATCAAGGCAAGGATCCTTGCGGACGACATCAAGGCTGATCTGAAGGTCAAGAAAGCAATGGAGCTTGTGGAAGCCGCAACGAAATACACAGCCGAATAAGAGGTATTTTAATGGAAAAATTCGATAAGAACACGCTTATACCGTACGTTGTAGAGCAGACGAGCAGAGGAGAGCGTTCATACGACATATTCTCCCGCCTGATGATAGACAGGATCGTCTATTTAGGCGAGGAGGTCAACAACGCCACCGCGTCCGTCGTTATAGCGCAGCTGCTTTTCCTTGAAGCGCAGGATCCGGATAAGGATATATATTTCTATATCAATTCTCCGGGCGGTTCCGTTTCGGACGGTCTTGCGATATACGATACGATGAACTATATCAAGTGCGACGTAAGCACGATCTGCGTCGGTATGGCGGCGAGCATGGGAGCGTTTCTGCTTTCCTCCGGCGCCAAGGGCAAGAGATACGCTCTGCCCAACAGCACGATCATGATACATCAGCCGTCCGCGGGCACGCAGGGACAGATCACGGATATGAAGCTCCACCTTGATTATTATCTGAAAAACAAGGAAAGACTCAACCATATCCTTGCAAACAACACGGGCAAGAGCTACGAGCAGATCTGTATCGATACGGAGCGCGACAACTTCATGTTTGCGGAGGAAGCGCTCGAATACGGTCTGTTTGACGAAATAGTAACAAACAAAAAGGACAAATAAATGCCCACAAACAAAACTCAACACGTATGCTCCTTCTGCGGCAGAAGTGAAGCGCAGGTCGAATTCCTGATACCGTCGCCCGTGTCGAACGCCATGATATGCAACAACTGCATAGAAGCGTGCAACGAGCTGATAGAAGGCAGCTTTGACCGTCCGTCGTCAAACGGGAACGGCGGCGAGCTCAGCTTTGACAATCTGCCGAAGCCGAAAGAGCTGAAAGCCACGCTTGACGAGTATGTCATAGGTCAGGACGATGCGAAAAAAGTGCTTTCCGTCGCGGTCTATAACCATTATAAGCGTATATTGACAAAAAAGAATACAAAGCCGCAAAAGGGCAAAAAGAAGCAAAAGGACGAAAACGAGCCGGATCAGGTGGAGATACAGAAAAGCAACGTGCTCCTTCTCGGACCTACGGGCGTCGGAAAAACGTATATAGCTCAGACACTTGCAAAGACGATGAGAGTTCCTTTTGCCATAGCGGACGCCACAACGCTCACGGAAGCGGGCTACGTCGGCGAGGACGTGGAGAATATCCTGCTCCGTCTGATACAGGCGGCGGATTACGACGTGTCGCTTGCGGAGCGCGGTATAATCTATATCGACGAGATAGACAAGATCTCGCGCAAAAGCGAAAACCGCTCCATAACGCGCGACGTTTCCGGCGAGGGCGTTCAGCAGGCGCTTCTGAAGATCCTTGAGGGCACGGTTTCAAACGTTCCCCCGCAAGGCGGACGCAAGCATCCCAATCAGGATTTCATACAGATAAACACGGAGAATATCCTGTTCATCTGCGGCGGCGCTTTTGACGGTTTGTCTCAGATCATCGAGGCGCGTCTCGGCAGACAGGCGGTTGGCTTCGGCGCGGAAAAGCTGACGAGCAGGGAAAGAGCCGAAAAAGGCGTTTTCTCGAACGTAGAAGCTCAGGATATCGTAAAATACGGACTTATCCCGGAGCTTGTGGGGCGTCTGCCCGTCATCACCACGCTTTCGTCGCTTGACGTGGAGGCGCTGAAGCGCATACTGCGCGAGCCGAAAAATTCGCTCACAAAGCAGTATACGGAGCTTCTGAAGCTCGACGGAATAGATCTGCAGTTTGACGACAGCGCGTGCGAGGCGGTAGCGGAGCTTGCGATAAAGCGCAATACCGGCGCGCGCGGACTTCGCTCCATCATAGAGAAGCTTATGCTCGACATAATGTACGAAGCCCCGTCAGACAAAGAAAAAAAGGCGATAGTCATTACCGCCGACGACGTAAAAAAGTACTGTGAATAATGAAACGGGGCTGTCGATTTGCGACAGCCCTTATGAATTGCCTTCGGCATGAATTGCACTGCGTGCATGAATTGAGCCTTACGGCTCATGAATTGCCCCTCTGGGGCATTTTTTAGTATCCTATAACAATTCCCAATATTATAAATCCAATAACGAGAGCGAGGTTGATGAGAAACAGCGGCCAGCTTTTTTTGACCCATTTGAAATAATCGAGCTCTATCATGGAAAGCGATATCAGAAGTACGGGCGATGTGGGAAACAATACGTTCGTATAACCGTCCGCGAACGTATAGAGCAGAACGGACATCTGTTTGGTAAGTCCGACGCTCGCAACGGAGAAAATACCCATTACAAGTATCGCTTTCGCCGTGGACGACGAAATAAAGAACTCAAGCACAAGCACCACGGCGTAAATAACGAGTGCGACGACGAATATGTTTTTGCCGTCAGAGAACTCGTTTATCGCGTGCACGACCGTCGGCATAATACCGCCTTCTTCAAAAATGAACTTTATGGAAGACGCAAGCGCTATGAAAACGAGCGTAGGCAATGCTCCGGTCAGACCTTTAAGAAAGCTTTTGAAAACGCCCTTTACGTTCCCCGTGCAGATCAGACCCGCGGCGATCCCGAAGATGAGAAAATACGCGAGCAGTATCACCACGGTATAGCTGCGCAGAAAAGGCAGGGAAGAAGCGACGATGATTATGACGAGGCTCAGAAGCAAGAAAACCGTATAAACAATGCGCGTTTTTTTAGTATCGACCGGTGACGAGGTCTCAGCCGAAGATACGTTTTCCTTTATTTTCAGATCGTGCGCGTAAGTCAGACTTGCCGTCGGGTCTTTTTTTATTTTTCGTATATATAAGAATACAAAGCCGAGAAGCAGAAGAAACATAACGGCAAAGATGACGAATCTGTACCATATATTCTCCATCGGGTTCGTCTTTATTATCTCCGACGCCAGAATGACCGTGAACGGATTTGTTATCGCGCTCGCAAAGCCGAAGCCGCATGCGATAATGCTTATAAGAAATCCCGTAAACGAGTCAAAACCGACGAGAACGCACAATGCGGTGACTATGGGAAGCATCGTCAGCATTTCCTCAAACAGCCCGAGAAAAGCGCCGAAGCACATGAAAACGAATGAAACCGTGATGACAAGAAGATATTTTCTTTCCTTGAATTTTTCCGATACGTACCCGATGAGCGCGTTGATGCCGCCCGCGTCGTTCATGACCTGGAAGGACGCGGAGATCACGAGCAGGAAAAGGCAGAGCATTATAAGTGTCAACCCGTCGCCCGATGCGAAAACGAGGAACGGCGCGAATATGCCTTTTATAATGTTTATTCCGGAGCCGCCGTCGAGCATCTTGTAATCGAGATAATTGACGGTGCCGTCTTCAAATACTCCGAACTGCCCGCGCGGTACGACGTACGTCAGAACTATCGCTCCCGTCATAAGGATAAGGAGCAGCAGCGTAACCTGTATAAACGTCTTTTTTGATACGTTGATCAATGCTTTTTCTTTATTCTTCATGGTTTTTCTCATATATAATATCCGCGATCAGGCCCCAGCGCGTGACCTGTCTTTTGTTTTGTACGGGATAAAAATAATACTGTTCGCCTTTGTAATAAAGCTCGAATTCCAGGTTTACGGAAAACGGCAGAGCGTGCAGCTTTTCCATATCGACGGTAAACAAAACGTCTTCGGACCTGTACGTGAACTCGTTTTTGTCAAGCGTGCAGTAACCGCGCTCACGCCTGCGGACCTTTCCTTCAGAATCGAATATCTTTGTTTTAACCTCAGCCTCAAGCTTTACCGTATCAAGCTCTTTCCGCTCAAGGTCTTTTATTTTTTCATAGTATTCGTGAATCGTTTTTATATTGCCGCCCTCAAACCGGCAGTTTTCGTCAAGCGTCAGCCTCGCGCCGCATTTGCTGCAGACAAGACTGTCTTTGTCGCTTTGCGTAGAGTAAAGCTCTCCGCACTCCGCGCAGCGGTAAAGCACGTTTTCAAGTCCTTTCGCCTTGTTCTTTTTCCTGTATGCGTTTGCGCTCCCGTCCGAATCGTCGTATTCAAGCGCCTTTTCTATTATCCCGTCAAGCTCGTCCGCCGTGTAGTTTTCAGCCTCTTCACGGCTTATAAAACGCTCGGCGGATACGTAAATATCGGATTTGTAAAACGCGCGCCTCCATTTCGGCTTTGAAAAATACGCGCCCCTTATTTTCAGGATCGCGACGTTCACGCCGAGCTTCTTGTAAAGCCCGCCGCCGTGCTCCGTTACGGGATACGACGAGCCGTCGACCGACATACGCCCCTCCGGGAATATGAGCACGGAATAGCCCGCGCGCGTCATTTTTATGAGTCCGCCCATTGTCTCAAGATCTGTCGAGAACAGTTTTTTTGATATGAAGCCCGCTTTTTTATACAGCTTTCTTATTACCGGACGCGTCGTATAATACTTGTTCGCCACGACAGCCGGGTTTATATCACCCAAAAACCGGTTTACGTAGTAGAAGTCGTACATGGACGGGTGATTGCATAAAAACACGCACGGGCCGTCGATATCATCCAGAACCTCACGGTTTTCAAAATGAAGTCTCTGTCTGTTTTTTCTCACGAAGTGGACGAATTTGAAAAACGCGGCGTATAAAACGGAATCGGGCGTTTTGTCGTTTTCCTTGAAATATATGCGGTCAAGAAAGAAGAATATGGCAGCGAAGAGAAGAGCGCCCAGCAAAACTATTATAAGGATGAGGAGCGGCAGAGGGATGGAGTTCATTATAAACGCCTTCGCCGCCGTACCCATAAGGTTTGACGTCAATATCGACGGTATAACTCCCGTGGCGACGGTGAGAATGAATTTTTTATAGCCTATCTGCGTGGAGGAGCCGTAATAGCAGATGGCGCCGAACGGGATAAGCGGCATAAGGAACAGAAAATAAAGCAAAAGGACCGTGCTTTTGGCTTTTCTGTTCTTTTTGTCGTTTGAGAGGGCGTCTATCGCTTTTTTCTTTTTCTCGTAGGTTTTACTGCTGTATTTGAATGTACGGACAAGAACGTAAATAATGGTCGCGCCGAGGCAGACGCCCAGATCGCACAAAAGCACCGCGAGCCACAGAGGATAGCTGAGACCGCTCGATATCTGTATGAATTCCGCCGGTATAAAGATGACGACCATCTGCAATGCCTCGATCAGCGTAACGGCAAAAAAGCCCAAAACACCTTTTGAGCGCAAAAGTTCTTTTGCCCCGTCCATATCGTTTGCTATCTCAAGCTTTATAAAAGGAACGAGTATGTCCTTTAAGAAAAACGCGAAAAGACAAATGATAAGTATGACGGAAATAAGCGTCACGATTTTTTCGGGCTTGATCTTCATATTATACCGGTAAAATTATTTTTTATCAATTATAATATGAAAATACAAAAATGTCAATATGATTTGTTAAAAAAATCCCGACGGTTTTGCCCGTCGGGATCGGTTTAATCGTAATAGAATTCGTAATCGGGAAGCTTTTGCCACGCCTTTGTGTTCGTAAGGATGCTCTTTATAACGTCCACCGCCAGAAGGAACGTTTTAGCGTTATCGTCGTAGCCCTCGCCGGATAAGCAGACGTTTTCACACGTTACCGTCTTTGTTTTTCCGTTTTTAGTTACCGTGACCATTATCGTCTGGCTCGGTTTGGACGATATTTTGTTTTCGGCGCTCGGGTCATTATACGGGTCGTATTCATCGGGCAAATCGTCTATTATCGCCAAAGCCCTGTATACCCTTTCAAGCTCCGCGTCGGTCAGCTTATACGTTGTCATATATTTACTTACGTCCGACGCGTTGTTATCTTTTATAAGATCGCCGGTTTTGCTGTCGTACGAGCTTATACCGTAGGTGTTCCAGACTATGAAGAAGCTGAAATCGCCGGGCAGAGCCGTGCCCTTGACTATCCTGTCAAATTTGGAGGCTTCTTCAATATCAAGCTCGTATAAAACTCCGTTACCTTTACTCATATACTTATTAGCTATTTGGTAAACGGTTTTAACCGTTCCGTCGCCGTACTTAAGCTCTGTCACCCAAGTCATACCGTAGATGGGGTCAACGTCGTCCTCACTCACGCGCGCGGGGTGAAGAGAAGACAGATAATCGACTATCGGCTTTACCTCATCTTTGCCGTTGAAGCTGAAATCGTAACCGCCGGGCTCCGACGTGACGTGTACTGCGGTCACGCCTTCAAGCTCCTCTTCGGTCATAAACACAACCTTACTTAAACCGTCGCCGCTCGGCTGACCTTTGCCTTTGAGAATTTTGGAAAGCTCGCTCGCCTCGTCATCGTCAAGCTCGTACAGCGCGCCGTCGTATCTGCGTATATAGTTTCCGAAGAGATATATTGTTTTTGCCGTTCCGTCGCCGTACTTAAGCTCTGTCACCCAAGTCATACCGTCGGTGTGGTCAACGCCGTCCTCGCTCACGTGCGAGGCGTGAAGAGAAGACAGATAAACCGTTATGGGATTCACCTCCGCCGCGCCCTCATATCTGAAATCGTAGCTTCCCGGCAGCGACGTCACGTGTATTGCTGTCACGCCCTCAAGCTCCTCCGCCGTCATAAACACGCCGTCCCTTGCTTTAATTTCGTCGCCGGTATATTTATATCCGTTATCCTTGATATACGGCGTTGACGCGGCGATCCGATACAGATTATTGCAGTTCAAATCTCTTTCGCCGCCCTCGCATCCGCGGTATTCGTACAGTATATAATACTCATCAGTTTCAATCAAAAACGTATATTCTGTATCTCCGTTCGCATTTTCTTCGTAAAAATCTTTGTATAAATATTCTGCCGATAAGGATTTCGTTAAAAGCCACTTTTTCGTGATGTGTTCGATTCCTTCGTATTTTGATTTATTATACAGAAACAAAGTCAGGGAATTGTATTTATCCTTATTATAAATCACGTTTCCGCTCTCGTCCCTGTGTTCTTCCACGGCGTTATTTACGTTATCTATGAATATAAGAGTCAGGGAGCGGCTGTTTTCAATATGGTCGTTTGCCACGTCCATTCCCGTATGCAAAAGTATATAACCTTCGGGCATAAGAGAGGGAAGATTATACGAAACCACGTCGCTGTTTAAAATTTCGGAAAGCGTCATACCGATAGTCACGCTCTCCCATTCCCGCTCGCCCACGCTTACATAGTGATAATCACCGCTTATTTCTTTTATATCCTTTATGTTTATCAGCTCCACGTTGTCGTCCTTTATACTGTCGATAATACCGTCGTCTGTGACCGTCGTTTTATTATCGTCCGTGACCGTCGTTATACCGTCGCCGGTTACGGCGTCGGTTCCCGCGGAGATATTCGGCTTTTTCTGCGCAAAATGCGACAGCACCACGGCGAAAACGGCGATAGCCGCGACGGCGGCGACGGTGCCTATGATTTCAAAAACGCCGGAGCGACTTTTTTTATTATTTTCCTTATTATACGCCGCATCAACCATACAGTCGTCTATATCGCCGATGGCAAAAAGCAGCTTTTCGTTTTTCTTCATACTTTGTAACCGTTCCTTTCAAGGTGTAATGATAGCTTGTCGCGCGTCCGTTTAAGCGACATTTTTATACGGCTCTGCGTAAAGCCGTATTTTTTCGCTATTTCGGACACGCTCATAAAACCGTAATAACGCAGAACGAAAATATTTCGCTCGTCGCTTTCGCAGTCTGACAAAAAGCTTCTTATAAGCGCGGAAAGCTCCGCCGCCTCTATCCGCTCCGATACGTCTTCTTCGGCGGGCAGCACCTCCGCTAACTCGTCAAGGCAGACCGTCACGCCGGATTTGCGCTTTTTCGTCGTATCGTCGCGCAGACGCGTAAGCGCCTTGTTGCGCACAATCCTTGATACGTAGCCGAAAAGCGATTTCGGTCTTTCGGGCGGAATATTGTTCCAGACTGAAAGATACGCGTCGTTTACACATTCCTCCGCGTCCTGTTTACTGCTCAAAACGCCCTGCGCGACTTTTAAAAGGCGGTAACCGTATTCGTTATCCGTCTGTTTTATCGCGTCCTCGTCCCGCGCAAAAAACAGGTCTATAATTTCTTTATCCTGCATATTGTTCTCCTATTATAAGGTACCTTCACCCTATAAGTAACGGTTTTTATGCTCCCGGTCACAAAAAATGAAGAAAAATAATGATTTTTAACAAAATCGTGTAGAATTGAGGCGCGTAATGTTATAGAATAAATAAAAAAGTAAAAAGGAGAATTTTAAAATGACGTTTCCGTTTGCATATAAAGGCGTGAAAAAAATATTCATCTCCGAGATACTGACCATAGTCTCTGTCATAATTATGGTCGTCTCCGGAATTCTGGCGCTCGCGCTTATTAAGGCGGCGCAGCAGTCGGACGACGTTGCCGCCGGCGCGGTTGCCGCGGTCGTAACGTTTTTATGCGGCACCTGTCTTTCCATTCCCGCGTTTATCTTATACCTTGTGGGTATACTGCAGGCGAAAAAGGATGAACAGCAGTTTTATTACGCTTTCGTGTTCGTTATAATGCCCATTATCGCGTCTGTATTCGCGGCTTTATTCCGTGAATATCAGCTCGTTCAGAACATAGCCCAGCTCGTCACAAGCCTGTGCGAGGTTATAGCGATGATAATGATCATCACCGGCATAAGAGAGCTTGCGTCAAGGCTCGGGAACGTAAAAATGGTAAACTCCGCAAATCTGGCGTTTCGTATGATCACGGGAGTTTACGCGCTTCTGATAATCGCCCGTGTCGTGGAATTCGTTTTCGATTTTCTGCCCGCCATGGTAGTGCTCGGCGCAGTCTTGTCCGTCGCGGCGGGAATACTTGATATAGTCGCCCATATCTATTATTTCATCTACCTCGGACGCGCGGTAAAGATGCTTAAAGCATAAAAAGCCGGATAATAAAGTCAATGCGGTGCGCTTTTGAATGAAGCGCACCGCTTTTGTTTTTTATGAATCGTAGAAATCACGTCCGTCGTCGGTGACGGGGCGCTGTGAGCGCGGATATTCGTAAATACAAGGATCGTCTTTGTGTTCCTCAAGATACTTTACGAAGTTTTTCGCATAGTATTTCGCCATTTCGAGATTGTGCATACGGTAATAACCGCAGTTTACCGCCGTCGCGCCCGGTACCTCGTCCGCGTCAAGCACGGATCTGAAGCCCTTCAATACGATACCGTAAATATCGCGCGGAGAGCGGTCGCCCTTTAAAATGAGATAAAATCCCGTAAGACAGCCCATCGGTCCCCAGTAAACGACCTCGTCCTTCCAGTCCGCGTCGTTTCGCAGCGTCGTTGCGATTATATGTTCAAGCGAATGCATTGCGGCGACGTCTATTACCGGCTCCGTGTTCGGTCTTCTCAACCGTATATCGTACGTCGTGACGAAACCGCCGCCGACGTTGTCCTTCCGGCTGAAAAAGATGCCGGGGATTATAAGCGTATGATCGACGGAAAAGCTCTGTATCAACTCCATCGCTTACTCCAGAGACTTCAGACAGTCAAAACAGATCTGCGCTTCTTCCGCGCCCGAAGGATCGCAAGTTTCGCTTTCAACTATCATAGGTACGCCAAGCTCAACGGCTTTAGCGTAAACGGCGGCGACGGGAGCCTCGCCCTTGCCGAGCGGCATTCCGCGTCCGCCCTTGAAGCCGTCCTTTATGTGTATGGACAGAAGTCTGTCCTTGTACTGCTCCATAAGCGCGACGGGATCGCGTCCGGCGTTAAAAGCCCAGAACGTGTCTATCTCAAAACCTATGTTCGTTCTTTCGAGAAGCTCGGGGTGTGATATTATACCGTCGTCGTTCGGAAGCCACTCCATGCTGTGATTGTGATAGCCGAGCTTTATGCCCTCAGCCTCAAGCGTGGGCTGATATTTGTTTATAAGCTCCACAAATTCGTCTATCTCCGCCTTGTTTCTCATATTGTGGTGGGATATTATGTAGTTTTTGTTGCCGATGGCCTTGTGGAACGCCAGCGTCCCCTCATAGTCGTTTACAAGATCGTACATACCGCAGTGTGTTCCGAACAGCTCTATATTGTTCTTTTCAAGCAGGGAAACGACCTGCTCCGCGGTCCTTCCGAAAAATCCCGCAAACTCAATGGATGAATAGCCTATTTCCGCCGCCTTTGCGACCGCACCTTCAAAATCACGCTCCGCAAGATCGCGCATACTGTAAAGCTGTATTCCGTATTTCATAATATTTCTCCTTTTTATATTCGTGTCGGTTTTATTTCGTTATTATCGCCTCAGCCGGGCAGGAATCGGCGCAGGATCCGCACCGGATGCAGATCTCCTGATTTATCACGGCGCGGTCGTCTCCGATCTCAATGGCGCCGGTCGGACAGTAGTCGAGACAGTTCTGACAGCAAATGCAGTTCTCTGTCACGTAATACCCTCCGGGAACGGGATCAGCGGGCTTTTCTTCCACGGCCTCTTCCGGCTTTTCCTCTTTATCCTCTTTTTCATCATCCTCTTTGATATATACTTTTTTCATTATCTGCGGATGTTTCGGATCGTCACGGAAGCCCGTGCGGACGGAGGCTATCTCGTCAAGCACGTCGTAACCTTTGACAAGCTTGCCGAACGCCGCGTACTGACCGTCAAGATGCGGCGCGTCGTCGTGCATTATAAAGAACTGAGAACCCGCGGAATCGGGATTCGACGATCTTGCCATGGATATAACGCCGCGCGTGTGCTTAAGGTCGTTTTTAACGCCGTTTGCCGCAAATTCGCCCTTTATATGCCAGCCGGGACCTCCCGTGCCGTTGCCGTTTGGGTCGCCGCCCTGAATCATAAAGCCTTCTATGACTCTGTGAAAGCAAAGCCCGTCGTAAAACCCGCTTTTTACAAGCTTTTCAAAGTTTGAAACCGTTATCGGCGCAATATCGGGATAAAGCTCAAGCTCCATGATCCCGCCGTTTTCCATTTCTATTACTACCATAATGCCTCCTTTAATCAACCACTCTTATGTATTTGATGACAATGTCGCTTATCGGTTTGTCGTTTTCGTCGGTCAGAACGTTATTAAGTCTTGCAAGCACGTCGTAGCCGGACGTGAGCTTGCCGAACGCGGCGTACTGTCCGTCAAGGGACGGATATGATTTGGCGGTAACTATGAAGAACTGTGACGTTGCAGTGTCATAATTCATATTTCCCGCGGCGTCCTTTCCGCGTCTCGCCATCGAAAGCACGCCCTTTGTGTGCTTCAGACCGTTTTCAAAACCGTTTGCGGAAAATTCGCCTTTTATTGTCTTGCCGGAGCCGCCCCTACCGTTGCCGTTGGGATCTCCGCCCTGTATCATGAAGTCTCTTATTATGCGATGGAAAATAAGTCCGTCGTAAAATCCGCTTGTACAGAGGTCTACAAAGTTCTGTACCGTTATCGGCGCCACGTCGGGATATAATTCCGCCGTCATAACGGAGCCGTCGGTAAGCTCTATCTTTATATTTATTTTTTCTTTTTCCGTAACGTCAAACGTCTTCTGCGTCTCGGGGACGTCGTTCTGCTTTTGTGCGCAGGCGGCCGATAAGATGACGAAAAGCAAAGCGAGCGCCGCCGCGATTATTTTTTTCATAATATCACTCCTTGTATAAATAGTTGAATCTGCCGAGAGGCGCGGCGCAGCCGTTTTCATAGAAGTCCATTACGTCCGGCGCCTGCATATTGTCGGAGACTTTGAATTCGAATTCGAGCTTTTTGTCGGAGATAAGAGCGCGCGGTACCTTTATCATAATGCGGTTTTTGTCAACCGTCACAGTCGCCTCGCCTATCTTTTCCCATGTGAACGAGCCCGGCTCCGCGGTCTTCACGTATCTTTCGACGCACGTTATGCCGTTCTCCGGCGCGGTGCGGTTCACGGCTATATCATAGCCCTCCCAGCCCGTGTTTTTGTCTCTGTCAACGTCTATGTAAAACGTCATCCAGCCCTGTCCGGACGGCTCGGTTATATCGTCTGAGCATTCCGCGTAAAGCCATATGAAATCCTTGTCGCGCGCTATCTTCGCGCCTGTGATGTCGTTTCTGCCGCTGTCGTTTTTGTAGTGGCATCCGGCAAAGCCCGGCCAGTCGCGGTGTATCGTCAGACCCTTGTCGGCGCGGTAGTAAGGAGTTACGTCCTTAAAGCAGTTGAAGCAGCCTATCGTTTTTTCGGGCGAGGTCTTCTGTCTCTGCTTCGCGCCCTTGAAACGACGCACGTTCGATGCGAGCTGTAAATAGTACGTATCAAGATATCCGTCCTTGTCAAGCTCTATATCGCGGCTGTATTCGCGGTTGTACTGGTCCACCATTGCAAGCTGAGTTGAATTCGGATCCTTTATCCACGGCTCATGCCACAGTCCCATCATCCACTCGTTCCAGCTCGTTACGAAAACGTTGTCGGGGCTTATATCGAGCGCACGCTCCCACTGTTCCTGAACGTTGTAGCCGTATTTGTATGATTCGCTGTCGAGAAGAGCGTGACCGAATTCTTTGGTGTACGATCTTCCGTACGTGTCCTTGTCGTTGAAGCAGGTGCATATGCGCTCGTCGTTCGCGTTCTGCCCGACGCCGACCGTCATCATCTCGCAGGAGCCGTCCTCGCGCACGCCGTATTTGTTCTGCGGGAAAACCTCAAGCCAGCCCCAGTGATCGGGACGCTTCGGACCGCCCGCCTTCGTGCCGTATAACGGCTGACCGGCGCGGAACGTGAAGAAATCGCGTATTTCGTCAAGCTGTTTCGTCTCAAAATCCGTTTTGCCTTTTTCGGGCAGAGCGTCTTTGTAGCCCATTATCATAGGCTTGCCGTCGAGCATGAACCAGAGATCGGAGTACCTGCCGGGCTTGTATATATCCTGATACAGTGCGCGTATCATGAATTCCGACGTTTCAAACGGTCCGAAGTTCAGCATAAAGCCGAATTTCGGCACGTTGATGCCGTCCTCTCTCGCCTCGCGCAGACCCTTGAAAAGCGGCTCGTACGCGTCGCGCCAGAGAAGAGCGCCGTTCGTGCAGTCAAACAGGATAAAGTCTATGCCCGCGTCCGCCAGAAGAGCCGCGTGATGGCGTATCACGTACGGGTCGGAGTTTCTGTAAAATCCGTAGCGCGGCTCGCCCCAGTGCGGCTGTATGTTTTTTCCGCACCAGCCCGGATGGTCGCGGTTGTATTCCGCGGCGGGATATTCGTCAAGCAGCTTTGACACGTTCACGGGCGTCAGTCCCACGGCGTGTTCACGCCAGGTCCAGTAGAAAATGCCCACCTTTTTGTCGGGCTTGAACGCTCCGACGTCCTCTACAGATACGACCTTTCTGCCGAGCATATCCGTCGCCTCCCAGGCGTCGTGACCGTTGTCTATTATCTTTTCCTCGGGTACGGGTTCATAAGCAGTCCCGTCGTAAGGGGACTTGTCCGTCAGCTCTATGTCGGATATGACCGCGGAGCCCTTGATCCTGATATAAACGTCGTGTACTCCCGTCCTTGCGTCTATATCGCACCACGCCGTATCCTCTCCTTTTCCGTTCGAGAGCATAACGGTGCCGACGTAATCGCCGCCGTCCGCGTATATATCGCCCTTGGACGTGTTTGCGGATCCCGTAAACGTCGCCCTGAGACCGCGTTTGCCGTTAAAATCCGCGCCTCTTATAACGTAGCTTTTTTCTTCCTTTAAAAATTCAGCCGCCGCCATAATAATATTTCCTTTCAAAATATATTTTATTATATTTTAGCAGATATAAAGCCGCTTGTCAATGATTTCAAAAAAATAATTACTTCAAATCCGATTATATTTGGACCGGCGGGGAAAAATAGCGTAAAAAAGGAAAGGAAACAAAGGTATGAATATCAAAGGCAAAGCAATTCTAACGACCGTTCTTATCTCGGCTTTTTTGACGTCTGCCGTCGCTATGACCGTCACGGCGGCGGACGGGACAGGCGGAAGATCTCCGTCGGACGCATCCGTCGGGGTCCTTCTGCCGGAGGCGGCGGAAAAAGATGAGGCGGAAAAAAGCGCCGTAAAGCATACGGACGCGTTATCTCACGGTTTATTGATCCTGAAAAAACAGCACAAGCTGAAAAAGACGTGCGCGGACGGAGAGGTCGCGTTCGGACGCGGCGATTTTGCCGGATTTGCAAACGGACGCGAGGTCGGCTCCGTCACCGTCTTAAGCCTGCCGGAGCTGTCGGAGGGGACTCTGAAGCTCGGCGCGCTCGACGTTTTCGCGGGGCAGACGATATACGCGCAGTCGCTTGACAGACTTAAATTCGTCCCCTCGCGTAAAGGCGCGGAGGCGTCGTTCACCTTCTCCGTAAACGGACGCGACGACGTTTGCGAATGTATCGTTTACGCAAATACGGGAAAAAACGCGGCGCCCGAGGCTGATCCCAAAACGGTATATACAAAGCAGAACGTTACCCTGTATTCCTCGCTTGACGCGACTGACCCGGACGGCGACGATATCTTTTGCTTTGTGATATCGCAGCCCTCGCACGGACTTCTTAAGGTGGACGGCGCGGATTTCGCATACACTCCCGACAGAAACCATATAGGGAAGGACAGCTTTGTCTGCGGGTTCGAGGATAAATACGGAAACAGAAGCGAGCCCGTGACCGTGGTCGTGAAAACGGAGAGGAACAAATGCGGCTTTGTGTATTCCGATATGAAAAACAGCAAAGCGGAATACGCCGCGTATCTTCTGGCGGAAAACGATATACTCGTCGGGGAAACGGTCGCGGAGACCGTCAGCTTCGGACCGGATAAAAAGGTATCCCGCGCCGATTTTATAGTGATGGCGATGAAAGCCGCGGGATATTCTCCGAACGTTTACAGCCCCCTGCGCGACGGATTTGAGGGCGCGGAGGCTCTGTCCGATATACAGCGCGGCTACGTTGTGACCGCCGTGTCGGCAAACGTGATAGACAAAAACGCCGCCGCGCTGCCCTCCGGCGCCATAACGGAAAAAGAAGCGGCGGAAATAGTGTCCGCGCTCGGCGGCAGCGTAAAACCCGCCGTATCGGATAACGGCGACAGACCGCTTTCACGGGAGAACGCCGCCGTCATGCTCGCCCTTCTTATCGACGGGAGAAGATAGCTTTTTAAGCTCGTATTTGAGCTTGGTGGCCGCGCCGCCGCGCAGATGACGCTCCGCCTTGTTCTTCTCAAGCACCGCCGCGACGGATGAGTAAAGCGACGGGGCTTCCTTTGACAGCTTTTCGGTAACGTCCTTGTGTACGGTGGATTTGGAAACGCCGAAAACGGCGGCGGTATCTCTTACCGTCGCGTCGTGCTCCGCTATGTACTGACCGAGAAGCACGCATCTGCTCTTTATTGTAGACAAAAAAATCACCTCCGCATATTTGCCTGACACAATATATGCGGAGGTTGTCCTTTGTATTACGTTTTCGGAGCCGGCTTCATATAAGACAGCTTTACGCAAAGAAGCACGGAAAGAATAAATCCCGCGGCGCAGAGCGGTACGATCAGCGCGTAGCCGGAGAGGAGAGCCGCGTAATTCAGCCCGGTTTCGGGAAGTCCGTCCGTGATGAGCTGAAACAGCGTTACGGAAAAGAAGTTTGACAGAATATCGTGCAGCGCCTGTATGCCGGCGGCGTATCCGCACATCTTCAAAAACGGATCGCTTCTTTTAAACGCCGTACGCAAAAGCTGACGGAAACCGCTTGCTTTTGCCCTTTCATCGGGTATCACGTGATCCGTCATACCCTTTTTTATCTTTTTCGCAAACACCGCGCATATAACGACGAGGACGATATTCTTGACAAGGTCGAACGTGCCCTGAAAAAAGTAAGTGAAGCCCGTCGTCGCCACGTCCGTCACGTCAAACGATACGAGTCCGTGCTCGTAGCAGAAAACGAACGAGCCGAAGCGCCCGAGCATGAACTGCACGAAGCTGCCGAAAAAGAAGAGGACCGACGGCGTTTTGAAATCTCTGTAGCCGTAATGCATTATTCCCGTGAACACGGCGGCAAACGATACGAACGTACAGATATACCGCAAAAAGACTATTATATACCTGAGTATCAGATTGAGCGTCACAAGCGCCGCGTCGTACGACGTGTATTCCACAACGGTGTAAAGCACGCCGTCGTTGAGAAACGGCGCGATAACGGCTGAAAAAAGAACGGTCAGCGTGATAACGCGGCGTAAAAGGACGTTCTTTAAAGCGTCCTCCTTGCTCGTTATGACAAACCGTTCCTTAAGCTTCATAATTATCGGATAAAACAAGACAAACGCACGCAGTTTTTACTTACGTGCGGTATGCCGTATGTATGGAATTTCAGATCAAAGCTCCAAAGTATTAAGCAGATCGCGAAGTCTTTTAAGCTCGTCGTCGGATAAGGTTATGCCTTTACCAATTTTTTCGTGAGAGTCGTCCCATGAACGTATATCGTACTTAGGCTCGTTGCCGTTCCAGCTTACGATATTGAGCTCTTTTGCCCAGCCGCCCTTTTCATCGGAAATGGAGCCGAGGCTTTTTTTGATCTCATATCTGAGTTCTGCCATATATTCCTCCGTTGGATTTTTTCTTTATTATAACATATATAAAATAATAATAGTTAAAAAAACGTAAAATATATATGAATAATAAAGAAATTTATAAACATCAGGCTTATTTATTCACTTTTTTACCGCGTTTTCTTGACGCGCGTATCGGTAAGAAGATCGCAAGGAATATGATCCCGGATATGACCGCGAACGTAAGCAGGGCGGGGAAGCTCCGCACGAAGAACACCGTGAAGTCCTTGAAGCCCTCGGCAAATTTCTCCCAGCTTTCCGTAAACGCTTTTTTCAGCCGTACGTCAAAGCCCTCTTTTTCGGGCTCCGTATATTCCTTCACCTCGTTCAGATTAAGCGTGAGCGTGGAATACGACGCAAGCTCGTCGTAGTTTTTCAGCTGAGCCTTGTACGCGGCTATATCCTGTTCCTTTTCGGATATGGCGTTGTGCAGCTTGTACCAGAATTCGTATTGTTCGGCGCTGTCCACGGAGCTGATCATTTTTAAAAGTCCCTCGCGCTCCGCCTCAAGCGTCTGCAGTCTCGCTTCGATATCTATATACGCGCCCGTGACGTCCTCGGCGGACTTCTCAAACGAGGTGACGTTTGAGATGCCGCGTATATCGTTTAAAAATCCGTCCGCTTTGTCCGCGGGTACCCTCACCGTCGCTGTAAGTCTTCTCGCTCCGTTCGCAGTCACCTTGATTTCGGAGCGGCGCTCGAAATATCCGCCCGCTTCGTTCACCGCCTGATCGAGCAGGGAAGACGTCTTATCGTATTCCTTCGTTTCCGCGGACACGTTATAGCGCTTTATCAGCTTTTTGGGGCTGTTTTCGCCCGCCGGATTTTCCGCGGACTGCTCCGGCACGCCGTATCCATAGTCGCTGTCACTGCGGGCGCTGTCCGCGACCGCGCCGCCTTTAGCGGAGCACGACGCGAGCGCAAATACGCCGAAAAGAATAAAGATCAGTATCAAAACAGTTTTTTTCATATGTAAAACTCTCCTTTTTTACGGTTTTCATATGATAAGTCGTAAAAAATCCGGATGCGTTACAGAGATTTATTTATTTTCCCGTTTTTTTATGTATTCGAATATGAATTCCGCGGTTTTCTTTTTGCCGAGCGCCGCGGAGTTTATCGAAAGCTCGTAATTGTTTATGTCGCCCCAGTCTCTGTTCGTATAGAAATTGTAGTAGTTGGCGCGCTTTTTGTCCGTTTTTATGATGCGCGACTCAGCCTGCGCGGCGCTCAGATTTTCTTTTTCCATAATGCGCGCTATCCTGTCCTTCATCGGCGCGTGTATGAAAAAGCTCGCGCAGCGCGGATCGTCCTTCAGAATGTAGTCCGCGCATCTGCCCACAATGACGCAGGAGCCGTTCTGCCGGACTATATCCTTTATCAGGTTTGTCTGTATAATATACAGCTTGTCGTTCAGCGGAAGATCGGACACAGTGGTGAAATGGCTTGAAAACGTGTACGCGCCCGTTGACAGAGCGTATAAAAGGCTGTTCGTCGCAGTCTCGTCAATATGAGAATACACGTCCTTTGAAACGCCGCTTTTTTCCGCCGCTATCGCTATCAGCTCGCGGTCAAAAAACGGAACGCCCATCATTTCGGACAACATTTCTCCTATTTCACGTCCGCCGCTTCCGTACTGTCTTCCTATTGCCGCAATCGTATTGAATTCCATTTTTGAAAACCGCCTTTTTTTTGATTTTATCATATTTTATAAAATTTGTCAATATAATTTATATATAAAACACCGGCGACTTTATAAAAAAATCACAAAAAACCTTGACAAATATCGTCGTATTTGCTATAATATGATCACAAACTTATTTGAGGAGGAATCAAATGAAGAACATAATCAAGCTGATAGCCGTTATCGTTGTTTCCGTTATGACGCTGTCTTTGTTCGCGGCCTGCAATAATGCACCCGCCGATACAAAGCCCGCCACGACTACCGCTGCGGATACGCAGACAACGACTGCCGAAACGGCGAAAGAGACAGAAAAAGAGACAGAAGCGGTCACTACCGAAGAGGTAACCACGGAAGAAATAACGACCGAACCCGAGACCGAACCCGCTCCCGAGGTACGTTACGACGTTCTCCGCTGGGATTTCAACGACGCTTCAAATCTTGGCTGGGTATCGTCCAATATGACTGACGTCATAGCTGAAGAGGACGGCACCATGCACCTTAAAGTAAAAGGCGGCGACCCGAACATCACCACCAAGAGGATCCCCGTTCAGGTCATTTGCGACGACATTGAATACATAGAGATCCGCGTTAAGAACAAGACGGATTCCTATTCCGGACAGCTCTTTATATCCACAACGGACAGCCCCGGCCCCGCCGAAGAGTATTCATACAAATTTGACTATGAATATGCGGACGAGGACGACGAGTGGGAGATCATAGAAATAGACACGCTTGACATCAACGGCTGGTCCGGTAAGCTCAGATCGCTCCGTCTCGACTACTCCGACGGCGGCGAAGGCGACTGCTACATCGACTACATCACGCTGCAGACGACAGATTCAAGCAAGCAGACCGCAGGTGATACGGAAGAGGTAGTTGACCCGCGCGCGGGCAAGCAGGTGCTTTATAAGTGGGATTTCACGACCCTGACTGCTGAAGACATATATCTGTCATCGCAAGATACGGGCGAGGATGACGGCGAAGAGGGCGAAGAAGACGAAGATGAAGTCGATCCGCGCTGGCACTTCTCCGGCGGCGTTGAGGACGCTTACGTTGAAAACGGACATTTCGTTATCAAGATAGGCGGACAGGATCCGTTCATGGCGTCGCCCGAAATGACGGAGGCGTTTGACTGCTCGGCGGTTTCCGCAATAGTCATAAAGGCCTGCAACAAGACGGATATGAGCCTCGGCCAGTTCTTCTTCACGTCCGACGGAAGTTCTTTTTCAGAAGCGGGCTCCGTAAGATTCTCGTTTGAGCATCAGGGCGCCGATAACGACGTATGGGAAGAAATAGTCATCAATCCCGGTGATTCCGTACTTTGGGAAGGTCAGCTTGAAACCATAAGAATAGACCCGTCCGAGGCATGGGAAGGAATCGTTCTTATAGATTACTGCGAGATGTACGGCTGATATACGTATGATTCAAGGGGCTGCTCCGGCAGCCCTTTTTTATTGAAAAAGCGGGGCCTGATCAAAACTCCGCTTACTTTTTAACAATATCGGGTTGACAAAACGCGGCGATACGGTTATAATTATAAAAAACAAAAGCAAAAAGGTCGTTTTATGCGCAAAAGAAATCTTATAGCGGACGCTTTTTTTGAGGGGATCTCGTCCTTCTCCGAGAGGAGCGGGGCGACGGGCTTTGACAGCCGCGCCGAATACTCGGGACTTTTCAAAAAATCCGAGCTTTCAAGAATGATATGTACCGCAAGATACGCGGATTATGATATTGAATACGTTTATACCGCCTCGGGCGGCGTGAGCTTTTGCAGCGTTTTCAATTTCAGAATAATATTCGACCGCAGCCTGCCGTATATCAAATATTCGCCGTACGACCTGATGTATAAGATCGACGAAAACGACTTTTCCTGCTACACATTCGCGTATGTAGAAACGCCCGAGCGTATGAAACGGGTGATAGAAGCGATAGAGCCGAAGCTGTACGATCTTCTCGGAAAGCTTGACAGACTGAGCCGCAGTAAGGCGGATATGTCCGATATTTTCGATAAGTTTTCGGACAGCGTAAACGCCTATTACGGCAAGGATATTTTCCGCGCCTCTGACGCGGACGACGATGATCTTGAGAGCTTTATGGAGACGTATTACGCCGCGGACGACGCGTTTTACGTATCGAAGCCGTACGCTCAGTTCATCCGCGGAGACTATAACGCCGCGTATAACGGTATGCGCAGGGTAAGGAACAAATCGTATTATCAGATACGCCTTGCGTCGTTCATCGCCTCGCTCGAAACAAGATACGAGGCGGCGCCCGCGGACTGCGAAACGACGGCTGACGCGATATATACGTCCGGCGCACAGATAGCGAGCTTTTTCATATCCGCGCTTCTGCTTCTTATCCCGTGCGCGGCGGTCCTTGTCGGACTTCATTATCTGAGCGCCGCCATAATATATCGCGGCGCGATATGGTGCAGCGCCTGGAGTTTTTTAAGCGTTATCGGCTATTTTTCGTCAGCCGTGTTTCCCGCGTTCGCTTTCGCCTTCGCCTCGAGAAAAGCGTCGTACCTGTTTTTCGGAAAAAGACGGAAATACCTGACTGATCTGCATAATATAACGCAGAGCAGACGCACGACGGGCTGCTCGTTCATACTGACAGGCGCCGTCGTCCTTATGATCTTGTTTTCACTTCTCACGTACGTTTCGTCGTACGCCGCGTTTTACGGGGACGGGATACGTCTGCCGTCGGAAAAATCGGTTTTCGGAAGCGAGAATTACGCATATTCCGACGTGGAGAAGCTCGTATCCGCCGAGGGAACGTATAATATGTACGGCAAGTTCATAAAAGACGAGCAGTATATAATAGTAATGAAAAACGGCATGAAATACTACCTCTCGTACGAGGCGTCGCCCGATACGATCAGGGAAAAGATAGTGCCGATATTTGAAGAAAAAGGCATCCCCGTCATCTCCGTTCACGACGCGGACGATTATGATTTTATCCCGTAGGATAATTGAGTTTTCTGCGGGAACGGCGATACCGCGCCGGGGCGGACGGAAATAAAATACAGCAAAAAAAAGAGCCCGAGGGAGAGGTTACGTAAGGAAGAAACAAACCCACTATGACGTCTTTCGATTATTGAAAGTGTCATAGTGGGTTATTCTCTTTCAGCTCGTCTTAACTGTTCCGACGCAGGAATGATGTATAAATCAGCTGAATTGCCGCTTTGCGGCAGCTAAATTATACGCCTGTCGGCGTATAGCTGAATTGAAGTCTCACGGCTTCAGCTAAATTAAATTCGCCTGCACGCTCGGCGAAGCCGAATTCAGCTCGCGGAGCGAATTTAGCTATGCGATGCATAATTCAGCTCGCGTAGCGAATTTAGCTGCGGTGTACTTCCTTACGAAGTACACCGCGAGGGCTCTTTTTGATTTGAAAAAGCAGATCCGGATCCGTCGGCGCCGTTTTTTACTTCTTCCGTCCCGCTCCGGGCGGGATACCGCGTTTGTTATTCAAACCCGTTTTCTTTGAGCATCGCGTCGGCTTTTTTCGTATCGTCTACGCGCAGGACGACGCGTGCGAGGTCGGAGGAGCTGCGGGAGCTGAACGCATAGACGTATTCAACGGGGATCCCGCAGGTGTAAAGCACTCTGAGGGCGCCCGTAAGTCCGCCCGGTTTATCCTCCAGATCTATGCATATGACGTCGCCTATGGAAACGGTAAGTCTGTTTTGTCTCAGCTCGTCCGCAACGGCCTCGGCGTTATCGACTATAACGCGTAAGATACCGAAATCCGTAGTGTCTGCTATTGATAAGGCGTGAATATTGACGCCCAGATCGGCTATCATCCCCGTCACCTGCGCAAGCTTTCCCGTTTTGTTTTCCACAAATATGGACAGTTGTTTTGTTATCATACCGATACCTCTTATTTTACGTATTCGTATTCAAAGCCGTACAGACTTACGACGTCGCCGTCGGAGACGCCCTGCGCCTCCATCTGGTCGTATATGCCGTATTTGCGGAGCATTTTGTCAAAGTAAGCCATGGATTCCCTGTCGTCGAAGTTGATCCTGCCCATAAGCCTGTAGAGCCATTCTCCCTCCACGTTCCATACGCCGTCTTCTTTTTTGACCGTGACCGTTGGTGTGAGCTCCGGCTTTACGTCGTCCTCCTCCGAGTATTCCGCTTCATAGACCGTAAGCGGAGGCAGAGTGTCAAGCTCTTTTTTTACAAAACGGACAAGCTCCTTCAGCCCTTCTCCCGTCGCCGCGGAGATATACAGAAGCGATCTGCCCGTCGACGCGACGTATTTTTCAAAACCGTCGACGTCTACGGCGCTTCGGTCGAGCGCGTCGACCTTGTTTGCCACGACAATCTGCGGACGTTTTGAAAGCTCGGGCGAGTATTTGCAAAGCTCCGCGTCTATCGCCTTTAAATCGTCAACTGCGCATCTGCCCTCCGACTGCGAAATATCCACAAGATGAAGAAGCAGACGGCATCTGTCGATATGACGCAGAAAATCATGACCGAGACCCGCGCCGTCCGACGCGCCCTCTATAAGCCCCGGAATATCCGCGCAGACGAAAGCCGTGCCGTCAACGGGAACGACGCCGAGATTGGGCGAAAGTGTCGTGAAATGATAATCAGCTATTTTCGGCTTCGCCTCCGATATGCGCGACAAAAGCGAAGATTTGCCTACGCTCGGCATACCGATGAGACCGACGTCCGCAATCATCTTCAATTCAAGTATAACGTCCTTTTCCGGTCCCTCTATGCCGTTTTTCGCAAAGCGCGGTATTTGTCTTGTCGGAGTGGCGAAATGCCTGTTGCCCCAGCCGCCTTTACCGCCTCTGAGACATATAAACGGCTCGTCGTCGGATAGGTCTTTTATGATTTTCCCCGTTTCCGCGTCGCGTATGACCGTGCCCCTGGGCACCTTTATTATAAGATCCTCGCCGTTTTTGCCGTGAAATTTGGAGCCGGCTCCGTTTCCGCCGTTTTCCGCCGTGAATTTGCTTTTGTATCTGAAATCTATAAGCGTGTCCTTGCCGACTTCGGCCAAGAACACCACGTTTCCGCCGCGTCCGCCGTCGCCGCCGTCGGGACCGCCCTTCGCGACGTATTTTTCGCGGCGGAACGATACGCAGCCGTTGCCGCCGTTGCCCGCTTTTATATGAATTTTAACGTAATCAACAAACATATCAATCACACATTTTCAAGAATTCTTCTTCGTCTATTACCGTTACGCCGAGAGCCTCGGCTTTTGTCAGCTTGCTTCCGGCCTTTTCGCCCGCAAGTACGTAAGACGTGTTTTTCGATACGGAGGAGGAAGCCTTGCCGCCGCGTTCGGTTATCATAGCCTCGGCCTGATCGCGCGTCATCGTCGGCAGCGTTCCCGTAAGAACGAACGTTAGCCCCGCGAACTTGTCGCTGACCGTCTTTTTCGTATACTCGGTTACGACGCCGCACGCCTTAAGCTCTTCCGTCAGCTTTTTTGTCTGCGGATGAGAGAAGAAGTTTATAACGCTGTCCGCCATTATTTCGCCGAAATCGGGGATGGAGCAGAGGGCTTCTCTGTCAGCCGTAAACAGTGCGTCAAGACTGCCGAATCTGTCGGCTAATGCCGCGGCGGCTTTCTGCCCGATGTTTCTTATGCCGAGCGCGTAAATCAGCCTGTCAAGCCCGGCTTTCTTTGAGTTTTCTATCGCTCCGATCAGGTTCTCCGCCGACTTGTCGCCCATGCGCTCAAGCTGTGAAACGTCGCTTTTCTGAAGCTTGTAAATATCCGCCGCGTCGCGGACGAGACCGTTATCTATCAGAAGCTCCACGACCGCCGGACCCATGCCGTCTATGTTCATCGCGTCGCGGCTCGTGAAATGGACGAGATTGCGCAGAAACTGCGCGGGACACGCGGAATTGGTACACCTTACCGCCGCCTCGTCGTCGCGGACGACCGGCTCGCCGCAGGACGGGCAGAGCTTCGGCATTTCAAATTCCTTTGTACCGGCGGGACGCTTTGACAACTCGACGCGCCGCACCTCGGGGATTATGTCTCCCGCCTTCGACACCTCGACCGTATCGCCTATGCGTATGTCCTTTGACCGTATATAATCTATGTTGTGAAGCGTCGCGGCGCGTACCGTCGTGCCCGCGAGCCTCACCGGTTCAAGCACGGCGAGCGGAGTAAGCACGCCCGTGCGCCCGACCTGAACGGTTATATCCGTCAGCTTTGTCAGCTTTGCCTCGGGCGGGAATTTGTATGCGACGGCCCATTTGGGACGTCCGGAATTCTCGCCTATCCGGGGGCGCATATCGAGCTCGTTCACCTTGATGACCACGCCGTCTATGTCAAACGGCAGATCCTCGCGAAGCTCTCCGATTTTCTTTATGTGTTCTGTTATCTCCTCCGCCGTTTTCGCCCGCTTTATATAAGGTATCACGCGGAAGCCGAGCGACGCCATAAGCTCTATCGAACCTATGTGCGTATCGAACGAAAGCCCGTCCGCTTCCTGTACGTTGAATACGAATATATCGAGCTTTCTCTGCGCGGTGATCCTGCTGTCAAGCTGGCGCAGGGACCCTGCCGCGGCGTTTCGCGGATTTGCGAAAAGCGGTTTTTCGTTTATCTCCTGCAGCTTGTTCAGCTCTTCAAAGCTCTTTTTCGGCATATAGACTTCGCCGCGCACTTCAAGAAGCGGCACGCTCTGCGTTAAATGAAGAGGAACGGAGCCGACGGTTTTCAGATTTTCCGTCACGTTTTCGCCCTCAAAACCGTCGCCGCGCGTCGCACCCTGTGTGAAAACGCCGTTTTCATAATGCAGACAAACGGAAAGCCCGTCTATTTTCGGCTCGACGGAGAACGAAAGGTCGCCGTACTGCTTCATATCGCGCACGAAATCCGATACGGCGTCGAAGTCGAAAACGTCGTCAAGACTGCCCATCCTGTTTCTGTGCCGCACCTTTTCAAACTTATCGAGCACCGCGCCGCCCACGCGCTTTGTCGGCGAGGTCGGGCTGTCGAATTCGGGATGAGCCTCTTCAAGCTTTTTAAGCTCGTCAAACATCGCGTCGTATTCAAAATCGGAGATCTCCGGCGCGTCGTAAACGTAGTATTTTACCGAATGATAATGAAGCTTCTCTCTTAATTCTTCTATTCTTTTTTTTATATCCATATTATTTCTCTATCACAAGTCCGTCGTAGCTCATAATAAAGCCGTACGGCTTGACTTTTTCGGAAAATCTCTCGTACGTCCAGTCGCCGTCGGGTTCTCTTAAGCTGTTGTGGCTGAAATGGTGGCTTATAAACATGGTATCGTCCTTGACGCATCCGTTTTCCTCGAGCCTGTTTTTTACTTTCAGATTTGCGGAAAAGCCCATGTGTCCCGTTTCGCAGTCGCGGAAGCCCATGGTGCAGTCGAGCGAAACTATATCGAGCTTTATCCCCTTTAAATAATCAAACGTTTTTTCGGGGAACACGCCCGTGTCGTTTCCGTAAAGCAGTTTTACGCCGTTCTTTTCTATCAGATATATATAAGCGTCCTCCGGCGGACAGTGAACGACGGAGAGGGGAGTTACGGTATAATCGCCCGCTTTAAACGGCACGTACGGAGGAACGTACGTGAAGTCTATGCCGTGCAGCGCCAAATCATCACCTAACGCCTGTCTTATCCCCGCCTCTATATTGCGGTTGCCGTAGACTTTGAGCGGCGCTCTGTCGTCCGGCAGAATGCAGAATGCGGGGGCGCGCCTGAATTCAAGCTCGTGCGGGCAGAAATGATCGCTGTGCGAATGGGTGATTATAACGTATTTCACCTCGTTCAGCCTTATCCCGAGCGAGAGCGTGCCTGTGTATGTATCGGGCGAGAAGTCTATCAAAAGGTCGTTATCAACTATCGCTCCGCTTCTTCTGCGCAGCTCTTTACCGCCCCTCTTTCTTGCGTTTTCGCAAAAGGAGCACTCGCAGAAAAGCGCGGGTACGGCTTCCGCCGCGGCTGTGCCTATGTAAGTCAGTTTCATATCGTTTCTCCGTTTCTTTTAAGTTATTTGTATTATACACTATTTTCTTATAATTTTCAAGTACAAACGGAAAAAATTATAAAAACCGCTTGACAAAAACGCGATCATATGATATTATTGTACTAACAGAATAACACAACAAGGAGGAAATGCGGTATGAACACATCGGATATGCGCCCGGTATACGTTCAGCTGATAGACAGGATATATACGATGGTTTTATCCGGACAGTATCCGCCGGGCGCAAAGCTGCCTACGGTCAGGGATCTTGCGGAGATGATGCAGGCAAACCCGAATACGGTGCAGAGAGCGTTGTTTTATCTGGAAGAGCAGGGAATAATATATACGCAGCGCACCACGGGAAAATTCATAACGGATGATACGAATGCCATAGAGCGTGTCAGAAGATCGCTTGCGGGCGTATATTCCGCGGAATACTTCCGCAAAATGCAGCAGATAGGCATAAGCAGAGAAGAAGCTAAAAGAATAATAACGGAGGAAAAGGAGTAAAAATATGGCGCTGATAGAATACAGAAACGTAACAAAGCAGTACAAAGAGATTAAAGCGCTTGACAACGTGAGCCTCGATATTCCCGGGGGACGCATAGTCGGTCTGCTCGGACCGAACGGCTCGGGCAAAACGACGCTTATCAAGCTCACGGTCGGACTGCTCACGCCCACGTCGGGCACGGTCACGGTGGACGGAAACAGACCGGGACCGGAAACAAAAGCGATAGTCGCGTATCTTCCCGAGCGCTCTTATATGAGCGAATGGATGACGGTAAACTCGTTTATCAGTTATTTTGCGGATTTCTATTCTGATTTTGACAAGGTCAAGGCGGCGGAAATGCTTGCAAGGCTCGGCATAGACCCGCGCCGCACGCTCAAGACTTTATCAAAAGGCACAAAGGAAAAGGTCCAGCTCGTGCTCGTTATGAGCCGGGCGGCAAAGGCGTATTTTCTTGACGAGCCTATCGCCGGCGTCGACCCCGCGGCAAGAGACTTTATTCTGAATACGATCATAAGGAATTATTCCGAGAGCGCGTCAGTCATAATCTCGACGCACCTGATCTACGATATAGAAAACGTGCTTGACGACGTGGTGTTCATACGCGACGGCAGAATAGTTCTGGCGGACAGCGCGGACAACATAAGAGAACAGTACGGAAAATCCATAGATATGCTTTTCAGGGAGGTATTCAGATGTTAGGCAAGCTGATGAAATATGATATGAAGTATATGGCGCGGATACTTCCGTGGCTGTACCTCGGAGCGTTTTGCTTATCTTTATTATGCTCGGTGTTCTTCCTTTTTATGCCGGACGGCTTTCTGCTTGAGATAGGTACCATGATAATAATGTACGTAGGTGCCATGTTCGTCGAAACGCTTGTCATAATGACGGCGGTGTTTATCATAATGCGCATTTACAGGAGCCTGTTTTCCGACGAGGGATACCTGACGTTTACGCTCCCCGTGAAAAACAGCACGGTCATAAACGCAAAGATACTGACGGGTGCGATATGGACTTCGTTTACTCTTATAGTCGCGTTCATCATCGCAATGATGCCGAATATGGCTATGAGCATAAGAATGGCGGGCGCGGAGGAGATCATTGATTATCCCGCGGAGAGTCCTTCATTCAGCGTACGCGGTCTGATCTTCTTCGCTTTGATAATCCTGAACGTGGTCGTCATATGCTTCCTTATCCCGTCGCTTTACACTTTCTGCGCGACGCTCGTCCATAAGGCGAAAAGGGCGAGAGCCTTTGCGTCGATAGGTATGTTCGTCGGCATTTTATACGCGATAGTAGTCATTCTCGTGGCTATATTCGTGATAACTGCGATCATCACCGAACAGTATTATATCTCTGACGATATGTATAACTATAATGCGATGTCGGACGTTCTGAGTATTGTGATCCCGCTCATCATCCTCGCCGTCACCGTGCCTCTTACGCTCGTGAGCTGGCTCGTGTCGAGGCATATCGTGGATAAGAAGCTCAATATGCTGTAATTAAAAATTAAGAAAAAAGGTGTCGCCGGCGCGACAAAATGGTGGGTTTCCCACCCCTCACGGGAACCCCCACCGCTGTTCGCGGCGGGGGTTCGCGGGTTGCAGTGGATGAGGCGAACGAAATTATCTCAAACGAACGAACAACCCGCCGTTCTTGAAGATCGGTTTTTACGAAAGGATATGTTAATGAAGATTATAAAAGTTATTATTATCGGATTGTTGCTTGCTTTGTCGTTAATATCTATAGTTTCCTGCTATAGTTTAATCAATACCGCGACGTCGATTGAGTGGATAGAAAGTAAATCGTATTTTAAAGGCGGCAAAACGACGGAGCAGGGAACGGTAATATTTACTTACTCCATATGCTTTAAAAACAATACGGAAGACGATTATGAAATCGGATTGAGCGCCCGTTTTAAAAAATCGGAGCTTAACGGCTGGGTTGAATACGCAAAATTCTTTGAAGGTCGGATTGGTGACGATATTTACTGTCTTATTAAGGCAAATGAAGAAAAAAACGTAGACTTTGATTTTGAAGGTAAATACCTCGGCGGTGAAATTCCAACCTCACTTTCGTTTCCCGAAGAGTTAATCGTGGCAACGAGATTTAGTAACGCTGATGAAATAAACAATCCCGTAAAGATAGTTGACAGCGAGAGCAGTCTCCTCGGTTTTTCCGTGACCGATAAAGTAGAATTTTTATGCAGCGTAACCGTTATGAATACGTCGGATAAAGAAGTTGAATTTACGTTATGCGCACAAGCCGATGAAGCGGACGTAAACTCCGGGTTGCTTAAGTCAAAGACGATGACCGACATGTCAGGCACCGTATATAAGCTCGGCGCCGGTGAAAAAAAGACTTTCGAGGTAGTATTTACGGGGGAAAATAACGGCGGAAAAGAAAAACAAAACCGGCTCCTGCCGAAAATAACGCTCGATATAAAATAAACTGTAAGAAAAACCGTAAAACATACGTCTAATAAGATGAAAGAACTGCAGAACTTTCGGAGATGCTATGGATAAAGGTGAAATAAGCTACGAAAAATACAAAAACGGAGACGATCAGGGCTTTTACGAGATCGTGCGGGAATACTTTGACGGACTTGCCGCGTATATAAACGGCATTGTCGGCGATTTCGGGCTTGCCGAGGAGCTGGCGGACGACGCGCTTCTAAAGCTCGCGCTGAAAAAGCCGGATTTCAACAAGAAATCGTCGTTTAAAACGTGGCTGTATTCTATAGGCAGAAACGCCGCGCTCGACAGCCTCCGCAAAAAATCCCACGTTTTCGTAAGCATCGACGACGCGGACGGAGTTACTGACGGACCGGAGCGCGAATACATAAAAAGCGAGCGCAACAGACAGCTGTACCGCGCGCTTGAAAAGCTGAAGCCCGAATACAGAGAGGTCTTATATCTTTCGTATTTTGAAGATATGAGCGCGGACGATATATCGGCGCTCACGCGCAAAAGCAAGGGCTCCGTCTACACGCTTATGAACCGCGCCAGAGCATCTTTAAAAGAAATTCTGCAAAAGGAAGGATTCGATTATGAAAACGTATGATGAAAGAGCAAAAGAGATACTTGAAAAAAGAGACGGTATCATAAAGGAAAGAGCGGAGAGGCGCAAAAAAGCGACAAGGCTTGCGGTCATACTCGCCGCGGCGGTCCTGACAGTCGCCGTTGCCGCCGTTGCCGTCGCCGCGAGCGTTAAAGGAAATACCGCCCCCGCGGTAACGCCGGACACAACGTCAAACACGGACGTGAAGCAGACGACGCCTGCCGATACCGGATATAACGACGGCGTCATAGGCCCGAATCCGGCGGCGGACGATCATCCCGGATACGGATACGACAGAGCTGAAGCGATGCCGGGTTATTCTTATTCAAAAGATGAAAAATCGCCCGCCCCGTCGGCTGTCGGACCGGAGGAAAAAGCAGGTTTACCGGAGCCTGAATATTACGATTCGGAAAACGACGCGTCTATGAAAGCCGGAACGCTCACCGCGGGCGAATGGAAAGACGCCGCGGCGTTAAACGACTGGCGTGAGCTGCTCAAAAAGAGCGAATGGGATACCTGTGCAAAGAATAGAAAAATAAACGCGGCGGATATCATATCGGTAAAAGTCCTTGACGGCGAGGCTCCGTGCTATAACGTTACGGTAAAGCTTCTGTCCGGTGAAAACGTGCTTTTCACCGCGAAAACCGATATTGAAGGCAAAGCAAACCTGTTTTATAACGTTATGACCGCGGGCGAACAGCCCGACGCCGTGCAGATAGGCGAAAATAAAATAAGCCTTGACGGCAAAAAGGAGATAGAAGCGAACGCCGAGGGCTTAGGCATCAACGTCACCGCTCTCGATCTCATGCTTATGATAGACACGACCGGCAGTATGGGCGACGAGCTTGAATATATAAAAACGGAGCTCAAAGACGTCGTTGAGCGCGTGGCGAAGGCGGGTGAGAACATCTCGATCCGCGTCAGCGTCAACTTCTACCGCGACGAGGGCGACGAGTATATAGTCAGGTATTACGATTTCAGAGAAAACGTAAACGAGTGCACAGAGCAGATGTCAAAGGAGACCGCCAACGGCGGCGGCGATTATCCCGAAGCGGTCCATACCGCGCTTGAAAACGGCGTAACAGGTCACAAATGGCGTGAGGACGCGGTAAAGCTCTGCTTCTTCGTGCTCGACGCGCCGCCTCATTCCGAGCAGGAGATACAGGGCATAAACGGCGATATGATAAAATCCGTCAAAGCCGCGGCGGAGCAGGGAATAAGGATCATCCCCGTCGCCTCCTCGGGCGTTGACGTGGATACGGAATTCGTGATGCGCAGCTTCTCCGTTATGACCGGCGGAACGTATATATTCATAACGAACCATTCCGGCATAGGCGGCGACCATAAGGAAGCCGAGGTCGGCGAGCATACCGTTGAGTATCTTAACGAGTGCATGATCCGCGTAGCCTGTGAATACTGCGGAATATATACGGGAGAAAAGATACCCTACACGCCTACGTATCATCAGTAATTATCAATAAAATACAAAGAGGAGGCTGTCGCGTTGAGCGACAGCCTTAATGAATTGCGCCTTTGGTGCAATTCAATTCATGACGGCTTTGCCGTCTATTCACGGCGAAGCCAATTCATGATGTGTAAACATCAATTCACGGCGAAGCCGATTCATTTTCACTTAAAAATCTGCTTCAGGCAGTGAATTGCGCCGCAAACGGCGCATGAATTGTGTCTGTTGACACATGAATTGTCCTGACGGACATGAATTGTCCCTTACGGGACGTTAAAGTGGCTGTATCTTAACGCGACAGCCCCCTTTAACGTTTAAAGAAGGAAAGCGGTATCGCTGACGCGATGAATTGTGCGCCTTGCGCGGCGCTCTTGGGGTTCCCCGCCCGTGAACCCCCAAAAACTCGTACCTCGTTTTCGGGGAACCCCGGTCTCCCCCCTTACCACCCCAAACCCCGCCTCCCCCCGATATTTCGGGGCTTTCAATCTCGGGGCTTTTTGCGGCGGCGATCGTCGGCGTCGCGGCGCTTGTATTTAATAATCATATAATAAAAACCGAAGGTTTCGCGCCTTCGGTTTTCATTGTATAAGTATGAGAGATTGACTGTGTCACTTTTTCTGGCGACGGTTATTATAGCAAATCGGACATCCCGTTCCGCCTCTTGTTCTGTTGCCTATAGCCGTTTTATAGCTGTGTCCGTCTTGACATATCCACCAAACTGATTTTTTAGAAAAAGCAGTATATTCGCTTGGGCTAGCGTTATTTTTTTCGTAATCCCATTCTTGTGCGATATCCGGAAATCTTTCTTGTAATGATCCGTTCTTCTTTATATAGGTTTTTATTCGACCTGTGACGGATTTTTTTTGACCGCAATTAGGACAACCCGTACCCTGCAAGGTTCTGCAGCTAATAGGCGTCACCCACGTCGTTCCGCACGTTTTGCATTTGAATATGACTTTTTTGTTGCTTTGATACACATATTCGTCCGGACCGCGATCATTGTCTTCTGACCATTCCTCTGCAATGTCGGGTCTTTGTGACAGCAAATCGTTGAAACCCTTTAAGACTTTTTGATTTGAACAATAAGGGCATCCGCAGCCCATACTGTTGCGACTGTATATATTTGCGTCCCATTTATGACCAAGCGAACATATCCAAGACACCTTTAGAGAAGATGAAGCTGATACTTGGTCCGGCGTTAAACCGTTGTTTTTGCTGTAATCCCATTCAGCCGCTAGTGTAGGATTAACGTATGCTAAAGATCTTTGTCCTTTAGATTTTTCGTAATCGGCTATAATGGTTTTTAAATCCCTATGTATATCAATGTCAGGAGGTGAAGCATTGAGACATGTAAACAAACAGTTCAGAGGCTCGACAAGGTTAGCAAAAGAATCGTTTCGTTTCTTTAGCTCAACAGATACCGGAATCTGTATATCAGAGTTCGGCAAATCAGGCAGCCCTTTCTCTCTTAACCGAATAAGTGATATACCTATGCTTTTACATAACGTCGATTTAGCGCAGTCCCTTTCCTGATCATGATATACAACGCCGTCATATTCTATACCGATTTTCAAATCAGGAAGATATATGTCAATTTCTTTTCCTTTTGTTCCCCAAGGTTTATATTTGTGAATACAATGTATTCCTGCTTTTTGCAAATAAAACAGGATAACGTATTCAGGAATTGATTCGCCTTTTTTTGAACAATTAGGGCACCCATTTATATTTCTTGCGTTTACAGTCGAACGCCATTCATAACCGCAAATATGACACTTCCACCAAAACGCTTTATTTGATTTTTGAGTGACCGTTTCCGGCTTTACAGTTCCGTTTTTTGTAGGATGCCATTCAGAAGCTAATTTCGGATTTTGAGATGCAAGGTCATTATATCCGCTTAACACCTTTTTTCCCGCGCAAATAGGACACCCTCTGCCGCGAACCATACTACTCGCTGCAGCTGAAAATCTGTGTCCTTTAGGGCAAATCCAATTATACTTTTTGTTTGAGTTAGGAAAAATATCAGAAGGCGTTGTTTTATTGTCTTTATAATTCCACCAAGACAGCAATTCAGGGTACAATGAAGCAAAATCATTAAAGCCGGGTAAGACTTTTTTGCTGGAGCAATAAGGGCAACCGCTTCCGCGTTCTGTTCGATGAGACACAGTGCTTTTATAAGAATGCCCCTTTGGACATGTCCACCAATAGCCTTTGTTGCTATGCGGCAAAACAATGTCCGGTGTGTCTTTATTTTTTGAATAATCCCATTCTTTAGCTATTTCGGGATATAGTTCTGCCAAAGAGTCGGATTTAGATAACGCGGTATTAATCCATGTTGCTCTCCGTTGTTTTTCGGCACAAGAAGGACAACCGGTTTTATCGCCGTAGCAGCGATGACTCGGAGAGGTCGTCCATTCAGCCCCGCATATATGACACTTCCAAAATACGCTCTTGTTATGACCGGCGGCTAATTCGGACGGGTTATATGAATTTTTAGTATAATCCCAATCCTTAAGAACGTCAGGAAAATCTGACACCTTTTTTATACCTTTAACGAGCGTTCTCGGCGGGTTCGTACATAATATTTCCAAACAGTTCGGACATTTAGGAGAACGATAGTCAAGCATATGAGAAACGCGGCGAACAAAATCCTTACCGCAATGAGGACACGTCCAATGAGCCATATAGCTTGTTCCGCACGAAACGGTTTCGATCGGGAGCTCGTTTAGCGACTGATTGTAAAGCGCCGCGACGTCAGGGTATTTGTCTATAAGTAAATTGGTTTTTCTTATCGTCATCAATCCTTTCCGGAACATTAAATATCTCGCTTTTAAATCCTGAATTTATCTTCCTCGCAAAGATCGAGCGTTTTTGCGATCTCTTTGAAATTGTTTACCGCTTTGTCAAAGTCGCGCGGGTGGTGGGCGTCGCTTCCGAAATAGAATTTGCAGCCGCATTCCTTCGCTATCCTGTACGGACGGTAAACGCTCTCTTTTTCCTTGCCCCCGTATTCAAAAGCGTCGAAATTCAGCTCTATCCCGAGCCCCTTTACGGCGGCTTGCGAGAACAGCTCTTCAAAAGTTTGATCTGTGATCCCGTCAAGCAGTAAGAGTATCCCGTTTTCCGGATTACGGCACGCGAGCGAGCAGGTCAGATGCGCCAGACCCATTTTATGAAACGGCAGATCGGCGGACAACAGCCGCTCGAACCGCTCTATATAAAGCTCTCTGCGGCGCTTTATCCCGTCCTCGTCGTATCCTATGCTCGCGTCGAGCGTATAACCGTCCATATGTAAATGCGTAGTCGGCACTATCACAAAATCAAGCTCGTCCAAAGTCTTGTCGCTTATCCCTATCGTGAAATTCTTGTCCATCTCCGTCTCACAGCCGAACAGAAAGCGCACGCCCTCCGCCTGCGGCAGAGGCAGGGCTCGTTTTATCCGGTTCAGGTCTTGTATCGCATACCATTCCGACGCGCCGGGTACGGCGGGGTCCCAGAAATGGTCGGTGAGACATATAGTCGATAAGTTGTTGTTCACCGCGTATTCGAGTATCCGACCCGTCGTTTGTCCGGGGTCCGATGAGCAGAGCGAAAGCTGTGAATGTATATGCAGGTCGTGGTCTATAACGTACGGTTTCATTTTTTGTCTCCTTTGATTGATGTTTTGATATACCTCTTTGTCTCTGAAGAACGACGGGGGTTTTCGTAAGCCCCCGTCGGATATTGTAAATTCGCTTTATTCCGCTTTTATAAAGTCCGGAAATTCCACCGTTCTTCTTTCTTTTATCGAGATCTCGGATAACGGAGTTACCGCCATCCAGCACGCGGCGTCCTCAACGGTTATCGGGAAAGGCTTGCCGTCAAGCAGACACTGTGCAAATTCGTTGTATACGAGATAATCCATACCGCCGTGACCGCCCTTTACGCCGTCGTGCAGGAATTTCTGCCATACGGGATGCTCGTACTGTTCAAAATACGTGTCCGCGTTGTTCCAGTGCTTTGCCCAGTCAAAGTGCATGAATTCGTTATGGTCGCGGTCGAGATAGATATAGTTTCCGTCTTCGCAGTACATACCGCGCGTGCCCTGTATCGTGAAATTGCGGCTGTACGGGCGCGGAAGCGTCGTGTCGAGCGTCAGCGTGACGAGCTGACCGTTCGAGCATTCAAGTATCGTCTTTACGACGTCGCCCTGCTTGAAATCGAAATCGGCAAGCGATCTGTCAACGTTTTCATGAATCTTTGCGTAATCGTGCAGACCCGCTGATTTTGTGGCGAGGCTCGTTAAGCTGACAAAGCTGTTACTTCTGTTTATATCGAGTATCTGCGCTATCGGGCCGAGATCGTGCGTCGGGTAATTCTCGCAGTTTCTGTTTTTGTAATTGTTAAGTCTGTAATGGCGGTTTTCACGTCCGAAAAGCACCTCCGTGCGCAGATCGTGTCTGTAACCGCCCTCGCAGTTTACTATCTCGCCGAAAAGTCCCTGCGAGACCATATTCATAACGAGCATTTCATATCTGCCGTAACAGCAGTTTTCAAGAAGCATGAAAGGCGTGCCCGTTTCCTTCTGTATTTTTACGAGCTCAAAGCAGTCCGCGACGGAATACGCGCCGCCTACCTCGCAGCCCACGGGGATCCCGCGCCGCATAGCCTCAAACGCTATCTTCAGATGATCCTCCCAGCCCGTGATGATGAGCACGGCGTCGGGCTTGTCGTCAAGCGTCTTTTCCCATTGCGTGTAGCCCTTTGGCTTTTTGCCCGTCTTCTCCTCCACGCTTTTTACGCCAGCCTCCACTCTGTCCTCGTAAATGTCGCAGACGGAGACTATCTCGTAATTCTCCATTTCGCATAAGAGAGGAAGCATAAAATATCCTCTTGAACCGAGTCCTATGACCGAAACGTTCAGCTTTTTCATTTTACCGTTACGCTTACCTTTCCCGACTGACCGTTAACGGTTATTTTCCCGCTCCCGTCGCCGAATTTGTAAGTTTTTTCCTCCGTTTTTTCATAATTTATTCCGTTTGCCTCAAGCGACATGGAAAGCCCCGTCATACTCAAGGTAAAATCAGCTTTTTTCAGGTTCAGGGTTATATCGGCGCTCATACCGTTTACCAGAAGTTCGCCGATCCCGTCGGCGTCGACAGTCAGATCGCCCGACATCGAATCGAGCTTCATCGACTTTATTGTGTCCTTCACGTTTACCGCGGTATTGCCGGACATCGTGTTTACGGTTATCTCATCCGCAGTACAGTCTATGAATCTGCATTCCGACGACATATTATCGCACTTTATCAGATCCGCCTTAACCCCGTTTATATATAAATCGGCGGACACGAGCTCCGCGTCGATCGATCTGAGACCGCCGCCCGCGGGAACGTATACCGTAAGCTCCTTTTCAAGCTCTGCGACCGCGCTCGAGCGCACCTTCAGACCGGATCTGCAGAACTGGATACAGAGTATTCCGTCGCTTACGAGATAGCGCATTTTAAGGCTTTCGTTCAGCGTTTTGTTTTCCGTCGCCTCGCCTATTGAATCGTTTTGTTTATCGAGGGACGAGGTCTCGGCAAACTTTACTGTCTCACCGTCGTACGTTTCTATCTTAACGCTGCCGCTCACCCAGCATATCTTTATACCGTCTATTTTCTCCGAGAGGGAAGCGCTGCTCGCCGCGGTGTATTTTCCTTCGTTTTCGTACGTGGAATAGGTCTGTACCGCACATCCGCAAAGGCATACAAGCAGAAGCGCGGACAAAACCACGATCGTTAACCTTTTCATTTCACTTTATCCCCAGTTTTTCATAAACGTCGTTCCACCGCTTTTCGTGTTCCTCATCCGGTACGGCGGGATAGAAGCCGGCGCGCAGATAGCTTTTTATCGCGGGCAGGCGGAAATCGTCCGTCGTAAGATACGCCGTTTCCATACCGGACATTACAAGCGTTCTTACCGCCTCCGCCATAAGCTTTGTCCCTATGCCTCTGCCGCGGAATTCCGTCTTGCAGGCGACCATATGTATATACCCCTCTTTTTTCTCATAGTCGCATATCACCGCAAGCGTCGCGGCGGGCTCGCCGCCGCATTCCACCATAAAGAACTTGTCAAATTCAAGCTCTCCGTGGGAGTACATACATTCTTTATAAAATCCGGGCGTCTGTTTGCCGTCCGTAAGCCCGTGCGACACAATATCGAGCCAGGCGTCGATATCCTTATCGGAGCCGTCAAAGCGGCGGAAAACAAGTCCGCTCCAGTCGGGCGCATCCGGAATGCCGCCCTTTTTCCAAACCATTTTTAACTGATCCATACAACTATCGCCTTTTTTGTAAATAATATCACATTATAAAGCCAAAGTCAAGCGGTGTTTTTAATAAAATCGGAAAAAAGGTATTGATTTTTGATTTGCCGTATGCTATAATTATAATACTTGTAAAATATTTATTGTATAATAAGGATAAAATGAAACAGAGAAACGAGAAAAAAAACACACGCGAAGCCGTAAAACATAGCGGCGGAAGGAGATTTGCGGTCAAAAGTGAAGCGGGCGCAAAGGAGAAAAAATACGGCGCGTCGTATTACGTCGGATTTTTTGCGCGGCTTTTCTACCGTATTATCCTGATAGCCGTGACAGTTCTGCTTCTGGCTGTTTTTGCCGTGTGGTACACGATAAACACGATAGCTCACGGCCCGTCGGAGACGATACGCAACGCGCTCGTGCTTTCGGCGATGCAGGCGTCCGCGACGAAATGGGTGCCGGGGCTTTTTCTTGACGATGAGACCGTGGACAAAATAGTAAATTCAAGTCAGGAGAAAATAATAGAGGAGGTCGACGTACCGACAGACGACAGCACGAACACGGGACCCGTCTACGTTCCGGAGGATCAGCAGGGGGGGAGTGAAGCGGTCGATATATCTGACGGTATAGAATTTCATTTCGACACAAGCGGAACGTTTCGCGCGTACGTTATGATAATACACGACCCGTCAAAGGTGTTCGTAGGCGTATCGAGCAATGATTTTCCGAACGCCGTGAGAGGTCAGCGCATATACGACGCGGCGGAGAAATACAAAGCGATCGCCGCAATAAACGGCGGAGAATTTCACGATCCGGGAGGAGAAGGTCTCGGAAATCAGCCGTTCGGACTTACGTATTCAAAGGGCAAATGCGTATGGAACGACGGCAAAAAGCGGACATTTATAGGTATAGACAACAACAACAGGCTTATAGTCGAGGAGAGCATGACAAAGGCGGAGGCTGATGCGCTCGGAATACGCGACGCGGTTTCCTTCCAGACGGGCAACGTCCTCATAAAAACGGAGGACGGCGTTACGAAATGCTACTTTGCGGACGGAAACAACGGCAAAGCTCAGCGCACCGCGATAGGTCAGCGCGCGGACGGGAAATTCATATTCCTGGTGACGGACGGCAGATCCGCCTCGTCGCTCGGCGCGGATTACAATGACGTCATAAATATGATGCTGAAATACGGCGCGATAAACGCCGGTATGCTCGACGGCGGCTCGTCCGCAATGATGTATTACAAAAACTATATAACAAAATATAAAGTAGACGAAAACGATCTTGACGAATATCAGAAACTCGGACTTGTCAACAAATACAAAGCGTTCACGCGTCCGAGATATCTGCCCACTTTCTTTATGGTAGCGCCGTGATATGAAAAAAGCATTTAAATTCAGATGGACAAGCCTGTTGTTCTATATAGCTTTGTGCATCATAATAGCGGCGGGAATAATTGCCGTTATCTCAATACAGAAGCCCGTCAGGGAATGGCTTGCGGAGTTTGAAAGCACTTACGAAACGTATAAGCCGAAAAATCAGATACAAAGGATATTTGACGAGTATTTCGCAAAACCGGACCTTGATAAGCTTCTTTCCATGAGCGAGGATAAGCCGGAGTACAACGCGCCCGACACGTATGAGGACGCGATAAAGCGGTACGCCGATAAGATAAGCGGAAAAACGATGACGTACGGATATCTGGTCGGTACGGATCAGAAGGTCATAAACGTAAAAGCGGACGGAGTCGTCGTAGCGCGTTTCTCAGTCAGGGAGACGGATACAAAGGAATACAATATCACCGTGTTCAAGCTCAGCCAGCCCGTATACGAGCTTGATAAAATTAACCTCTTTTTCGATAAACCGAAGGAAGCCGTAAGCGTAAAGCTGCCGGAAAGATATACCGCGTACGCGGACGGCGTCGAGCTTACGGAGGAATACGTAACGGCGAAGGGAATAAAAGAGGATGAGAGGGATACGGTGCCGGACGGCGCGTTCCTGTTCGTCTATAAGGTGTGCTCGATCTCCGGACTTTTCGATAAACCGTCGATAACGGTAAAAGATGAGAAGGGAAACGAGGTACCGCTCAAATATGATGAGGAGAAAAATCTTTATTCATATACCTACGAGTACAGCGAGGAGCTGAAACAGGAATATTCGGATTTCGCAATAAAGGCAATGACGCATTACGCTATATGGACGCAGAACGACTATGATGCGGATTTCTCGCGCGTCAAACCGTATTTCGACCAGAATACGCAGCTGTACGAGGATATAAGACTGAATCCGAGACTGTTCGTTATGGATCATGACGGATATAAGGTGGAAAACGCGGAAGCGTCTGAATTTTTCGATTACGGCGAGGTTATTTCCTGCCGCGTGAAATTCGACCATATACTTACCAAAAAGGGCAGGGAAGACTACGTAGACAAAAACGACCATACCGTATATATGCGCAAAGTCGACGGAGAATACAAGATATTCTATATGGTAAGCCATTAACAAGCGGCAAATCCGCCTCGCTTATATGATTTAAAAAATATTATCCGAATAATTGTTATCGTAACCGCCGAATAAACAGGCGATAAAATTAGAAACCGTAGACGACAAAAAAAGCAGGCCGACTGAATCGACCTGTCAGACTGCAGACAAAGGGTTTTAAGGTATAAGCCTTGAAGCCCTTTTCTGCTGAAAATTCAACGGTAAACTGAAAAAATCAAGAAAATCAAGGATAGAAGCCAAAATTGATGAAAAAGACGGGGATTTTCCGTTCTTTTTCCAGAGTATTCTTGCAAGTTTTTTCAAATTCATGCACGCGAAAGTCAGCCCGACCTTCATTTGCATGCGGGCTTTACCGATCATATTCGTATATCGTAAACCGTAAAACTCCTTTGCTGTTCCGAAAAGGCGTTCTATGGTTTCTTTTCTTTTTTCATACAATTCTTTGTTGCCTATTGTATGACGTATATCCTCACAAGTCTCTATGTAATCTTCCCATATATGCCTTGTTACGAGTTTTACGTGATTTTTGCTCTCGGTACATTTGTTTAGGTAAGGACAATTTACACATTCTTGCGAGCAGCTCTTGTATTCTCTGTATCCGTCTCTGTTTGTTGTGGAATATTTCAGTATCTTGTTATTAGGGCATATATAGCAATCGTAATATTCATCGCAAACATATTCGTATTTTTTGAAAAAGCCTTCCTTCGTCATAGGAGATTTATACGGGAATATCGGTTCTTGTCCGTTATCTATCAAAAGCTTTGCTATTGCCGGTGTTTTGTATCCTGCGTCTGCTATTATCTTTTCAATCAGATCTTTATCGAGTTTATCGCACAATTCTTTGAAGGTTCTGCTGTCATGAAGATTTCCTCTGTGTATCGTATATCCCAATATCCAACCGTATTTGTCACACGCCGTTTCTATTGAATTTGCAAATACCTCTTTATGTTCTCCTTTATGAAACCATCCGCAGTCAGGATCAGTCGTGCTTCGCTTTTCCTCTTTCAAATCATCTTTTTTCGGTGCTGTTTCTCCGTCGTCGTTATCATCACTGTCATCGTTATCGTCATTATCTTTAAGCGGCTTTTTGCCGTGTGCGATACGATCTTTATCTATTTCCTGTTTCAACTGCTCCTCGTAAAACAGTGCTTCCTGCTTTACCATTTCGTTTGTTGCTTTCTGTCTGTTAGCGCACGCTTTCACGTGAGTGGCGTCAATAAATACTTCTTTCGGGTCGACGAGATCGTGTTTTATACATTCTTCGAGTATTCGCGTGAATATCTGCTCGAATATATCGGTGTCCTTAAATCTTCTTACATAGTTTTTGCCGAACGTTGTAAAATGAGGAACTTTATCATTAAACCCAAGTCCGAGAAACCACCTGTATGCAACGTTTACCTCTATATCCTTTATTGTCTGACGCATACTGCGTATTCCGTACAGATACTGTATGAAAGGTATTTTTATCAATGCTACGGGGTTTATGCTCGGTCTGCCGTTATCATGACAATACTTATCTTCTACCAAGTCGTATATGAAATTCCAATCTATTGCCGCCTCTATTTTTCGGAGTAAGTGATCTTTCGGCACCAAGTCTTCTATGCTCACTATTTCCATTTGCATACTGTTGTTTTTGTTCTCTCCGACCATCGTCTTTCTCCTGCTTTTTTACTGTCTTTATTATACCACATTTTGCCTGTTTTTGCAATATTTTAGCAAAAAAACAAAGCCCCTTTTTCAGAGACTTTGTCTTCAGTCGGTGACGGGCAGAGTAAAATCTGCCCGTCTTGCATCTAAGCGACGTACAAGCGCACGCGATTGTCAAAGTATAATTATTGAGCCTGACGGTGCGTTTATATTATAATCTTTACTACAAAACGATATTGAATCCTTTTTCTTTTTTAGTGTATTAATTTAAATAATTAAAAAATCAAAAAACTCTTGATTTATCGTTTATTATATGTTATAGTAGAACTAATACCAAAACTGTTTTAATTATTACATTTGGGGGAAACAATGAAAAAAAGACGTAATCTTCTGATAGTATCCATAATTGCCGCTGTTATAACAGTTGCAACAGTTATCGGTTTATTTACGATATTGAAAGACAGGAAACTTGATAAAGAGCAGGAGGCGTTCGTAGAAGAACTGCAAACGAAAGCCGGCTCTTATGACGAGCATTCCATAGTTCTGGCGGACACAAACCAATACGAAGCTGAAAAGCTCGCGGAAAAGTTCGGTGCGAGGCTTCGTATTTCGCAGGATGGCAAATTTGCCGTTTTATACCTGCCGGACGACAAAAGTATCGTTGATATCAGCTCGGACAAGGCAAATAAGAAATATATCGGTTTGATGACGCCCGACTATCACGCTCGTATATCGGAAGTCGGCGAGACGGAGGAAGAAACGTACATACACGCCGCCCGTCAGCCGGATTACGAGGTCAATGACGAGTATTACGTCTATCAGAATTATATAAATTACCTTAATCTCGGCAGCGTCTGGCAGATTTCAAAAGGCGCGGAACTGACGGTCGCCGTCATAGATACGGGTATCGACACGGATCACCCGGAATTTGAAGGGCGTATAAGCGAATGGTCGTATAACGCCACGTATGACAAAATAGTCAAAGACTACGATAACGACTGGTCGCTTATCGAGGACAATGCCGGCCACGGAACGTCCGTCACGGGCGTCATCGCCGCCGCGATGGATGATAAGGGCATCACGGGTATAGCTCCGGAAGTAAAGATCCTTGTTATTAAAGCCGAATGCAACGAGAACGGAGAGTTTTATCGCGTGTCCGACCTTGTTTTCGGTCTGTATTACGCCATTGAACGCGACGTTGACGTAGTCAATATGTCGTTTACAGTCGGACCGCCCAACCCTTTCGGGGACGCTTTGGAGCTTGCCGTTGACAGCGATATTATCTGTGTTGCCGCCGCGGGCAACAAGAGCAGCGCGATGAACAAATACCCCGCCGCGGACGTCAACTGCATAGGCGTCGGAGCGCTTGAAGAAGGCGGTTGGGAGCGTGCGTCATATTCGAACTACGGGGACAACACGGAAGTTTTCGCGCCGGGCACGGTATTTACCACCGCAGTCGGCGGCGTTTACAAATATATTTCGGGAACGTCGTTTTCGTCACCGTCCGTCGCCGCGGCCGCCGTACTTTACAAATCCGCTTTCGGAAAATATATAACAAACGAGAATTTCATACAAAGATTGCACGCCTCCTGCTATGATTTAGGCGTTCCGGGTCCCGATTTCTTCTACGGCTACGGCGCTCTCGACGTTGACGCGCTTATTTGCGAGCCCGACGGCAAGGCGACCTTCAATATGATGACGGACGAGCTTGACGATGAGGAGCGCATATTCATACGCAATCACCCCATACAGGACGTTCCGGAGCCGGAGAGACTGTACGCCGTTTTCGACGGCTGGTATTACGACCCGCAATATACCGACGAGATGAACTGGTATGAAGACAGCTATAACGCGGACGTGACGCTGTATGCGAAATGGGCGAACGAGGACGATACCATTCCGTTTGAATACAGGATACTCGACGACGGCACGGTTGAAATACTAAAATACAGAGGCAAGCGAAGATTTATAACCATACCCGATTACATAGAGGGCAGGCAGGTCTCGAGCATCGGTTTCCGCTCCTTTAACGGCGAGTCGCGCCTGAGAAGGATAATTTTACCGCATTATCTTAAAAACATTGAAGCCGAGGCTTTTGCAGGCTGTACGAATATTATAAGCTTTTCGCTTCCTGACGGTGTGGAGAATATAGGAGAAAAAGCGTTTAAAGATAACGTAAGGCTCAATATGCTTTCTCTCGGCTCGTCGCTTCGCTGTGTAGGCGATTATGCGTTTGAGAACTGCGGGCTTCTAACCTCGCTTTATTTTCCCGAAACGCTTAGTTCGATAAACGGAACGGCGTTTGCCGGGACGGTCTCGATGACGTCTATACTTGTTGACGAAGGATGCGACGGTTTCATATCCGTGAACGGAGTCCTGTATAACCATTCAAAGAGCGTCATAGTCGCATATCCCGCCGCACGTACGGAATATTACGCGCTTTTTGACGAGACGACGACTGTCGGTGTCGCCGCATTCCATTCGACCGCCGCGTCAAACGTTGACCTGAATGCCGTGAAGTATATCGAGGATATCGCGTTTTTATGCGGCGGTATAGCCAAAGTGATCATTCCCGACACGTGCCTTATGCTCGGGGAAGGGGCGTTTGCCGAATGCCCGTCACTGAAGTACGCGAGAATAGGCAGTTCCGTGACTGAACTGTCGGCAAGCGTTTTCTGCAAATGTACTTCGCTTGAAGAAATATATATAGGAAAAGGGATAACAACAATAAAAGAAGCTGCTTTTGCCGAGGACGAATCTCTTGAGACCGCGACGTTTGAAGAAGGATCGAAACTAACGATCATCGGTAAGCAGGCCTTTTACAAAACGGGTCTGACGTCTATAAATATACCGCAAAGCGTCGTATATGTAAAAGATGCAGCTTTTTCCAAATGCTCGGATCTGGCAAGCGTTACATTTGAGGAAAGCAGCGATCTTTTGTCTATAGGAAGCGAGGCGTTTTCCGAATCCACGTCGTTACGGAGGATCAGTTTCCCGAACAAACTCAGATCTATAGGCGATTATTGCTTCAAAAGCAGCGATCTGAGAGATGAAGTGATCATCCCGGCCTCCGTTACAAACTTCGGCGCGGGCACGTTCGCAGCTTGCCGCAAATTGCAGTATATAAGAATAGAAAAAGAAAACGAGATATATAAGGATATCGACGGCGTCGTATATACGCTTGATGAAGAAGTACTTATCGAATATCCCGCGGGATCAAGACGGACTTATTATAATATTCCGGACAGCGTAAAGGATATATACGTTGCCGCGTTCTACGGATCGTGGTATTTAGACAGTATCACGATGGCTGACAGTGTTATAAACGCTAACGGTTATGCTTTTTACGACTGTAAGTTCATGACTGATTACACTTTATCTCAAAATCTTATTTATCTCGGCGAATATGCGTTCTCAAAGAACCTGTCTTTACGTTATATGTATATCCCCGACAGCGTGCGTCAGATAAGCCGCTTCTGCTTTGCGGAGGACTGGCTCCTTGCCGAAGTGTTTATCAGCGACAGCACGCATATGACAAGAATAGGATTTCAGGCGTTTGGATACTGCGGACTTCAGAGCTTCAGAGTCCCGGCGAACGTTTCGTCCGTCGCTCAGTACGCGTTTGAGGGCTGCGTACGACTCCGCGAATTCACGTTTGCCGCAAACAGCAAGCTTGAATCGATATCCGCGTATTTCTTCCTCGGCTGCGATTCCATAACGAGGGTCGTATTCGAGCCGGGCAGCGCGCTCAAATCCATACAGGCGCACGGTTTCCACGGTATGACGGAGCTTTACACCGTCGATTTCGGCGACGCCGCGCTTGAAAACATAGACAACTACGCCTTCCGCATGTGCCCGTGTCTTGCGGAGCTCAATATACCCGATACGGTAAAGAATATCGGACGTTTTGCGTTTTACAGATGCGACAGTCTGACCTCGCTGATACTGCCGGAGGGGCTTGAACACATAGGCGAATACGCGTTCTTTGCGACGAAAAATCTTGACGTGTATTTCAAATCCGAGTTTTTGCCGATATATCTTGACGAGAACTGGGACAACGGTCTGCGCGGATATTATACAGGCGTTACGGCAGTCGTCGAATCGGGCGACTGGCAGTACGCCAATCTCAAAAACGGCACCGTATCAATTATCAAATATTCGGGTGATGCCGAAAGCGTCGACCTCTCCGCGTTTGAGCACGGAAACGTTTCCGTTATAGGCGGCTATGCGTTTGCCGATAAGAAGATCAAATCTGTGATACTGCCCGACAGCCTGGAGCAGATACAGCGCTACGCGTTTGTCGGAAATACGGAGCTGCAAAGCTTAACGATACCCGAAAACGTGTCGTTTATCGCTCAGCACGCTTTTGAAAAAACGGGAATACAGACGCTTACGTTTAAAGGAAATAAAATAAAAGTTATAGAGCAGTACGCTTTTGCATACACGAGAGAGCTTAAATCCGTAGTTTTGCCCGGAAGCCTTGAAAAGCTTGGCACTTACGCGTTTTACGTAAGCGGCATAGAGACGCTCGGCTTCGGAGAGGGATACTGTCTTGACACTATACCCGAGGGCTGCTTTGCCGAAACGAAACTGAAGACCGTAAAGATACCCGACTACACAAAGGTGATAGACCATAACGCGTTCAGCCATAACCATGAGCTGAAAAGCGTCGATCTCGGCGCGGGCGGGGATCTCATGATAATGAGCAACGTGTTCTATAACACGGGGCTTACAAGCGTGCATATAAGCGCAAACGTCGGATTTATCGGCGAATACGCGTTTATGGATCTTGACGACCTCACCGCGTTTACCGTTGACGGGGACAACCCGTATTACTCGGCGATAGACGGCGTGCTTTACAATAAGGACGGAACAAAATTGATATCGATGCCCGCCGGCAGGACGGGCTCGTACGTCATACCCAAAGAGGTCGTGATACTCGGTTTCGGTGCGTTTGAGAATTCAAAGCTGTCCGAAATAACGGTCGAGGAAGGCTCAAGGCTCGTTACGTTCGGTTACAGGGCGTTCTACAGCGCAAAAAATCTGACTTCGTTTACGGTGCCGAAGGGCGTCGTTTCGATAGATTATTACGCGTTTGCGGAATGCGACAAGCTGAAGACCGTCGTATTCGAAGGAGGCAACAGGATGTCCGGCATATACGAGGGCGCGTTCTTCGGCTGCCGCAGTCTTGAAAACATAGTTCTGCCCGATACGGTGGTCGAGATATCCGATTACGCGTTTTACGCCTGCGAATCGCTTGACGTACTGCCATTGAGCAAAACCACCGGCGTTCTCGGCATATACGATTACGCGTTTGCATATACAGGCATTACCGATCTTGATTTATCGCCGGAAATCGTTGATATCGGCTCGTTCGCGTTCCGGAACATAAGGATAAAGGAACTCGTTATAGAACCGACCGACTACAGACAGCTACGTATAGGTTACGGCGCTTTTGCGGACTGCGATATGCTTGAGAGCGTAACAGTACCGTTTACGGGCAAAGAGTATAATTCTCAGAAACACTACTGGTTCGGATATATATTCGGTTCCGGAAAACCGGAATTCGACAACGAATTCATACCCGCATCGTTAAAGAGCATTACGGTCACCGTACAGAAGGTATATAACGAGGTCAATAAAATGACCAACCTGCTTATGTATAGCTTCTACCGTTACGGCAACGTGGAAACGGTCGTTTTGCCGGAGGATACCACGTTCATAGGCCCGGAAACATTCAAAGAATTCCTCTCTCTCAAATCGTTTGATTATCCTAACGATATTTCAAAGATCGAGCGCAGTACTTTTGAATCCTGTAAGTCGCTTGCGGAATTCTATATGCCCGACGCGGTCGATAATGTAAGTGCCGGAGCGTTTGCATACTGTGAAAAGCTTACCTCGCTGCGTCTCAGCGATAATCTTATGACAATCGAATCGGCGACGATCTTTGATCCCGGTGCATTTGAAGGTTGTGCGATATACGCTGTCGATCTACCCGAATCGCTGACTTTGCTGGGAAACAAGGCGTTTATCGGTTGTCAGAATATTACAGAAATATACGTAGCCGACACGGTTACCGTCGGAGGAGGTGTGTTTGCAAACTGTACCTCGCTTAAAACGGCGGACGTGAGAAGCGCGTCCGTCGGCGACAGTATGTTTGCCAACTGTGTTTCGCTTGAAAGCGTTTACGCCTCACCGACTGTAAACGAAATAGGCGGCAGCGCGTTTGAAAATTGCGAAAAGCTTATGACGTTTGAAATACCGTCAAATGTAAAAGGAATAGGTGCAAACGCATTCAGAGATTGCTATGCATTCAGCTACGACCTTGCTTTTGACCGCCTTGAATATCTCGGCGAGAGCGCGTTTTCATACTCGGGCATAACCGGTATCACGCTTCCGGGAACGCTTAAAGATTTCGGATGCTATGCGTTTTTATGCTGTTCTGAGTTAAAAAGAGCGAAGCTGTGTGAGGGGATCACGGTAATACCGTATGCAACGTTTGAGAACTGTTCGATGCTTGAAGAGCTCGAGCTTCCGGATACGATGAAGGAAATAAACGGTTCTGCGTTTGCAAACTGCGTAAAGATCGTAACATTCACAATACCTAAAAACGTTTATAAGATCGAAAGCGATATTTTGTGCGGTACGAATCTTGAGTATCTTTGTATAGGTGAAGGTGTAAGAATAATCGACGATTACGCCTTTCACGGGATGTTTATCTGGTGTATAGAAAACAGAAGCAGCCTGCCGATAGAGCTGAACAAAGACACGTACGGTATGGTCGCGGCTAAATCAATGGTATTGATAGATAAAGACGGATATCATTTTACCGAAATATATGATCAGAGTTTCGTTGTGTCAGAGGATGGATTTATTTTTGAAGTCTATCGTGATTGGGTCATTTTGCACGGTTATCTCGGCGGTGAAAAGACAATAACACTTCCTGCAGACTATCAGGGACAAGAATATATCCTTGACAGCTTCCGCGCTCCGTTTACAGAGCATATAATTGTACCGGAAGGTACAAAAACGCTTAGAGACTGTGGGTTTGCATCGTATGCGCTTGAAAAAGTCACCCTTCCAAAGAGTCTTGAGGAAATAGACGCCAGGACATTTGTCACGGCGATGAATTTGAGCGATATAGTCATTGCAGAAGGCAATGAACACCTTTCATTTGAGGACAGAGTGCTTTATTGTGACGACAGAGCTGTCTTTGTTCCTAACGACTTTTCGGGAGTAATTACGATACGCGAAGGTACAAAAAGCATTGACCCGGGATTTACATCAAAATTTGTGCTTATTCCTTATTCGACCTACACCTCAAGTCATCAGGACATAACGGGAGTTATACTTCCTGACTCTCTTGAAGAGATAGGAAGTGAAGCGTTTGCGTCTTGTCATATTACCACTGTTGACCTTCCTTCGAACATAAAGTATATAGGATACGGCGCATTTTGCAACAGTGACCTGGCTGAGCTGCATCTGCCTGTCTCCGAGGAATTTGACACGATAGAAAGCTATGCGTTCGCAGGGCTGCCGTTGAAAGAACTTGTTATACCGAGCAATATAAAAAATATTTGTGACAACGCGTTCGGCGATATGCGTGAGCTTGAAACGCTTATAATCGAAGAGGGCGTTGAGACGATAGGTGAAGGTGCGTTCGGTATTTGTAATAGTTTAAGCGAAGTACATATACCCAAGAGCGTATGTTATATCGGTCCGGGCAACTTTAACTCGGACTGGATATTCGATATCCTCACCTCGGTAAGAGTAGATCTTGACTGTGAGAATACTAATTTTGTTTTAAAGGACGGCATTCTTTATACTGCCGATCTGCAGTCGATAGTATGGTTTTCGGACAGCGTAAAGGAGATCGTTTTACCGACGGGTATGACAGTTGTCCCGAGCGGCTACTTCTCAAGAAGAATTTCGCTTGAAAAGGTCACCGTCCCGGAAGGCGTTACCACGATAGACTGGTTTGCGTTTGAAAACTGTACAAATCTTCGTGAGGTCATACTGCCCGAATCGCTCAAAAGCATCGAAAGAGGCGCGTTCCGCGGCTGTTCGTCGCTTGAGCATATAGAACTGCCGGGCAATCTTGAATATATAGGCTGGCTGAGCTTTGAAGGAACGGCGTTGAAAAATATCACCATACCTGCGTCTGTGACTCAAATCGAAGATAATCCGTTTGGAAACAACATAGAAAATATAGTAGTCGAAGAAGGAAATGAGCACATACGTTTAAGCGCCGACGGTGTCTTGTACGGACACGCAAACTTTGACGGCGAAGAAGAGCTGACCGTTCTTCATGTTTTACCGTATAACATTGATACCATAACTATCGAAAACGGAGTTAAATCGATAGATCAGTATAAGCTTAACAATCTGAAGGCAAAACGCGTCATACTGCCGGAAACGCTTGAATTCTTAAGCACGCAATCTTTCCAGAATTGTGAAAACCTCGAATACGCCTATATCCCGGCGTCTCTGACCGATATCTCAAATCCGTATTACAGTGACAACTCGTTCTTCTGGCTGTTTATGGGAAGCTCAAATCTGAGGGAAATAGACGTTTCACCAGATAACCCGGTTTATGCTTCATACGACGGTATTTTATACAACAAGGACTGTACGGATATGCTGCTGGTACCGCAGAAAGTAAAGGAGAATGTGGTTATACCGGAGGGCATCATCCAGATAAAGCCTTTCGCTTTTGAGGGCAGAAACCTTTTCAGCGTTACGCTGCCCGAATCGCTCGAGTTTATCAGAGAACGCGCTTTTACAAACAACCCGAATCTTATGCAGATACGCATACCGTCAAAAGTAACTGTCATAGAGAATGATGTTTTTGACAGCTATCAGAAAGGGCTGTTGAAGGTCGTAAACGACTCTGTCTTGAATTTTGAATTTGGATCGGATTCTTACGGTTATATAATGAAATTCACCAAGATTTATATCGAAAGAGGCGTAGAATATCACCTTATCGAAGATAACTGGGAATATGAAGGTAACTGGGAATACTTTGAATATAACGATTATATTTATAAAGAATATCTCGGAGAGCCGTATGACGTTGATTGCCGGTACCTCATTTACGCATATCTCGGAGACGACACGGAAATAACTCTGCCGAATGAATATAACGGTGAAGAAGTGGGCTGGTATAAATTCCAGTCGGGCAACGCGACTAAGGTGACGATACCGGACGGAACGTATAAGATACACGACCACGCGTTTGAAACAAGCGACAGGATCGAGTCGATCGTAATGCCCGATACCGTGAAGATCATCGGAGATTACGCATTCTCGTGCTGTACATTTGATGGCGTTTATCTTCCGCCGCGTGTTATCGAGATCGGTGAATGCGCGTTTTTCGGAACAAAAATAACCGAAGCCGTCATACCGGACGGAATAATAACGATCGGAGACGGTGCGTTCGGCGGTTGCAAAAACCTTACAAAAGTCGTCCTGCCAGATACTCTGCGCGAATTGAGCTTAGGCGCGTTTGAAGGGTGCGAAAATCTTACGGAAATAGAGCTTCCGCCGTATCTTGAAGTAATAGCGGCTAAAGCGTTCAAACTCACAGGCTTGACATCTGTAACGGTGCCGAGAACCGTAAGGTTTATAGGAAAAGAAGCTTTCTTGTGTGAAAATCTTGCCTCCGTGACGCTTCCGGAAAGAAGTCTTTTGATAGACGAAAGAGCATTCGGTTATACCGAATACAGCTTTTACTTATATTGGCCATCCGCCAACACAAAGCTTTTTGAGGATGAAAGCAACTGGGACGGGGACTTCCTGTATATCGGCAGTCATCTGATAAGATACAGAGGCAACGACAAATTCGTAACGGTTGAAAAGGACGTTTTATCGATGGCGAAGGACGCTTTCGAGGGCTGTTACAACGTCGAATGCCTTGAAATAGGCGGAAACTGTGTCGGCGGTTTGACGTCGCGATATTTGCCGAGCCTTAAAACTCTGATCGTAAGAAACGCTCCGGTCCATGAGATAGACAAGTATTTTATGAGACTTCCCTACAATTATAAGACAGACGGCTGCGATTATGATGAAAGAGAAGATTACATCAATATGGAGCCGCGGTATGAGGTCGATATTCCCGAAGGGCTGAAAACGCTGATATTAAGAGATACCTGTCTTATAGAGCACAGAGACGAGCTTGTAAATCTGAACGATATTATGATATTCGTCGAAGGCACGAAAGCCGACAGTCCGTGGGACCGTCTCGCTCCCGGCTGGCACAATGACAATATCGTAACTTACGGCGACAAGTGGTATATGGCAAAATTCTTTGACGCGGACGGAGAAATAATATCTCTTGAATGCTTCAGAAATTCGCAGGCGATAAGACCGCCGTACGTCGTACTGCCCCGATCGGGCGATACGGAATATAAGCACGTAGGCTGGGATATAAACGGCGACGGAGAGCCGGACGGTCTGCCCGCGTCAAGACTGAGCGACGTTGAAGCTCACGCGGTCGTCACAACGTCAAAGCCCGCGTACTATTATGTAAAGTTTATGGATATAGACAGAAAGACCGTTTTATATCAATATACTCTGCAATACGGCGCGACGATAACTCCGCCCGACACCGTCAAGGAAATAAAGGGATATACCTTTACCGGGTGGGAAAACTACACGGAAGGTATGACGGTAAACACCGATACAAAGATATACTCCACGTGGAAGCATGACGGCGACGGACATAACTACGTAACGACGGTCATCCCGCCGACGTGTACGGAAAGAGGATATACGCTGCATAAGTGCATTATCTGCGACGACGAATTCAAAACAGACTACGTTGATGAAACGTGGCATCAGTTCGGAGACTGGATCATAGACAAGGACTCCACTTGCTCCGAACACGGCGACAGACACAGAGTGTGTGAAAAATGCGGATTTACCGAAAACGCGATAGTGGATAAAAAGGGTCACACGTACGATCGCACCGTGATCAAGGAAGCTACGTGCACGGAACAGGGCATCGTAAGCTGCGTATGTTCCGTTTGCGGCGCAAAAACGCAGGAACCGATTTCGTGCATCCCGCATGATTATCAGAAAGTAATTGCCGAAAAGTCCTATATTGAATGGCTTGACAAAGAGTTTTCAGGTATAGTCTGGGGACATAACGAAGATAAAACAGAATTCTGGTATTATATCTGCTCGTACTGCAACAGAATACAAACTGCAGAAATCGCTTCCGTTGCGGGAGTCGGTAATAATCACAGACACGAATTCTCCGCAATACTCAGCGGTAACGGGAAAGCCGTAGCCGTCAGATGCTCGCTCTGTGGAGAAATACAGTGTCACGAGCACGTATATGAACTGTCAAACGAGAATAACGGTATAATAACATATACTTGTGTAAACTGCAGTGACAGCTATACGGAACAGATTACTTACGTCGTCAGTTTCGTCGATTGGGACAATACGTTAATCACTGAAAAAACATATCACTATGGCGATGCGGTAACCGTTCCCGATAATCCCGAAAGATCAGCCGATGAAACGTATACTTACTCGTTCAACGGCTGGGATAAGGAAGTAAAAGCCGTAAGCGGTAATGAAACATATACCGCAACGTATAAGGTGACTCCGATAGAATATACGGTAACGTTCAAGAACTACGACGGAAGCGTCATAAAAACGACGAATTATCATTATGGTGATACCGTAACAGTGCCCGCAGATCCTCAAAGAGCGGCTGATAATACATACACGTTTTCATTCAACGGTTGGGATAAAGAGATAACCGCGGTAAACGGAAACGCCGAATATACCGCGACGTATACAACTACGTATATTGACTACACCGTTAGATTCATCGACTATAACGATACGGTTATAAGCGAGAGAACATATCACTACAGCGATACTGTGATCGTACCTGACAATCCGTCAAGAGAAAAGGACGGCGAATATACGTACACCTTCTCCGGCTGGGACAAAGACATAACGCTTTGCGACGGTGACAAGACGTACAGAGCGACGTATACAACTGATGAAAACGTGTATACGGTAACGTTCAAGAACTACGACGGCTCTGTAATAGCGGTACAGACGTACAACTACGGAAACACCGTAAAAGCGCCGGCAAATCCCGAAAGAGCTGCGGACAATACGTATACATATACATTCGATGGCTGGGATAAGGAAATCAAGGCTGTAACCGAAAATGCGGAATATACGGCAACGTATAAGGCTACGTATATTGATTACACGGTCAAGTTCATCGATTACAACGGCAGCGTATTGAGTGAAAAAACGTATCATTACGGCGACGAAGTAACCGTACCCGACGATCCCGAAAGAGAAGAGGATGAAAAGTATACTTACAGCTTCTCCGGATGGGATAAAGAGATAACGGAAGTCAAAGGAAATGAAACGTATACCGCGACGTATGAGGCGACGGAAAAGCCGCAGACGCAGTTCGTACCCGGCGATATCAACGGCGATGGGTCTGTGAACAACAAGGACGTTGTTGCTCTGTTCAAGTATGTATCGGGCGGAGAGATCGCGGTAAACGATATCGCACTCGATATCAACGGTGACGGATCCGTGAACAACAAAGACGTCGTCGCTCTGTTCAAGTACGTTTCGGGCGGAGACATTCAATTATCCGACAAGCCTTATGATCCAAATGCAAAAGCCATGATGTTTGCGATCGTTCCTAGGCGGATCAGAGTTTATTGACCGTAAAAAAATTAAACGTATAAAAAATCCGGGGTATGATCTGTTGATCTGCCCCGGATGTTTTTTGTCTCACTGACTGTTTATTTGGGGGTTACTTGCGAAAAATATTATACCCTACCCAATTTACAAATACCAATATTTATGATAAACCAAAAAACAGGCCGACTGAATCGACCTGTTTTTGCTGTATTGAAATCTTTAGTTCGCCTGATCTATAGTGGCTTGAACCTTGAATGAGACAGAATCATTTGCTTCATCTGAACCGCCGTCAAGCATGATCGCCATTGCTATGATCAACTCATCGTTTGTCGAAACGCTTGTACCATTGCTTACAAGAGTTAATTCAGATCCGTTCTCAAGCGATTTCAAATCACTGTTTGAAAAACTGTCTATATCGAAATCGTTAAAATCGTCTTTGTTCACCAGTTTTATATATGCTTTCCAGTATTCGGTCGACGTTGTGACGTTTATCAGCTTAGCGTTATTGACTTCAACCGTACTGCCGGAATCATTGCGTATCTTAATGAATTTAACAGCCGATTTCTGACCGGGTGCAAGTACAATATCATCAAATAAAGCTGTATTATTCAAGTCATCGTTATATGTTCCTTTGTAAGAGTTTCCAAGCTTAACGGAAACGTTGGCGGCTGAGGTGCTTATTTTATTAACTCCTGATTCAATGTTAATCTTAAAGAGCGCGACTGCAATTCCAATCGAAAATGAAATAAATACTAACACCGCGATAACAACTATTAAAGCCCTGATTGCAAAAGTCTTGTTGTTCATGATTTTCCTCACTTTTTAATCTGATTTCACATTTGATGATTTTATGATTATTAAATAAATTCTAAATTCAGCAAAAACATTAAATGCGATATTTTTAATATATCATAGTTTAATTCATTTGTCAATACTTTTTTTACATTTTATGCCATTTTCCGATTATTTATAAGATGATTCTTTCTTATTTTTTACTTTAGTCTGTCTCGTTTCACTTTACTTCGAACTTTTACGAATATAATTCAGATGGTTTTATTCTATATATGTGTTGAACTTATGTTACGGTTTCTGTTAAAGGCAACTTCGGAAGTTTACACAATATTTGGAATTTCTCATATATTCGGATAAATTGAATCCGACGCTTACATGACCACCTAATATAACGTGACAACTCGCAGATGCCTCAATGACTATATTATAATTATTATCGATTGATATTTGGATTGGTTGCTTTTTTGTAAGAGGGTAACGCAGCAGCCGTATGCATTACCGACTTGTTTCCTTCCGGCACATATTTTACCGTCTGCTCTTTCATTTCCGGACTGTATTTCACTTTTCCCATTCCCGTGATATCCTCCTTTTTTTACTTCAGTTTACAAACACGCGGATATACTCGTCCTCAAGCGTTGGTGCTTCGGGCTTTGCGTTATCGGTAGGCTTTGTATAAGACAGCACGCGGAGATTCACGTCCGCGCCGTCGCTTTGAATGTTTATGACCTTGTATCTTTTCTGATACGCCGTGACTTCGTCCGCGCCGCAGCGTACGCTCCATACATAGCCCTCTGCTTTTTTTGCAAGCTCAGACGGCGTACCGCTGTCGACGATCACGCCTTTTTTCAAAAATATCGCCGTTTTTGCTATGTATTCGATATCCGACACGACGTGCGTGGCGATAATTACGATTTTATCAAGCGATATTTTTGAGATGTAGTTTCTTACGGCTATCCTTTGTTTCGGATCGAGTCCCGCCGTAGGCTCGTCAAGGAGCAGTATTTTCGGGTCTCCGATCACTGCTTGCGCTAATGCGAGCCTCTGTTTCATACCTCCGGAGAACGTGGACGTTTTCATGCTCCTCACGTCGTCAAGCTCGACCTCGCGCAAAACCTCCGTTATCTGCTCAGCCGGATCCTTAACGCCTTTCAACGCGGCGATATAATACAAATATTCTTCCGCCGAAAACTGCGGATAAATACCGGGATACTGCGGCATATAGCCGAGAAGGTAAAGGTATTCCGCGCCCATTTTCTTTATATCTTTGCCGTTATACGTTATGATTCCGGAATCGGCTTTGAGATTTTCGGTTATTATATTCATAAGCGTAGACTTGCCGGAGCCGTTAGGTCCGAGAAGCGCGTAAACGCCGGGCGTGAAGGTCAGAGTAAAATCCGATAACGCCTTATTTTGTTTGTAGCTTTTACTTACGTTATTTATCGACAGTTCCATTTCATTATCCTCCTGATAAACGGAATAAATATCATAACGGGTATCAAAACGCACACGAATACGGACACGGCGACGGCAACGGGTGACGAGAAGAGCTGTAAGAAGCCGCAGCCGTCAAGGAACAGCGCCGGGTCGATGCAGCGGCGCGTCAGACTTTCCGGATCCTTCAGCATAAACGCGGGGATTATGTAAACAGACGCTGAGACCGCCATGGACGTTATCGGATTTTTTATAAGAGAAGACGATCCCATGCAGAATATGACGAGAAGCGCCGCGCCGAAAAACCGGAGCGCAAAGATAAGCGCGACGTACGCGCCGAGCGGTACCGCGCCGCACACCTCGTACCCCTGTACGGAGTAAACGGGAAAATCAAAGCAGCTCATGCCGTATACGGCATCTATCGATATAAACGTCATAAGCGTGAAGACCGCCCAGACCAGAGCCGATACGGAAAGTATGACGAATAACTTTATGCGCGTCAGCTTTTTGCCGCCGTGAAGCGTGGTTTTTACTATATCGACGGTCTTGTTCACGCTGTCGTACGTAGACAGGTACGATACGACGCAGACGATGAAAAGTATTAAGAATATATCCGAGCCGGAGCTGAAAAATCTGTCGTATCCGCCTTCGTAAACTATCGGCGCGTCTATGTTTTGCTCCTCTTTAAGCTGTATCAGCCTCATGTATTTTGTGTAGAAGAAGCGGAAACCGTCGTTGTTTGCTATAAAGTAATCCGCCTCCGCCGCGGGATCTTCTATATCGGAGACGTCGCCGCCGCCGAAGCTCAGCGCGGAATACGCGCGGTAGCCGTCCGCAAGACGTTTTTGCTCCGCTCTTATATCCGCCTGCACCTCCTCGGTTATATAGCCCTCCCAGCGCTCGCAGTATTTTTTGTAAACTCTTTCCTCGTACGGAAACGCGCGCACGCCGAGTATCGAAACAACTGTTTTCGCCGCCAGAAGCAGTATCAGAGTTGCCGTCGTCACGCGGCTTTTTATTATTTTCTGAAGCTCGTAGGTGAAAAGACCGCGCGGCTTTGCGGGCTTTATCTTCCGCTTTGATTTTATCTTCGGCAGCTTTATCTTTACGCTGACCGCCGCGCGCTTCACGTGCATTATGTAAAACAGAGCGGAGAACGCGATAAAGAGCAGGAGCGGCAAAACTATGTTTACAACGTACGCCGGCACGGCGTGACCGAATATATTGATACACCTAAGCTCTCCGAATATATACGACGCCCTCGTCGCGGCGAAGAGGTTGCAGTTGCGGAAAAACGCGTTTTTGTTTATGTAATTTCTGACGTTTAAGCGGTACGACAAAAACATGAACAGAGAGGAGAAGACGAGAGAGAGCATACCGCTGTTGAACAGGTACGACACGCCGCCCGCAAACGTCGCAAGCGCAAGACACGCCGGTATTTTGTATAGAGCCGAAACGAATACGGCGGACAGCGTCTTTATCTCGTACGGCGCGTAAATGAACGCTTTAATATCCTGTAATCTCGCATCGCCGCCTTCAAACAGCGCAAAGCCGTTTTTCGCCCATATACCCAAAAACGCGGACAGACAGAAAAGTATAACGAAAGCGATGACGGTTATAGTACACGCCGCGAGTTTTGTTACAGCGTACCTGCCGCGCCCGTTTTTTGCGGCGTACAGCGTCGGCATCTCGCCCGTTTCCTTTTCGCGCCGGAACGTGAACGCGGCGGCAAACGCACAGCAGACGAATAAAAACAGGTCGATATAAATATACGATAAGTACTGCCCGTACCCCTTGACCGTCTGAGTTTCCTTGTCCGTTTCAAGCGCGGAATACTTGTCTATAATGCTCTTGTAATACCGCGCGGAAAAGCCGTCCTTGTCGACCTCTATCCCGTACCGCCGCTCCGCGTCCTTTATCAGATATTCTATTCCGTAGGAATAGTTTTCCGTTTTCCCGTCCTGCTCCGGCTTGCAGAGACTGTACGCCGCCAGCGCGTTTGCGATTATCAGCGCAAGCGAAACGAGGACGATAAACCTGTTTCTTATTAACTTTAAAAGCTCGTATTTAAGATTTTTCATATTTAACCGAATTCATAACGGGCGATTTTGTATTCCCCGGTTCTTATGTTTATTATCAGCATATCGCATTCGGGGTAATTTTCATAGTTTTCATCGTTTCCGTCGATTATGCCGTAGTTGTATTTTTCCGGTCCGAGACGTATGCCTATATAATCGCCGCAGACCATATCATTGCCGCTTTCACTCCAGTTGAGTAAATGAAGCTTTCTGTCGGGGTCGGAAATAATCGTTTTCTTATTTGTCCCGTCCGCGTCGCTTATCCATACGGACGCGAATTCCGTTTCGTATTTATCGGAATCATAAACGTCAAAGCCGATATAAACGTCTTTATACGGACCTCCGGGTCCTACGTTTTCAAATATCAGCTTTTCTTCCTCTCCCGGCTTTGTAAGATACTTGTCAAACGCTATGTTTCGCCGTTTTTTGTCGTGCAGCTCGCTTCTGTATTTGTAAAGCCCCGTGCTGAGACTTCCGGTCACGTTATCCTCGATCATATTTCCGTCAAGGTCGGTTATATAATATGACGTATCGTCGCCTTCCTGCCTGTACCATACTATCTTTCCGTTTCTTACGGATTGTATCATACCGCCGTAACCGCTGTTTTTAAGCTCGGACGTCTCTTTCGTTTTTGTATTAAGTTTTATATAATTCGTACTCTTTGACACTTTGAAATATAAATCGTAATAATATGATGCCAACTGAATTACAGTCGTGTCGACGTAATATATAAAACCGCCGCTTTCCGTATCGACGTCAAACTCGTATATGCCGTATTTGCCGGTTTTCACGTCCTTTTTGGCAAAATACACCTTGTTTCCTATGTACGTCATAAACGCTACGGAATGGAAAAAACAGTTGTCGTCCATGTGCGTACAGAACGGGTCGGGGCAGAGCGTCGAAATCTCGCCCGTGTGTACGTCGTATTTCAGCACCGGATCAAAATCTTTAACTTTTGTTTTCGCGGCGTAAAAAAGATAATCGCCCGCTACGTTTCCGAAATCCTCGTATACCTCGCCCGTATGGTCCTCCACGCCGCCTCCGCTCTTATCGCACGCGAAAAGAGCTAATACAAATATCACAGTCAAAAGCGCACATATTATTTTTTTCATATAAAGCCCTCCGTGGTTGTTGTTTCATATATATTATGACTGTTTATGCTCAAAAAGTCGCGGAAAAACAAATTTTCTTGTTTTATTATACAACGTTTTTCATGTTTTGTCAACCGTATGCCCAAATCTTGAAGCGTTTTAACCCTCCTGCTCCGCCCATTGTCTTGCATATCTCTCCTGTAAATTCTCCGTAACTATGTATTCTCCGGTTTTTATATTTACGATCATAAGCACGAAAATATTGCCCGTTCCCTCCAGCAAATGATCCGCGTATATACCTATATAATCACCGCTTATCAGCCCGTTTGAAGCGTCAGCCATTTCAATTATTTTTTCGTCGCAGTGGAAAAGCAGATGATCGTCGGACCCGTCCGGATTCATAATATAAATGTCGCCGTTATACGGGTCTTTGAATTCTTTGCCGAGCTCGTCGACGTACGCGACGCGGCGTTCGTCTTTCGGTACCGGTTTTGTATAAATGATCTTGTTCTCCGCAAAGGTGCACTGACCTACGTTATCGATCAGCGCTTTCTTTTCCGTCTCGCCTTCAAGCGTCACATACAGTATGTATTTGGCACTTCCGTCTTCGTTTTCAACCCGTTCGCGGGAATAATGATTTCCGTATTTATAATCCATATCATAGTCTTTTACTATGCTTCCGGAAAGATCGGTAAAGAAATACTCTTTTGTGAATATCGAATACCACATCATCCGGTCGTTCATTATCCAGTTGAGCTTGATGGACGTCTCTGTATTTTCTCCGTTATATTCTTCCGTTTTGCCCGTTGCCGTTTCATACCAGAAGCAGCGGGTCTTCGCGCTGTGTTTATCACCCGTGACCTCGCGGATGAACAGCCTGCGACCGTATGCCCGCACGTCGCGTATCACGCCCTCCGATTCATATAACAGCTTTGTCGCCGAAGTATCTATATCAAACGAATAAAGGGAGTTTTGACCCGTACCGTTTTCGTCGTTTGCGTAATATACCGTATTTTCTATAAAATCATAATCTTTCGATAAAACACCTACGCCTCCGAACTGGCAGTCTTCTTCATGACGGCAGAATGGATCGGGGCAAAGAAACGACATTTCACCGTTATGTACGTTATATTTGATCAAAGTCCCGTCGTTCCCGTCGGAGATGACAATATAATCCTTCCATATTTTCCCGTAATTGCATGTTTTCAGCCCGTCTGCCGTGGCGTCCGTTTCCGTATCCGTTCCGGTTGTGTTATTACACGAAAACAGGGCAAAAACTGTGATCGCTGCAAGAAAGACCGATATTATCTTTTTCATCTTATTTATCCGCCCATACCGGTTTTGATAAAACGTACTCGCCTGTGTTTATATCCACCGTCATGATACGGCCGGAATACTCTCCGCCGTCTTTGTCGAACCAGTAAAGCTCTATCCCTATAAGATCGCCGCTGATCATACGGTGGAACTGATAACCGGGCGTTAATTTTTTGATACCTTCGTCTGTATGGATAAGAAGACGGTCGTTTGAGCCGTCCGGGTCCATAACGTACACGTCGCCGCAGGTAAAATCGTAAATCGAAGATTCTTTACTGAAATAACGAATAACCTTCCATTCCGCACGCGGGCGCTTTTTCGTGTAGACTATTTTATTCTCGCAGTAAATGAGAAGCATTGTGTTTTGTATCAGCAGTTTTCTTTCGGTCTCGCCTTTCAAAGTAACGTATAAGTCATAATATGGCGTCCCGTCCTCATATGTTTCCTCGACCATTTCATAATAATTGCCGTATTTATAACCGAAATCGTGTTCTTTTAAATCTTTTCCGTCAAGATCCGTGCTGTAATATTCCTGTTCGGGATACCGCTTCCAGATAATACGGTCGTTTATGATACTGTAGACAGTGTAATAGTCCAAAGCTTCGTCTTCGTAAAGCGCGCTTGTTTTGCCTGTTTTTGTGTCGAGCCATATATAACCGCTTTTCGCGCCGCGGTCGGAGCTGTCATATTGCCTTATAAGCAGTCTGTATTCATACGAATATATCTCTGCGAGCGGTACGCCCGGAGAATAGACCTTTTTCGTCTCCGCGGTGTCAGCGTCAAATGAATAAACAACCGAATCGCCCGTCTCGTAGTCTGCGTGTATGTAATATACCGTATTTCCGATCGAGGCGAAGCATGTGGAAGAGTGTACGCCGTCAAACTGACAGCTTTCGTCGTCGTGGCGGCAGAACGGGTCGGGACAGAGATCCGAGACGGTACCGTTGTGTACGTTGTATTTCAAAAGACCTCCATATTCGCTGCTGAAAAAATAATCTCCCGGTATTATGCCGTATTTCATAGTATCGGGCGAGGTCTGCTCCTGCATACCGCCCGTTTCAGTCCCTGTTTCCGTTTCAGTGTCCGTGTCCGCGCCGCCGGAGCCGCAGGAATACGCGCTTATAACAAAAGTCAAAGCAATAATTATGATCAGGATTTTTTTCATAGTATCATTCATGTGTAACAACAAATTCTCCCGTGTTTATATTTGCGATTATTATATTATCCTCCGTCATCTCGTCGCCTTTGAATTTTCCGGTTTTTATGCTGATGTATTTGTAAGGGCGGTTTTAAAAATATAATCCCCCGCAATCTGCCCCCTGTCGTAAAACAAATCTTTTTTCACGTCATCCGTCGTACCGCCCGGATTTACATGATTACAGGAAACGGCGGTAATAACCATGATGATCATCAAAAAAACAACTGTTATCTTTTTCATTTTTTTCTCCATTGTTTATTTTTAGGGTGGTTACGGCTCATTACGAGCCGTCACGGGTGTGTCAAATTCGTCTGCGATTGTCGGTACGGCTAATATACCGATCAGGACCGCTAATACAAGTAAAACAGATAAAACTCGTTTTGTCTTCATAACAAAACCTCCTTGTTATAAATTAGATATTTTTGCCTCTCTATATATAACAATCAGTTTTCGGGACAAAACCGGACAAAAATTTTGTTAACTTTTTGTAAATTCGACTTTTTCTATGCTTTTTGCCATTTTTATAAGGTCTTTTTCGCTTGTTTCTCCGTATGTTGAAATTGTAAAATAATACCCGTATCGTTCAAAATATATTGAAATATCGCCGTTTTCACCGCTCAACACTCCGTCATTTTCACCGAACAAATCAATTCGTTCAAAGCGGTGTTCGGTATCAACGTTTGAAATAACTTTTTTTGTATATTGACAGAATATTACTTCGTCATTTGCTTTACTCCATTTTATTTTAATTCTGTTTGACGTTTCATTTCTATCCGACATCTCAAAACCTTCCGGTATATAAGCCGGTATGAACAGTTCTTCTATCGTTTCGGGAAACGCCGCGTTATTGTCCGTGAATATAACCGCGAATCCGTCGTACATTTTTACAAAGAATCTTCCCACTGCCTCACGCACGGCGCTGACGCTTAATGACAGGGCGAACGCGGTTATAACGGCGACGATTATGACAAGCGCACGGTGACGCTTTATCGACAAAAAAGAATAATACGGCTTTATTCCGTTTGCCTTAAGATTCTTATTGAGAGTTGTTTTGAATCTGTCGGAAGGCTTAAACTCCCTTTCATCTTCTTCCGCTTTTTCAAGCGCCGCGTCAATCAGAAGCCTCCGCAGCAGTTTATCATTCATATCCATAATCTTTCGGATTCACCTTTTCAAGTATTATTTTCTTTCCTCGGTAAATACGTTTTTCTACCGTATCGGGCTTTGTATGCGTTATTCTTGCGATTTCCTTTACCGTCTGCCCCAAAACGTAACGCCTGAACAGAGCGTCTCTGTATATTTCATCCATCGCGTTTATCGTTTTTATCACCGCGGCGTACAGATCCTTTACCATCATATTGTCAACGGCGTTATCTTCAAAATCGCCGTACGCTCTGTTTTCGCTGTACTGTTCGGAATCGATACGTTTTCCGAGTATTGCAAGCGACGCGTTTTTCACTGTTTCCCTTATGTATTTACAAGCGTTCTCCGATTCAATATCGTCAAACACCTTGTCGTTCAGGTGGGGCAGCAATGATATACAGGCGTTTTGTACCGCGTCTTCGGCGTCTTTTTTGTTTTTCAGAACAGACATGGCGTCGTTATACATTTGCGCTTTATATCTACTGAATATATTATAAAATTTCGTGTCGTCGTCGCCGTATAAAACGCCCAGCAAAAATAAAATCATTGTTTATCTTTCCGTTTTTTGTTTTATTATACAACGTTTTTCATATTTTGTCAACCGTATACCCGAAGCTTGACGTGTTTTAACCCTCCTGCTCCGCCCATTGTCTTGCATATCTCTCCTGTAAATTCTCCGTTACTAGGGATAACTGCGATAAACTTTTCAATTATCTCAGGGAAATATCGTTTATACCATCTTAATATCGCGAGGTGAATCTGTCATTGTCCTTCTCCGTGCTATATCAGCCGTAAGCAGAACAACGTAAACGATGATTATCATCCTGTTCCGCAAGAGCTTCAAAAGCTCATATTTAAGATTTTTAATAAACATTTTCTTCAGTCGTGCGTAACAACAAACTCACCTGTGTTGATATTAGCTATTATTATATTGTCCTCCGTCATCTCGTCGCCTTTGAATCGCCCGGTTTCTATGCCGAAGTAATCGCCGCAGACGTGCGGGTGCGCCATATCGGAAGTCATTCCGATGATGTATTCGTCGGTATGGAACAGCAGATGATCGTCTGTGCCGTCCGGATTCATAACGTACACGTTTCCGCCCCAGTCGTCTCGTTCCTCGTTGCCGTCTCTGTCAACGTGTACCACGCGCTGTTCTTCATACGGAATAACCTCGCCGTAAACTATCCTGTTTTCGTAAAACAGTACAGGTCCCACATTTTTCTTAAGCAGTTTCTTTTCGCCGTTATCATACGTAACGTATAACGAATATATATCTTTTCCGTCGTCGCCGGTTTCCTTTTCAGTCGTGTAATAATTTCCGTATCTGTAACCGAAATCGTGTTCCTTCAAGTCTTCGCCTTTAAGATCCGTGCTGTAATAATACCATTTATCCATTTTGCCGACCTTCCATATTATTCGGTCGTCTCTTATGAAAAACAGCATATACCTCTCCGTCGGGCTGTACGTGTTTACCGTTCCGCCGAGCTGTTCGGTCTCGCCGGTATCCGTATCATACCAGAAATAGAACCTTTGCGCTTCAAGATCGTATTTTTCAAGCCATAATATGAGAAGTCTGTTTTCATACGCGTAAACCGACGTCATCATACCGTCGCGTGAAAGGACTGTTTTGGTTTCCGAAGTATCGACGTTAAAGGAGTACAGAGCGCTTTTGCCCGTTGTATCGTCCTGCTTAACGTAATAGACCGTATTACCGACAGAGGTGAACGTGTATGAGGTCATACCGTTAAACTGACAGTCCTTTGCAGTATGACGGCAGAACGGATCGGGGCAGAGATACGACGACTCCCCGTTATGTACGTTGTATTTCATGATTATACCGCGGGGACTCAGCTCGAATATATAATCCGCCGCTTTTATACCGTATTTAAACGGTTTGTAATCGCCCGACTTTGTTGTATCCGGCATCGTATCCGTCGTTTCGCTTCCCGTACCTTTGCACGAATACGCACTGAATAAGAAAACAACGGCTAAAATTATCAATAATACTTTTTTCACGGTTTTGTCCTCCTTGTTCAAGGCAAAATAAATTGTTCGACCCGCGAATAATGGTTTACGGCAACGCCCATACGAAGTATCGCGGGAACGGTGTTGTTTTCATATTCTATCACTTTTTTGTAATCGTATATGCCCTTCTGCAGACTTAGCTCCGACGCCTGTTCGAGAATTATCCAGAGTCCGTCTATTTCGGCTTTTATACACCGTCTTTCGCCGTAGCTCGTATGCTCCGTGCTTTCGGCAACGGTGAAGCCGAGCACGGTAAACGCTTTTTCAAAATCTTCAAAAGAAGATCTGACGTTTATCCCGCAGATATATACGTCCGGGACCTCGCAAATATCGATATGTATCACGTAATCGCCCGGTGTGGCGTAAGCCGGATAGCCGTTAAGATCGTATCTTACGTAAGGCGGTTTATACATAACCGTTTTGTTTTTGTACTCGACGGGCTTAAGCTCATACGCGCTGTCGTAATATTGAACGACGCCGCCGAATTTCTTTACAACTCCCCATTCTTTGAGGCTTTCCGTGTCTACCTGCTCGGTAAGTGTAAGCGGCGTTTTCGTCGTGTTCGGGTGGTCGTATATTTTTTGTATGTACGTTTCAAGTTTTTCATAATCAAGATCATCGTACGGCATTTCCTGATACGTTCTCGTATCTTCTTCCGTTTCGGTTTCTGTTGTCGTGTCTTCCTGTCCCTTGCCGCAGGAACTCGCGGCAAGGGCGAATATCAAAGCAAGTATGATAATAATGATCTTTTTCATATATTTCTCCTCCCGATTTTTATCTCTCATATATTAAGTGGATATTTGATATACGAAAATGACGATATTAAACGAGTTTTTTCTGATGGTATTATACCACAAAAATCCGAAAAAAACGAAAACAGGGACAAGTGAAGCGAAATTGGGATAAGTGTAATGATATGCCGCATAAAACGGAAAAGCCGGAGGTTTTTCGCCTCCGGCTTGATCTTATTATAAAATGAAAACACAGCAAATTAGTTTCGGTTTTATTTCTGCTTCTTCTACCATAATAACTACACATAGAAAGAGAACTGAGATAAGTTTTCATTTTGTTTAATTTCGTTAGTCTTATTTCGCCATAATTATATCTGTCAAATACGTACCGCCGGTTATGCGATAACCTTCGTCCGATTTTTCAAGCTCAAACGTAACTTCCTGCTCTGGTCTCCATCCGTCGCCTGCCGTTGCCTTAACAGTAATCACACCGTCTTTCTCTTCCGTTATTCTCATGGAACCGTAGTTGATCATAAGACGAGCCTCTACCTGATCCGTCATATCAAGCAGATAAACGTTATCGCCGACAGTCAGTAAATACTGATTTTCCTTTATATAGTCTTTGACAAAATCCTTCGGCAGTATGTTGGAAAAATACCATATCCAGTGATCATAAGTATCAAGTCCATATGAAAACCGGCATACGCGGTCTGTTATATAAAACTTTTTGCCGTTCTCTTCACGCAGAGCAACCTGATCAAGTTTTTCTTCAAGTCCCTCCGGAAGCGACGGATTGTTTCCGTATTCTACGCTGTACGCTGTATCGCAATCGTAGTATCTGAAATCATATACAAGCCCGTAGCGCATGAATTGAAATAGCTTTTCCACGTCCATTATCGTATCTCTTATCGCACATTCCTCGGGTGAAAGTGTTCTGTAAAGCCATTCGGTAACGAGAGTACCGCCGGTTATCTTCAAGCTGCCGCCTTCATTTGACAGCTCCACGGTATAGTATTTTTCTTCGTCAACGTCGAAAACAAATACGTTTGCAGTTCTTCTTACACCGTTGCCGTCAGATACGAGTTCGACAAATTCTTCCTGATAATACGGAATTCTGAGGTTGTTCGTGTTGAAGAAATAATACGAATTACACGTGAGCACGCGGCCGTCGGACGCCGTTAAGAAGTATTTGTTTTCCTTTACGAAATCATCGGCGATGCTCTTTGTCGTAAGAGAGCTGAAATACTCTTTCCACTTATCTATCGTCTTTATTTCTTCGCGCTGCTCAGATACTGCGGGTGCGGAATCGGAACGGTCAAGCTCATCCTTCGTATAGTATTTCAGTAAAGCCGTATAGACAGCGTCGCCCGGCTCGTACGTTGAACTTCTGCCCTCTTCCGAATATCTGAAATATACGTTTGACGTCGGATCGTTTACCGCTATACCGTACTTGACTGACAGCGCCATATTGAAAAATTCACTTATAACGCGCCTCGCTTGTTGTTCACGCTTTTTAGCTGAATCCGAAAAGTT
>JAEEGL014318095.1_pt1 | contig 100922 bp, 94 predicted proteins | sample 9134231 | NCBI WGS metagenome assembly JAEEGL01 (sample SAMN16246548, study PRJNA631951) | gut metagenome | biome: gut microbiome; feature: rumen; material: fiber-attached | host: Bos | place: Iran: Karaj | collected 2018-10 | reverse complement strand
TCAGTCCGAAGAAATCGTAGGAATGCAGGCGAATCAGACGAATCTTTTTCTCAGTGCCCGTAATGTGGACTTCATCACCAGCGGAGAGACTGACCATGTTTTGTCCGTCAATCTGAAGCTCTGCGGACTGCTGCCTGTCTGAACAAAGCAGGAGACGGATGTCAGAAAATTCAGATACAATACACGGACAATGCTGCATGCTGTGAGGGCAGACCGGAGTAATGATCATACAGTTCATGCCCGGTTGGACAATGGGTCCGCCCGCAGAGAGAGAATAGCCTGTTGATCCTGTAGGTGTGGCAATAATGATTCCGTCTGCGGTAAAAGTATTGTATTTCATATCATCCACTGAGGCATCCACTTTTATCAGTCTGGCATATCCGCCCCTTGTAATAACTGCATCATTCAGCGCATAAAAGATCTCATTATTTCTGCTGTTTGTGATACGAAGCAGGCTTCTTGACTCAATCTGATACCTTGATTGCAGAATTGAATTCAGCGCTTCTTCCAGGTGCTCCGGATCTTCTTCTGTCAGGAATCCGACCGTTCCCAGATTAATTCCAAGCAGTGGAATATCATATTTCAGAGCATACCTTGCTCCGATAAGAAGTGTTCCGTCACCTCCAAAGGAGATAATTACGTCAGGATTTATCGCCGAATGATCGTGCTGTGGATCAAATGAAATGATATCATGTTTTTGGAAAAATGCTTTTGCCTGTTCCGCTCGCAGTACAGCATCTTTATTCTGCCTGTTCAGGATCAGCCCTGCCGCTTTCAGCATATAGCATGCCCCACTCTCTCCTGATTTGACAAAATATTAACACAACCTGTATATTTACTCAATAGAATACATATGTATAATATGAATAATCGGAATTTTATTCTTCTTATTTGCATTGTAAAGGGAGATGTTCCTGATTGGGAATTCATGTTTTATACGAGGATAATGACCTGATTGTCTGTGAAAAGCCAGTCGGAATCTCTTCTGAATCTCCCGGACTTCCGGATCTTTTATCTGATCAGACAGGCATCGGGCTTTTCCCGGTTCATCGTCTTGATCAGGGAACAGGCGGCGCTGTCATACTTGCAAAAAGCCGCACTGCATGCTCCCGGTTACAGGATGAATTTGTTTCAGATCTTGTCAAAAAGGAATATCTTGCTGTGGTTGGCGGTGTTCTTCCACATTCTTCCGGGGTGTTTGAGGATTATCTTTTTCATGATAAGAGAACCAATAAAACCTATGTTGTTGATCGGATAAGGGCCGGGGTAAAAAAAGCCTCGTGCAGCTGGTCTTTCCTTGATTCGGTATTATTGAACGGAAACACTTATACTTTGGTACGTATCCGGCTCCATACCGGAAGAACTCATCAGATCCGTGTTCAGTTTGGGTCGCGCAGGCTGCCTTTGATCGGTGACAGAAGATACGGCTCCGGAATAAAAGCCGGATCCCCGGCACTCTGGTCCTGCAGAATTGTTTTTCCGCATCCGATGCGTCCCTCTGATATGGTTGATATTTCTTCTTTACCGCCGGACTTATTTCCGTGGAATATGTTTCACATTATTCCTTCAGGAATGTAGCATTTTTTCATGTGCTTCAGAAACAACCGCTGAGGCCTGTTCCGGCAGAAGTGCCGGCATGTGGTATTTGTTTTCCCGTATCTCTGCAAGGAATTCAATATTTCCCTTTGGACCGGTTATGGGTGAGTAATCGAGTCCTGTTACTTTCCACCCAGTTCCGTTGACAAAACTGATAATTCCTTCCAGGACACTGCTGTGTGTTTCCTCATCACGGACAACGCCGTTTTTACCGACATGCTCTCTTCCTGCTTCAAACTGAGGTTTGATCAGTGTATAAAAGATGCCTTTCTCGCCCATAATCTTTTCTGCAACAGGGATAATCAGCTTTATGGATATGAAGCTGACATCCATAACGGTTATTTCTGGAACCAGAGGAAACATTTCTTTCTCAAGATATCGTGCATTTGTTCTTTCCATAACAGTGACCCTGGAATCATTTCTCAATTTCCAGTCCAGTTGTCCGTAACCCACGTCGATGGAATAGACATGCCTGGCGCCGTTTCGAAGACAAACATCCGTAAATCCGCCCGTGCTGGATCCGATATCCATGATTACTTTTCCTTTCAGATCAGCGTTAAATACACGGATTGCCTTCTCCAGTTTCAGTGCGCCGCGGCTCACGTATTCATTCTCCGGAACTTTAAGTGTCAGTATCGCGCTGCCATCCAGTAATTCAGATGGTTTGTTGATCCGTTTTTCACCCAGATAAACACGGCCTTCCATAATAGCTGCCTGGGCCCGTTCCCTGCTTTCACACAGGTTTTGCCTTACCAGCGCAATGTCAGCTCTAACCTTTTCAGCCAAAGGCCTGTTCTCCTTTCATTTTTTCATTGATTGTTTCAGCTATGGCAGTTGTATCCAGTCCTGCCTCCTTCATCAGTCTTTCGTGATCACCGTGTTGAATATATTCATCTTTTACGCTGAAACAGAATACCGGAACCGTATATCCGTGATCCAGGCATGTTCTTGTGACAAATTCTCCGAATCCTCCTGTCTGCATATGTTCTTCAAGTGTAAAAACGCAGGCATTTTCCGGAATCTCAGAAAGATATTCAAGATCCAGCGGCTTTACCGTTGAACAGTTAACAACGGTTATTCCTTTTTTCTCACCTGACAAAGTATTATAAACATCCATTGCCCTTGCAACCATAGAGCCGGTTGCCAGTAAAAATGTGTTGCTGCTTTCAGTCAGCTGTTCCCATTTTCCCGGGATAAATACATCGTGTTTTTGTTCTTTTGGGAAAGCTTTTACAGATTTGGGATATCGTATAACACAGGGTCCATCATGTTTCAGGGTCCATCTCAGCATTTCTGTCAGTTCTTCTGATGTTGACGGCGCAAGAACGGTAATACCCGGTACCGGAAGTGTAAGTGAAAAATCAAACAGTCCATGATGTGTCTGGCCGTCTTCTCCCCCTATACCGCTTCTGTCCAGCAGAAACACAACCGGAAGGTTCTGCATGCACACATCATGCAGCATCTGGTCATAACATCTCTGAAAAAAACTGGAATATACGGCAACATACGGTCTCATACCACCCGTAGCAAGGCCTGCAGCCATTGTGGCGGCATGTTCTTCTGCAATACCGACATCAATAACATGATCCGGATAACGTTCTGCAAAGTGATCCAGACCTGTGCCAAGCTTCATTGCGGCAGTGATGGCAATGATTCTTTGATCTTTTTCACACATATCCGCCAGTGTATCTGCCATGATATGGCCCCATGAAGGCGCTGCAGGTGTATCAATCCTGTACCCGGTTTCAATATAGAACGGAGGTGTACCGTGAAAAGTTTCAGGACGTTCTTCAGCTTTGTCATATCCATAGCCTTTTTTTGTCAGTACATGGATTACACAGGGAGATTTATACTGCTGTACCTGTCTGAATGCCTTTTCCAGTCCTGCAATATCATGTCCGTCAATCGGACCGAAATATTCAAATCCAAGCGCCTCAAAGAAGCCAAGTTCTGAATCACGGACAAAAACTGTTCGGATCAGTTTTTTGACACCGTGCATAATTTTATATATCGGTTTGCCCACCAGTGGAATTTTATTCAGGTTGCGTACTTTTTGTTTCGCGCTCTGCCAGCCGGAGCTGATCCGCAGATTAGTCAGGTATTTGGACAGTGCGCCTACATTCGGGGCAATGCTCATTTCATTGTCGTTCAGAATAACGATCATTTTTGTCTGACTGTTGCCGGCATCATTCAGTGCTTCATAACACATCCCGCCTGTCAGGGCACCGTCCCCTACTACTGCGACAACATCATACGTTTTATGCTGGTAATCTCTTGCCCGTGCCATGCCCAGTGCGGCTGATATGGCTGTGCTTGCATGACCCGTCTCAAAGCAGTCATATTCGCTTTCACATTTCTTTGGAAATCCGGAAATACCGCCATAGCACCGAAGTGTTGAAAAGCGGCCATATCTTCCGGTCACCATTTTATGCACATAGCTTTGATGCCCCACATCAAAGACAACTTTATCCCGGGGCATATCAAACACCCGATGCAGAGCGAGTGTCAGTTCAACAACCCCCAGATTGGATGCAAGGTGTCCACCGTTTTGCGAAACAGTGGAAATCAATTTATTCCTTATTTCTCCAGACAACTGATCCAGCTGTTCATAGTTAAGCTCTTTCAGGTCCTGCGGAGAGTGAATCTTTTCAAGCATCCTGATGTTATCCTCTCATTATTTTGATTGTTTTGTCCCTTTACAGCCCTTTGATCCTTTTGCGCCAAAGGACACACCTTTCAGGATGTCGCTGGAATAGGCGTAATTTGCAAGGTTCTTATCCTCAAACGCCTTCTCCGCGTAGTGAATCATTCTGTCAATCAGTTCACTGTAAGCAATGCCGTCATTTTCCCACAGATAAAAAGCGAGGCTTCCGGGAATTGTGTTGATTTCCGTTATATATGTATTCCCGCTTGCACGGTCAAACATATAATCTATTCTTACGACTCCTTTGCAGTCCAGAAGTCTGAATATTTTCCTGCTCGTTTCCTGTATTTCTTCCTTCAGCTCATTTTCGATCGGTGCGGGCAGTACTCTTCTCAGGCTTGCCATTCCCTTGCTGCCGCCTGTAGCCAGGTATTTGTCTTTAAAATCAAGAAATTCGTCGCTGTTGATAGGCATTTCGATCGGGGATGCGATGACTTCATCATCATATCCCAAGACACTGCAATTCAGTTCTATTGGTTTATCAAGTCCTTTTTCAATCAGTACTCTCCGGTCATATTCAAATGCCAGTTCAAGGCTTTCAGCAAGCTGTTCGGGATTATCTGCCCTGCTTACGCCGATACTGGAGCCGAGATTGGCCGGTTTTACAAATACAGGAAATCCGATTTCATTCCCAACCCTGTTCAGTACGGTATCCCGGTCTTTGATAAAAGCGCTTCTGGTAAACCATATTCCCGGCAGCACAGGAAGATCAGCCCCCTTGAAAAACTGTTTCATCATAATTTTATCCATACCGAGAGCGCTTCCCGCAACTCCGGTGGATGTATATGCAACATTTGCAAGTTCCAGCAGACCCTGAAGTGTTCCGTCTTCCCCGTTCAGTCCGTGCATAACAATGATATAGACATCGACTCTGGCAGCAATTTCAATTTTATCCTTTCCAAAAAGACCGTTTCCTTTCCTTACGGTCAGAAGTGCTCCTGATCTGGAAGTAAGGTCGGGAAATACACGTATGATATCTTTCCGTTCACTTTGGAAAGGTTTATAGCAGTTGATATCCGTCAGTTTTTCACCGGTATACCAGTTTCCGTTTTCGTCTATATATACCGGAATGACGTCATATTTATCCCTGTCAATATGTCTCATCAGCTGAACGGCGCTTATAATGGATACCTCTCGTTCACAGCTTCTGCTTCCGAAAATTACGCCAATCTGTTTTTTCATGTGTTTTGCCTCCGTTGTCATTCCGTATAGTTATCCGGAAGATCGTTTTCAAAAAGTACAGTATCACCGGAATGCGCTGTTTCATTCAGGAAACCAGTTGCTTCATCCAGTGACGATACGATTTTGATTCTTGCTTCAGGATACCCCTGGCTCCTGAGGCCATCAGCAATCGCTTCACTCCGTTTTTTCCCTATAAGAATCGCAATATCACAGCAATCAGCCATCGAAATTCCCAGTTCCCGGTTCATGGAGTATTCCTCTGATCCCAGTTCAACCATACCCGGCGTGACAACAATACGCTGCGAAGGAAACTGTTTCAGCACTTCAAATGCCTGTTTTGCGCCCCGGATATTGCTGTTGAACGCATCATCTATCACGCTCATCCCGCCCGGATGCCGGATGAGCTGCAGGCGGTGTTCCACAGGTTCGATCTTCCTGATTCCCCGTTTAATCTGTTCTGCGGTCATTCCAAGACTGAATCCAACTGAAGAACAAAGGAGAATATTCATAATATTCAGTCTGCCGAGAAGCCGGGTTTCACACTGCGTTCTTTCTTCATTCCTGCAAAGTACAAAAGTACTGCCTTCCGGTGTGTATTGAATGTTTTCAGCCCAGATTTCATCCTTTGAACTGTCACTGCCTGTAATATGCTTACGGATTGTTGTTTTTTCATACAGCTTCCTGCATATTCCTTCATCATCAGCAAAAAACGCTTCTCCGTCCTGCGGCAGGGCTTCAATCAGTTCATATTTTGTTGATGTAATCCTGTCAATGGTTTTAAATGTATCAAGATGCTGCGGTCCTACTGAAGTCAGTATTCCGATCTGCGGATGTACAAGCCGGCACATCTCCTTAATGTCACCGACATGGCGCGCACCCATTTCAGCAATAAATATACGGTGTCCGGGTTCCAGAAGTGTTCTGATCGCTTTTGTTACTCCCATAGGAGTATTATAGCTTGCCGGGGTTACAAGCGTATGATATTTTTCTTCAAGAATCGTACCGAGAATAAACTTAACGCTCGTCTTGCCCCAGCTTCCTGTTATTCCGATCCTGATAAGATCTTTTCGTTGCCGGAGAATCCGCTGCGCGTCACGAAAATACATTTCGCTGATTCCTTTTTCTATGGGCCACGCCAGAAGCCCGCACAGTGCTACCGTCAGGGGGAGCAGCGCAGGAAAAAACAGGATCATTGCTTCAGCAAACCGGGCATGTGATGGGTTTATCCTCACAGCCCCCTGCAGAATCAGAAGAATTGCTGAAATTACAATAACGGAAACTCCATATAAACGCTTAACCCTCGCAGTAACAACAAAAGGCTTTTTTGCTTTCTTTTCTGAAAAAATATAACCGATAAAAACGCCGCCGGCTGCCATGATAACAGCTTCAGCAAAAGCTGAAATGACAGTAAATCCAGGTGCCGGGAATAAGGCATTCAGAAGTATCACGGAAACAATCAGCAGAACGGACATACATATTCCCGGAAAAACAGCCTTCAGGAGATTCCTTTTGACTGTACGGAAATACCCGGGAAACTGATAGCTTTCCAGCTGGAAATAATGCATCAGTATCCTGCCTGCAAGAAGGCAGCCTGCCGAAATGCCAAAGGCAAAGATAATCCGGGGAAACATTTCATTCATCCCCTTTCAGGAAATGACAAATGATTGTGTTGAACCGCTGGAGCTGCTCAAGATAAGCGAAGTGCGAACCGCCCTCAAATATCACAAGTCCGGCATCCGGTATTTTGCTGCACATTTCTTTAGCCATCCACAGGGGTGTTTCTGTATCATTATCACCCCATACAAGCAGCGTACTTGCATGAAATTGATTATACATTCCGGAAAGGTCCTGACTGATTACCTTGATAAAAGTTTTTTTCATCTCGTCATCAAGGGCGTTGTAATCACGGCTTCCGTACTTTTGTCTGAGCTTGTCTTCCAATTTTCCTGCAATAATGCCCGCAAGCGGTATCTTTTCGATTGCTTTACAATATCCTTTCAGTTTCTTATATCTGGCCGATCGTTTTTTTGACTCTTCTGTAGGTATGGGTCTGATCCCGGCGGCGCCTGTAAAAACAATACGGTTAAACATATCAGGACGTTTGTATTCCAGCCATGTTGCAACGCGGCATCCGAAACTGTGCGCAATGACTGAGCACGGAAAAAAATGTTCTTTTTCCATCAGACTTTCGACGCATGAGGCAAATTCAGGAACACCCCATGGTTCCGGCGGTCTTCCGCTTTTGCCGTGTCCGGGAAAATCTATCAGCAGAATCCTGTGATCCTGCTCCAGCGCATCTGCAACAGGCTGCATCATTTCCATATTGCATCCCCATCCGTGCAGAAGCAGAACCATTGAGGATCCTTTACCTGATATACGGTAATGGACTTCCGTGCCGCAAATAATTTCTTTCATCTTTCATCCGACGATACAATATGCCATATATAACGGCATTTTGTATGATTTATTTCATATTTTTTCAGGATGTCTTCAGGAACTTCTGTTTCGCGTTCAAAAAGGCATCCCAGTCGCTCACAGGTTTTCCTGCTCGGCTGATTGTCCGGATCGCATGTAATCACAACCGATGTCTTTCCGGACATGCGGATTTCCTGTTCAATCAGCCTGCATGCCCTGTATGCAAAATGTTTTCCTCGGTATGGAGGATCGATATGATATCCGATATGTCCGTAATAATATACACATCTGCTTTCTCCGTTCCGGTAACTCAACTGACCGATTTCATTTTTCTCATTGTGCAGCGTGATCTTCCAGACCTGCTCGTGCCCGAATCCCAGTTCCCGGTTCGGTGAACCGATATGAATCGGTATCAGATCAATCACGCCGTCTGAATACTCTGCCCTGTTGCGAAGAAATATCATTAGTTTACACTTCCTGTATTCTGACCTGATCAAGCAGCTTTTCAAAATCCGACCGTACAATCAGCTGCGTTCCTTCAGTCATGACACTGGCTGCCCCGGCAGCAATTCCGTAACGGAATGCTTTGGACATATCCTTTTCGATTTCATATCCGAGCAGCATCCCGCCGATCATTGCATCCCCTGCCCCTACTGTTGATTTTGTTTCAACCCGGAGTGCCGGTGCAAAAAGGGTTTTGTCTTCCGCAATATACATTGCCCCCATAGCTCCCATGGATACAACAGAATGCTTTACCCCCAGCCTTAGAAAAAGCAGTGATGCGTCCCGGATCGCTCTCATTGTTCTCAGTTCTATGCCAAGTGTTGCTTCCATTTCCCTGAGATTCGGTTTGATCAGGAATGGATGAGCTCCTTTCGCTGCAAGTTCGAGTTCTTTTCCCTCTGTATCAAGAATACACTTTTTCCCCTCAAGGGCAGTCATAAGATCCCTGTATGTTCCCTCAGGGCATCCTGGCGGCAGGCTGCCGGTCAGCACAACGATATCACTGTCTTCAGTGTATTTTTCGGCTATTTCTGTAAATTGATCAAGATATTCATTGTTCAGCGGTGTACCAGGTTCATTCAGTTCAGTTACACCCTGCCCGTCCATGCTGTAAACTTTAAGGTTGGTTCTTACATGTCCGGGAACCGTCATAAAGCGGTGTTTCAGTCCTTCACGGTCCATCATGGAAGTCAGTTCAGCCGCGCCGTTTTCTCCCATAATACCCAGGCATTGAACGTCAAGTCCCAGTCTTTGGGCAACAACAGCAACATTTATACCTTTCCCGCCCAGATCCACTCTTGCGTCGCGTATACGGTTCACCTGACCCGGATACAGTCTGTCTACATTGACAGTCTTATCAAAGCAGGGATTCAGACAAATGGTAGTAATCACTACAGGCCACCCCATCATAATCAATTAATGAATATTATACCATTCAGCAGGTTTATGCGCAACAGAACACTGCATCCGTCAGCATTCATTGCAGTCTATTCCCATTTTTGATATGATGAAGATAAAAGAGGAGGCGACATAATGATTTCGGATTCAGATATCCTGATTATAGGTGCGGGTATTACCGGCTGTGCTGTAGCCCGTGAACTGTCAAGATTTCATGCATCAGTCACTGTGCTCGATAAGGAAACCGATATAGCTGAAGGTGCCACAAAAGCCAACAGCGGAATTGTCCATGCTGGGTATGATGCGTTGCCGGGAACAAAGAAAGCATATTATAATGTTCGCGGTGCTGAAATGTACCCTGGCATTTGTGCAAATCTGGGAATACCATACATACGAAATGGCGCTCTTGTGATCGCGCTGGATGAATCCGGCCGTGATACCGTATGCCATCTGATGCAGCGCGGCATAATGAACGGAGTCTCCGGTCTGGAAATCCTTGAACATGATGCCGTCCTTTCTCTTGAGCCGAACACCAACCCTGATGTCGTCTGTGCTTTGCATGTGCCGGGAAGCGCAATCATCAGTCCTTACGAAACTGCTTTTGCTTTTGCTGATGACGCTGCTGTTAACGGTGTTTCATTTCATTTGGATGAATGTGTTGTCTCCGTATCTCATCGTCCTGAAGGCGGATTTTTTGTAAGCACGGCAGCAGGATTGTATTCCTGCCGTGTCCTTATTAACTGTGCAGGTTCCTTTGGCGATACAATTCATAATATGCTTTCTCCTGATAAACTGAAAATGATTCACAGGCGAGGACAATACTACCTTCTTGATCGTTCACCGCACACTCCTTTTACGCATACCGTTTTTCAGTGCCCTTCTGTTCATGGCAAAGGCGTCCTTGTTTCGCCGACTGTTCACGGCAATCTTCTTCTTGGTCCGACAGCTGAAGATATTGAAAACCCTCTTGATACTTCCACTACCTGTGAAGGCCTGGCAGATGTAATACAAAAGGCTTCTCTTACATGGCCCGGTATTTCCGTCCGAACGAATATAACAAATTTCAGCGGTATTCGGGCCCATCTCACATCCGATGATTTTATAGTTGGTCCGTGTGAAAACTGTCCCGGTTATTTTGAAGCAATCGGCATTGAAAGCCCGGGGCTTTCCTCCGCGCCGGCAATCGGCCTGGATCTGGCTCTTATGGTATCATCCTTCCTCGGACTTCAGTCCAAAGACCATATAATACCGTATCCGATTCCTTCGAAACCATTTCGTGATATGACGGAAAAAGAACGTTCGGAAGCTGTTGATGGAAATCCTGAATTCGGTAACATCGTCTGCCGTTGTGAAGTTGTTACCGAAGCGGAAATCCGCGCCGCAATCAGGCGTCCGGTAGGCGCCCGGACCGTTGATGGCGTCAAACGCAGGACAAGGGCAGGCATGGGAAGATGCCAGGGCGGTTTCTGCCTTCCCCGCGTCGCATCTATTATTTCTGAGGAAACTGGCGTTCCGCTGGATCGGATTACTAAAAACGGCGGCAGCAGTTATCTGCTCTCAGGAACCGTGGAATCTTTCCTGAAGGAGGAACCGGAAAATGACTGATAGATCAGTTGATATCCTGATTATCGGTGCCGGACCTGCGGGTTTGGCAGCAGCAATTGCCGCAAAGGAAAACGGTATTCATTCAGTTCTTGTCGTTGAACGTGAAAAAGAACCCGGCGGTATACTGCGTCAGTGTATCCACAACGGATTCGGCCTGCATCGTTTCAGTGAAGAACTTACCGGTCCTGAATACGCGTATCGGGATATACTCCGGGCGTCTTCCCTCGGTATTCCGATTGAATGTTCCACAACTGTTCTCTCTGTTTTTTCAGATCGTACTGTCACTGTAGTTTCATCTGAAAACGGATTTCAGAGGATTCATGCCAAAGCAGTTATTCTTGCCATGGGCTGCCGGGAACGTCCCAGAGGTGCCCTCTGTACACCCGGCACCCGTTGCTCTGGTATCTATTCTGCCGGAACCGCGCAGCGATTCGTCAATCTGGAAGGATATATGCCGGGCCGGCGGGTGGTTATTCTCGGATCCGGTGATATCGGCCTCATTATGGCACGCCGTATGACTCTTCAGGGAGCCAAAGTCCTTGCATGTATCGAAATAATGCCGTATTCTTCCGGACTGAACAGGAATATTGTTCAGTGTCTTCAGGATTATAATATCCCTCTTTATCTCAGCCATACCGTTACCAATATCCGCGGCAGGGAGCGTCTGGAAGGTGTGACAGTAGCGGAAGTTGACGGGCACCGGAATCCCGTTCCCGGAACTGAGACGGAATTTGACTGTGACACATTGCTTCTGTCATGCGGCCTGATTCCTGAGAACGAACTGAGTACCGGTGCCGGTGTGATTCTTTCTCCCGCCACATCCGGGGCTGTGGTTGATGATTCATTTGAAACAAATGTTCCGGGGATATTTGCCTGCGGAAATGTACTTCATGTCCATGACCTTGTTGATCATGTTTCTGAAGAAAGCTATAAAGCAGGTATGTCTGCGGCTTCATTTATCCTGCATGGACATGAAAGCGAGCCATTTATCTCCGTTATTGACGGGGATGGAGTCCGCGGATGCGTGCCTCAGAAAATTCGCAGGTCTTTCTGTCAGCCCGTAAACATTATGTTCCGTCCTGTTTCTGTTTATCGCAGCAGTGCTGTTGTAATTGAATCCGGTGGAAAAGAATTATATCGTAAAAAGTCGCTGATCTGGACTCCCGGTGAGATGGCTTCAGTAATTCTGAAGCCTGAGTGGATCAGTAATCTTCAGGAAAACTGCATTACCGTCCGTATTGAAAGGAGCTGACCTTTATGGAACAGGTAATTACCTGTATCAATTGTCCCGTTGGATGCCGTATGACTGTTCTGCTTTCGGATAACGGTGAATTTATATCCGCATCAGGAAACACCTGTCCGCGCGGAGTGCTGTATGCCCGGCAGGAATGTACTTTGCCCCTTCGCACGATCACCGCGGTTATTCCTGTTCGCGGAAGTGACACTCCCCTGTCTGTCAAGACTTCCTCTCCTGTCCCGAAGGCAATAATCCCGGATATAATGAAAGCGCTGGCATCGTTGGACATCAGTACACCGGTCCGTCTTGGACAAATCATTGTTTCTGATTTGCTTCATACCGGTTCTGATATCGTTGCGACCCGCACGCTGGAATAATCTGCGTTTCTTTTTTGTTTTCCTGTCTTGTGCCTCCTTCCATTGTCTGATATAATAATCAGGCATTTGAACTCGAAAGGAGATTCATTACGTCATGATTGAAAAGGTTTTCGGCATCTCTACCGCGATAGCCGAGCAGGCCGCAGCTTCCGATGCTGTTGCAGAAGATGTTGCTGGGGTTCCTGCTGTAGTTCAGCTGGCCACCACATTCCTTCCCCTGATTCTTATTTTTGTTGTTTTCTGGTTTATGCTGATTCGTCCTCAGCGTAAAAAGGATAAACAGGTCAAGGAAATGCTCAACAACCTGAAAGCCGGCGACCGCATTTGTACCATCGGTGGAATCTATGGTACCATTACCGGCCTGAAGGATGATACAATCACTCTTTCCGTCGGAAAAGACAATCTTTCCATGGTTGTGGCACGCTGGGCTATTCGCAGTGTTGAGGAAATCACCATTGAAAATGATGCCCAGGAACTGAATTGATATATTGTTCACAACAGGCCCGGCTTAAAAGCCGGGCCTGTTTCCTTATGTGATGTTATCCACAACGTTTACATGTTCCTTGCCAAATGTCTCATAGATAGATTCAAGATAATTTTCATCGCCGTCGTCATCTGTGCCTGTTTTTTTTCCGTTCTCCACTGCTGTAAATGTGCAGGCATCTCCGGTGAGATCCGACAGGCAGTCGCAGATGATTTTGTTCCTGTCCGGTTTGTTTAGTGCGGAAATAAACGGCTGCTCCCCTTCTTTACTTTTGGCCTGCCAGACAAAATGATGGTCCCGTCCGCCGTTCAGGGTTCCCTGCGACAGAAAGCTCCATGCGGATATATCTTTCTTTTGAACCATTTTCAGGAATTCCTGCCAAAAAGCAGGATCCGTCGCGTTTCGTTTAGTTTGATTCTCTCTGTTCAATTCTGAAGTAAGTGCTGCTTTGGAAACGGAATCCTCATTCTTCCTTTTTTCCTTTTGAGGAGAGGAAATAATTCCGCTTTCTATTTTTCGGTTCAGTTCCTCAATTTTGTTCTCGAGTTCAGTAATCCGGTCATTCAGCGCCTGTCCGTCATTTTCGTCAAATTTGAGGCAGCTTTTTATTCCGGCATTCTCCAGTGCCATTCTTGGCGTCGATGCATATCTCATTTCGGTTTCAAGACCCATATATAAATCAAGAATCTTCATGAGACGAGTCAGGGTGATTCTCTTGCTCTGCTGAACAAACTCTTCTGCTTCTTCGTCAGTGATATCCATTACTCTGGACAGTTCATCAGGGCTTGTTTTCGCAATAAGCAGCGCTCTGACATGTCTGCTTACATCCTTGGCGAATACGGCAGGATCTTTTCCCTCACGCATGATCTGATCGATCATTAAAAACACTTTTCCCGTGTCTTTATCTGTCATGGCGTCACAGTATTCAAAAAGAAATGATGAATCGCTTGTGCCGAGAATTTTTCGCACAAGAACCTCATCCACCTGTCCGCTGTATCCCAGGCACATATCCAGAATACTTAAAGCGTCACGCATACCTCCGTCAGCAGCCCGAGCAATCAGCATAAGCGCCCCCGGTGATACATTGGCTTTGCTTCCCTCTGCTGCCTCCTTCAGCCTGCCGCATATTTCCGTAATCGGTATCCTTCCGAAATCGAACCGCTGGCACCTGCTTAAAATGGTTTCCGGCAGTTTCTGAGGTTCAGTTGTAGCAAGGATAAACACAATATGAGCCGGCGGTTCCTCAAGCGTTTTAAGAAGCGCGTTGAATGCTGCAGATGACAGCATATGAACTTCATCAATAATATATACTTTGTAGCTGCCGTACTGGGGCGGATATTTTACAGTGTCACGCAAATTACGAATCTCGTCAACACCGTTATTGCTGGCAGCATCAATTTCAATCAGGTCAAGTGTTTCTTCCCGTTCTGCGCGTAAACAGTTTTCACATTTTCCGCATGGATCTCCGTTCTCCGGATTCAGGCAGTTAATTGCTTTTGCCAGGATTTTGGCTGTCGACGTTTTTCCGGTCCCTCTGGAGCCGCAGAACAGGTATGCATGTGCGATCCTTTTGTTGATAACCTGGTTCCGAAGTGTACTGATGATTGCGTTCTGACCGACTACATGTGAAAAATCCTTTGGTCTCCATTCTCGGTACAGTGCACGATATGCCATCTTACTCCTCACTTTCATCCTGTGACATGTCAATCATATTTCTGATATTTTCCAGTGTGCGCGGACCGATTCCTCTGACTGATTCCAGATCCTCAGCATAATAATACGGCCCGTTAATCCTTCGTTCAGAAACAATCAGTCCGGAAATAGTTTCTCCGATTCCCGGCAGCTGGATCAGTTCCTCTTCGTCAGCATTATTGATTCTGACAGAACCGTTTTTTTCTGTCCTGATCCGTTCCATGGGCCAATGCTTCGGTTTTGAAGATCTGAATTTCTTTTCAGAATTTTCTCCCGGAATCATCGGTATTATGCATAACAATATGCATAAAACAGTCAGGATAATTCCGATTCTTTTCCGCATTGCATATACATCTTTCCGGACTTTTAGTCCTTTGGGGCGTCTTCCGGTATAAATCCGGTCTTTTCAGTTTCTATTCAAAGTTCATTACTTTCAGCCGGATTCCGGTTTTATGAAGTTCAGTCTGTTCCTGTACCATAGTTTTTGTTTTTGTTAAGTGACTAGTTTTTTTCCTGTTTCTTTTTATAACACCTGTTCATAATCAGCGCTGAAACCCATACAGCTGCAGCTGCCATGCATATAACAGCTGTAATCATATGGATATCGGCAGGAATATAAAACGGACCTTCTGTTCCGTTTTCTCCCGCATTGATTTCAGCGGTGAATTTTCTGATTTCTTTTCCTTCCGTATCGTTCAGTGAAAACTGAAACTTTATTCCGTATACCCTCTTTTCGCCGGGCATTGTAAACCTGGCCGAGAATGTCATAAACGGTTCGTTTTCCGTAGGCATGTATTCAACCGTATCAGTCTGTTTCATCATTGTAATCCGTTTTCCGTTTACATTCATGAATACGGGTGACCCGGCTTTTTCTTCGTCATTTGCATAAGGAAGATCAGACAGAATTTTCACTGTCAGGTCCTGTCCGATATATTCCGTCAGGTTTAATTCACCTTCAATAATATTGTTTGCACCCGGCTCCCAGGACCATTCCTCCCCGGCTGAAATGATTGTTCCGGGTTTTTCAGCACGAACGCATGTGCAGTAAAACAGGACAGCTGTTATGATGAACATCAGGATTACAGTTTTTTTATTCATTCCGTGTTATTCCTGCCTTTGATCGTTTTCTTCATTGCCTGTGCACTGCGGAAAACACCGGATTCTTTCACTCATCTGATCCAGCGTTGAATTCACCTTTTCCGCGGATCTGCCGACGGAAGAAACACCGTCAAACATTTCATTTATCTCCATGCTGACAGGCGAATCTTCTGACGGAACAAACGGCAGTTCTTCTTCCTCTTCATTCACCTGATCTTCATCTGTATTTCCTGCATTATTGTTGTCTGTCTTTACAGATTTCTGTGATATTGCATATTTTTCCGCCCTGATATCATTCAGTTGCTCATCAAGCTGTTTCATTTCATTCAGCAGTTTATCCATTGGTTCCGGAAATACTTCACCTTTCAGCCACAGGGCATATGTTTTATAGGCAAGGTCATTAAGAACTTCCCTTCTGCGGTTCTGGATAGTGACTTCATCTACCTTATACCTTGTGTTGTTTGCGATACTCGCCGCAGTGTTTCCTACAGCTTTCATTCCCTTTATCCAGAGTGATTTGATTCTGTCCCGAACATCTGTTTTCTCTTTCACTGAGAATATCTCCTTCCGGATATTTGTATTATTCAGCGTCCATCTTTTTCTGTCATCTGATCAGCAGCAGGGAACCCGGATTGATCCGGAACTCCGCTTTCGACATAGGCATAATATCACCGTCAATATTGATGCGCATATCCGTTCCTTCGATCAGAACGGTATCGACTCTTTCGTGACTGGTAATCCGGAATTTCAGGTCTCTGGACATCATCAGGCCCGGAAGATAAAACGGTATCTGCCATCTTCTGACATTTTTTATAAGTACAAGGTCAAGTTTTCTGTCCCCGATATCCGCTTCAGGACAAATCGGAATTCCGCCTCCGATATATCTGCCGTTTGCAATTGAACAGATCAGATACTGTCCCTCTGCTTTTTTCCCGTCTGCAGTCAGAGTCAGATGAATGCTTCTGTAATGGGAGATTGCTTTGAATAGCCCGATCAGATACGGAGTCAGTCCCCTGTGTTTTTCTTTTTCACTTTCCGCATAATCCAGTACCGTTACGTCAAAACCCGTTCCGCAGACATTCAGAAAGAACTTTTCGTTTACTGTACCGGTATCTATTTTTTCCGGTTTTCCGTTCAGCAGTTTTTCCATTGCTTTGTCTGGGTCATTGGGAATACCGGCAGATTTTATAAAATCATTTCCGGTACCCGCCGGAATAATTCCCATCGCTTTTCCGGTTCCGGTTAATCCCGCAGCAACTTCACCTGCGGTGCCGTCACCTCCAACAGAAACAACAGCACGCACATCCTCCTGCCGGGCAAGTTCTTCCGCAATTTGCGTTGCATGCCCCGGTCTTTCTGTCCGGAATACCCGGAATTCTGTTCCGCTTTCCCTCAGCTTCTTTTCCAGCTTCTGCATCGCCGTCAGTGCAAAACCGCAGCCTGCGGCAGGATTCACAATAAATGCATAATACACTCTGTCACACCTTGCCTTCCGTCTTTGCAGAAAATCCCCTTTCCGCTGTCTTTTGTACAGCGGAAAGGGGATCTGTAATCACAGATTTTTCATGATTTTTTCAGCGATCTGCGGTCCGGTCAGTTCGTATTCCTTTAGCAGATCTATGGGTTTTCCGCTTTGTCCGAATACATCGTTAATTCCGATTTTCAAGAACTTTTCAACACCGTGTCCGATAATTGCGGATGCCACAGCATCTCCGAGTCCGCCGATCACGGAATGTTCTTCCACAGTGAACACTTTCCTGCATTTAGCGGTATACCGCCTTGCCAGATCCTCATCAAAAGGTTTCAGTGTATGGAAAGAAACCAGGGCGGCATTTATCCCCTGTCCTGCCAGTATCTCCGCGGCCTCTATAGCATGCTCAAGCATAATGCCGCATGTAAAAATGGCACAGTCACTTCCGTCACGGATTACAACGCCTTTTCCTACCGTAAAAGGCCTGGGGTCATAAACCGGTGATGCAAGTCTGGCAGTGCGGATATAAACAGGACCTTCGATTTTAGCCGCTGCTTCCACACACTGATAGCATTCATTTGCATCAGAAGGAACAAACACTGTCATTCCGGGAAGAACACGCATCAGGGCAATGTCCTCAATGGCCTGATGGCTGCCTCCGTCCTCACCCAGTGTAATGCCTGCATGGCTGAAGCCAAACTTTACATTGAATTTCGGATAGCATACGCCGTTCCTGATCTGATCATAATTTCTTCCTGCGAAAACAGCAAAAGTTGAACAGAAAGGAATCAATCCCATTGTACTCATGCCCGCAGCTACATCCACCATATTGGCTTCTGCAATACCGCAGTCATAAAACCGCTGCGGATACGCCTTTTTAAATCCGTTTGTCATGGTAGCGCCGGCAAGATCAGCATCCAGAACTACAACTTTTTCATTCTCTTCGCCCAGTTTCACAAGGGCTTCACCATAAGCAACACGTACTGCTTTCTTATCCATTTTCTCAGCCCTCCAGTTCCTTCAGTGCCTGAGCGGCCTGTTCCGCGTTAGGTGCTTTTCCATGCCAGCCGACCTGGCCTTCCATAAAGCTTACACCCTTGCCTTTGAGTGTGTTAAGAATAATGTATCTCGGTTTTCCTGGACATGCCGGGGCATGCAGCGCGTCAACAACCTGCTTCATATCATTCCCGTCAGCCACTTCAATAACATCATATCCGAAAGCCAGGGCCTTTGCTTTAATATCCCCGAGGCTCATGACTTCATCGTTCGTCCCGTCAATCTGGAGGCCGTTATGATCCAGTATGACAGTCAGGTTGTCAAGTTTATAGTGTGCGGCTGCCATGCTGGCTTCCCATACAAGTCCTTCCTGACTTTCGCCGTCTCCGATAATCGTATATACATGGCATTGGTTTCCGGTATGTTTTGCGCCAAGTGCCATGCCGACCGCAATCGAAATCCCCTGGCCCAGTGATCCGGTGGAAGCATCTACGCCCGGGCATTTCTTTGTGTCCGGATGCCCCTGAAGGATTCCGTGAAGCTGACGGAAATGATCGAATTCCTCACGGCCGAAAAAACCTCTTTCACACAGTGTTCCGTAAAGTGCGGGGGCTGAATGGCCCTTGGAAAGCACGAACCGGTCACGGTTCGGGTTCTTCTCATCCTTTGGGTCAATGTTCATTACATCGAAATAAAGAGCCACCATCGCCTCCGTGCTGGAGAGTGAACCGCCGGGATGTCCCGCACCGGCAGCGGCAGTCATGATGATGATATCTCTTCTTACCTGCCGTGCATATGATTCCAGTGTCTGAATGTCCATTTCCGTCCCTCCGATCAACTGAATAGCTTATGATTTCACTAATAAATAATTATATGATTCACATCATTTGTTGTCAAGATTCCGGCAGCTTGAGGGCTCCTGTCTCAACCATTCTGCGTAATGCTTCTTCCATGGCAATCTTTCCATGTACATAAGTCAGACCGCCCTGCATAAAAGCTGTGTAGGGAGGACGGATGGGGCCGTCCGCGCTCAGTTCAATACTTGCTCCCGCCACAAAAGTCCCGGCTGCCATTACCACCTGGTCGTCATATCCGGGCATATCCCACGGCTCCGGCATGGCCATGCTGTCCACCGGACTGGCCGTCTGGATTCCCTGGCAAAACGCAACCAGGAGTTCCGGCGAAAACATTTTTATTGCCTGAATAATATCAGCACGTCTTTCCAGTGGTAAAGGGGATGTCTCAAAACCAAGGCCTTCGAAAATGCAGGATGCGAGCATGGCTGTTTTCAGTGCCTGGGCAACAGTATGCGGCGCCATAAACAATCCCTGGTAGAAAGGCCTGTAGGACGCCTCATAAGAGCCGATTTCCCTGCCCAGTCCCGGTGCGGTCAGTCTTCCGGCAATCCGCTCAATAATTTCTTTTTTCCCCGCCACATACCCCCCGGTCGGCGCAATTCCTCCGCCCGGGTTCTTAATCAGGCTGCCTACGCATAGATCTGCGCCGTAATCAGTCGGCTCGTCTGCGCATACAAATTCCCCGTAACAGTTATCAACCATCAGCGTCACACCCGGATGACGGGTGTGAATCATTTCTGACAGTCCGGAAAATTCTTCCGGGAACAGGCTGGGCCTCCATGCATATCCGCGGCTCCGCTGTGCGATAACGAGAGAAGTATTGGTCGTAATGGCTGCCTCCACTGACGGGATATCAATCATACCGTTCTTCAGTTCAACACATTCAAATTCAACCCCCATCTCCTTCAGTGATCCCGGAGGTGTATCTGTGCCTGTCCCGATAACTCCCTGAAGTGTGTCGTATGGCATTCCCGTCGCGCTGACAATCTTATCCCCGGGCCTTGAAAGACCGAAAAGCGTCAGGCTCAGAGCTGCGGTTCCGCTGGATACATGGGGTCTCATCAGGGCCGCTTCCGTATGGAACAAATCGGCATATATCATTTCAAGCGTATCCCTGCCGATATCATCATAACCGTAACCTGTTGTAGGGGCAAAGTGACGGTAACTGACACCGTGTTTCCGGAAAGAATCCAATACCTGCCGCGTACGTAATGCTTCATTCTTATCAATTTGACCAAACGGTTCTTTCAGTTTTTCCTCTGCCTGTTCGATCATTCTCTTTATCATATCCATATCTTAGTCTCCTTTACAGCAGGCATCGCCGTATCTCTTCGTACGTATCGCTTCTGTCTGTGCTTACATACTGAATGTCAGACTCACGGCGCAAAAATGTCATCTGCCTTTTGGCATAGTGCCTCGTTCCGGTTCTGATTCGTTCCGCAGCTTCATCCAGGCTGTATTCTCCATGTATACATGGTATCATTTCTTTATAGCCAAGGCCGTTCATACTTTGTGCATCAGGGGGAACTCCTTCCTCAAGGAGCGCTGCCACTTCCTCCTTCAGTCCCATTCGGATCATTTCTGTTACTCTTTTGTTTATTCTTTCATACAGTAGTGTCCTTTCCGTCCGGGTGGAAACAACCTTCCAGCAGAAACGGCTGTCATGATCAGTCTCCCGTTTCGGCTGTGCGGAAAAGGGGATGCCGGTTGCCTCATAGACTTCAATTGCCCGGATTACCCGCCTTACATCATTGACCGGAAGACGGGCTGCAGTCGTTGGATCTGTCCTGTACAGTCTTTCATGCAGTTCAAGGCGTCCTTCCTCTGTTGCCGCCTGGTTTTTCAGTTCGGTTCGCAGTTCCTCATTCGCAGGTACATATCCCATGCCCATCGGATGCATCATGGCCTGTAAATACAGGCCGGTGCCCCCGACAAAAAGGAATGATCTGCCGCGTTCCTGCTCTTCCAGTATGATTTTTTCTGCGGCATCACGGTATTCAGATACGCTGAATGTTTCTGATGGTTCGCAGATATCCATCAGGTAATGCTTTATTCCCTTCATTTCCCGCGGGGACGTTTTTGCTGTTCCGATATTCATCCTTCGGTAAATCTGCATACTGTCCATACACAGAATATCCCAGTCCTGTTCCAGCGCCAGCCTGATGGCCAGTCCTGTTTTTCCGCTGGCAGTCGGTCCTGTCAGGACTCTGCATACAATTGGCTCTGACATAATACTCTCCGCTTACTTCTGTATCCGCTTGAATTTCCGGTCAAGTTCCCTGTGGCTGATGGCAACGACCAGAGGTCTTCCGTGCGGGCAGGTAGGTGTTACTTTCTGCTCAATCATTTTGTCCAGAAGACTGCGGAGTTCTTCTTCGGTAAGCGCTTCTCCGCCTTTCACCGCATGTTTGCATGCGGTCTGCAGCAATGCGGAGCGTTTCTTTTCAAATGACGGATCACGTCCGTTTTCCAGTTCTGCTATCACGTCTCTGACAAAGTCCTTTGTCTGGGCTTCACCCAGAATCATAGGGATAGTTCTTACAGCAATATCTCTTTCTCCGAAAGCCTCCACTGTCATTCCGATGCTTTCAAGCGTGTTTCGGTTATCCTCCAGTAAACGCTGTTCAGCATTGGTTACATCAATAATGATTGGTACAAGAAGTTCCTGCCCCATGACCGCTTCGTCCTGGTGTTCCCTCATGAGTTTGTCAAAAAGAAGTCTTTCATGAACTGCATGCTGATCAACCAGCATAAGCTGGTCTTCATATTCAATCAAAATAAAAGTATTGAACAGTGCACCGTAAATCTTCATGGGTTTCCGCACCGTTTCCAGAATTGAATTGACCTGTTCCGGTTTTTCTTTCATCACCGGTTCTTCTTCCGCCTGACGGTAAACAATCTGTGGTGCCTGAGCCGTTGTCTTCCTGACTTCCCGGAATTCAGGCTGTGGTCTGGCAGCCGGAACTGACATGGCTGCGGCAGGAGGCAGTGTCCTGCTGATGCTGACAACAGCGTCTGTTTTCGGAAGTATTTTCCTGACGGTTTCAGGTTCCTGTACCGGTTCGGGATGATTTCTTTTTTCAAGAATCATTTCTACAGGTTTTTCAAAAGCGTCGCGTTCTTTCAGAGCGGAAAGCACGGCGCTCAGCACGGCTTCATAAACCCCGCTTTCATCCTGGAAACGGACTTCAAGCTTGTTTGGATGCACGTTTACATCCACAGCCTCATACGCAATTTGTATATAAAGCGCACAGATCGGGAATTTTCCGATCATAACACGTTCCCTGCATGCTGTTTCCACCGCCTCGTTCAGAATACGGTTATGCATGACACGCCCGTTTATGAAGAAAAGCTCCTGTCCCCGGTTGCCTCTCGCGTTTTCCCCAATTCCGACAAAGCCCTTGATAATCAGTCCGTTTTCATGATCATCAACTTCCTTCATTGATTTCATGGCCCTGCTTCCGTATACTGTCTGCAGTGCGGTGGCGGTTAATCCGTCGCCGGGTGAATGGAACTCTGTTTTCCCGTTTGACAGATACCGGAAACTGACATCGGGCCTGCTCAGAAGCATCTGGGTCATCAGTTCCTGTACAGCGGATGTTTCCTGTGATGTTTTCTTCATAAATCCTTTTCTGACCGGAACATTGAAAAACAAATCGTTTACCACGACTGTCGTACCGACCGGGCATGCCGTTTCCTGGATATCAGTAATCTGTCCGCCTTCATTTTTTATTTTCAGGCCGGTTTCCCTGTCTGCTGTTCTTGTTGTCATCGTGATCCTGGAAACTGCTGCAATACTGGCAAGTGCCTCACCTCGGAATCCGAGTGTGGAAATGGCGTTCAGATCCTGTTCCCGGCTTATCTTGCTGGTAGCATGGCGTTCAAACGCCATTCTGATATCGCTTTCATCAATACCGCATCCGTTATCAGCTACCCTGATATAGGTTGTGCCTCCGTCACGGATCTCAACCGTAACCGCTGTCGCACCGGCATCCAGGCTGTTTTCTACCAGTTCCTTAATCGCTGCCGCAGGTCTCTCCACTACTTCCCCGGCCGCAATTTTGCCGATCAGTTCCTCACTCAATGCCCGTATTTTTCCCATAACAGTCTCCTCTTGATTTAGAGTTTTCTGGCCTTTTCGCGCAGCAGGAACAGCATGTTCATAGCATCCATCGGCGTGATTGCCATTACATCAAGCTGCTGCAGTTCCTGTATGATTTCATCCTTTTTATAATCAAAAAGATCCAGCTGTTCATTCTTCCGGTTCACAGATTCTTCCCCGAGAATATTTTGTCCGATTGTATTCTGGTTTATATCGCTGACCTCAAGCCTGGCCTGTATTTCATGCGCTCTGACAATTACCGGGCGCGGTATTCCGGCAAGCCTTGCCACATGAACGCCGAAGCTCTTGTCGGCGCCGCCGCGGACAATTCTTCGGAGGAACAGTACATCCTCCCCGTGTTCTTTGACGGAAATACAGAAATTCTTGACGCCTTCGAGGTGTCCTTCAAGTTCGCTCAGCTCATGATAATGAGTTGCAAACATGGTTTTTGCGCCGATCTTTTCTTTGTCAGCAATATATTCAACAACTGCCCACGCAATGGACAGGCCGTCGAACGTACTTGTTCCGCGTCCGATTTCGTCCAGAATAATCAGGCTGTTTTTCGTAGCGTTCCTCAGGATGTGTGCTGTTTCACTCATCTCGACCATGAATGTGCTTTGTCCGCTTGCAAGATCATCGCTTGCTCCTACTCTGGTGAAAATCCTGTCACATACAGGCAGACATGCTTCTTTTGCGGGAACAAAGCTTCCGATCTGAGCCATCAGGCAAATCAGCGCAACCTGCCGCATGTAAGTGCTTTTGCCGGCCATATTCGGTCCTGTAATAATCATCATCCGGTTCTCATCACAGTCCAGCATTGTATCATTGGGAACAAATTCGTCATCTTTCATATTCTGCTCAACCACCGGATGCCTTCCTTCAATGATGGAAAGGCATCCGTCAGCTGTAATGGATGGACGCACGTATCTGTTTTCCGAAGCCGTCCTGCTCAGACTCTGGTATACATCCAGCTTTTTCAGCGCTTGTGCGGTTTTCTGAATACTCCCGATCTGTTCGGCAATACGGTCCCGGATTTCAGTGAACAGCTGCAGTTCAAGCCTTACGCTCTGTTCCTGCGCACCGATGATTTTCTGTTCTACTTCCTTCAGTTCCGGGGTCATATAGCGTTCAGCCCCTGTCAGCGTCTGTTTTCGGATATATCTTTCCGGCACCTGGTTCAGAAAACTCTTTGTAACTTCAATATAATATCCGAAAACCTTATTGTACTGTATTCTCAGGTTCCTGATCCCGGTGGCTTCCCGTTCCCTGGTTTCCAGGTCAAGAATCCACTGCTTTCCGCTGGTCTGAGCTTCCCTGTATTCATCCAGAATCGGTGAATAACCTTTTCTGATAATACCGCCTTCGGTAATTACAACCGGAGCATCCGGATGTATCGACCGGTCAAGAAGATCTGTCAGTTCCTCCATCGGGTCAAGTTCTTCCCTTATTCTGACCATTTCTGCGCTTTGGGTTGACTGCAGCAGTTCCCTGATTCCGGGAATCCTCTTCAGGCTGGCACATAGAGCGAGGCAGTCCCTGGCGTTCATATTCCGGTAGGCTACTTTATTCATCAGCCTTTCCATATCATAAACGCCGTCTAGTTCTTCAGACAGAGTCATTCCGAGTATTCTGTCCTTAACAAGTTCTTCTACCGCATCAAGCCTGTAATTGATTTCTTTTTCATCAAGAAGAGGCTGTTCCACCCATGTACGAAGAAGGCGTCCTCCCATTGCCGTGCTTGTTTTGTCTATCAGTCCTAGCAGCGTTCCTTTCCTGCGGTCACCTCTCAGGCTTTCTGTCAGTTCCAGATTCCTTCGGGTATTCTGGTCGAGAATCATGGTACGGCCGTTTTCTGCGAATCGGAGCGTACTGATATGTTCCAGGCTGTTTTTCTGGGTTTCATGGAGATACTTCAGCAAAGCTCCTGCCGCACAGGCAGCTTCCTTCCGTTCTGTCAGTCCAAGGGATGTCAGCTGACTGATATGGTAATGATCACGCAACATATCCTCTGCGTTTCTGCGCTGGAACCATTGCTGCGGCTGTCCGCTCACCCCGCGGATCTGATTCCCGGCTGTTTCATACAGCTTAGGCGGATCGTTGCAGATAATTTCCATCGGACTGATCCTGGAAATCTCTGCCCTCAGCATATTGATATCAGGTTCCATAACAAAGAATTCACCCGTGGATACATCAGTGTAGGCGATCCCAGCCTTTTTCTGATCCAGGTACACGCACATCAGGTAATTGTTGGCTTTGTCTTCCAGCATTGTAGGATCGGTTACGGTGCCTGCTGTAATTACACGAACCACATCACGTTCAACAAGGCCTTTCGCCTGGGCAGGATCTTCCATCTGCTCACATATGGCAACCTTGTAGCCTTTTGCTATGAGCCTTTCTATATATGTGTTAACAGAATGATAAGGAACTCCGCACATCGGTGCGCGTTCCTCCAGGCCGCAGTCTTTTCCGGTCAGAGTTAATTCCAGTTCCCTTGAGGCAGTTTTTGCGTCTTCAAAGAACAGTTCGTAAAAATCCCCCAGTCGGAACAGCAGCAGGCAGTCCGGATACGTGTCATGAATTCTGAGATACTGCTGCATCATAGGTGAAAGTGCCATTATTTATCCTCTCTCAGCGGCATCCGCTGCATCCGGAACAGTTTCCGCCGCAGGCTGAGCCGCTTTTTTCTTCTTCTGTTTCTCCGGTAATAACCAGCCGCAGGATTTTGTTGACATTGTCCATCATCGTCTGGAAATCTTTCCTTTTCTCTTTCAGTTTGTCTATCATTTCATTTTCGTTCATGCGTTTTTCAGCTTCTTCCATCTCCCGGCTGGCCTGTGCAAGCGTTTCAGGATCCATTTTCTCTGAGGAAAGAATTGATTCCACCCGCTGTCTTTTCTCAATCATGTTCCCGAGGGCCTTTGCCGCTTCAGGGTCTTTTCTGACAGCAGTTTCCTGCCGTTTCATTTCCTGGTATATCTCGCTTTCCAGAATTGCCTCAGCCAGTTCCTGCGCTTTTGTCAATACTTCTCTCATATTCCTGATCTCCTTTATACTCTTTCGCCGGTAAGCGTATTATTCTTCAGTCCCGTAATCCTGCATCGGAGAATTTCACCTATATCCTTTTCATTTCCTTTTACGGTTATGGATACAGCGTGTTTTCCTTTCCCGGACACATGATCTCTGCTTCTCCGGCTCAGTCCTTCCACCAGGATTTCCTCCTCTTTACCGATAAACCTTCTCAGAGTATCCTGCTGCAGGGATTCCTGAAGCGCAATCAGCTGCTGAATCCGTCTGGAAGAAACCTCTTCAGGAATAAGCCCTTCCATTTTTGCTGCTTTTGTTCCCGTTCTTGGACTGTAGATAAATGTAAACGCGCTGTCATACCGCACTTCGTTCACAAGGCTCATCGTATCATTAAACTGTTCTTCGGTTTCACCCGGAAAGCCGACAATAATATCAGTACTCAGACCGATATCGGGAATCGCGTCCCTCAGTTTGCCTACTTTTTCAAGATATTGTTCGCGGGTATAATGACGGTTCATTTTCTTCAGGATCTCATTGTTCCCGCTTTGAACCGGTAAATGAAACTGCGGAAGAATATGCTTCCCGTTCGCCATTACGTCGATCAGCTCATCACTGAGGTCCTTGGGATGGCTTGTCATAAAACGGATTCGTGGAATACCGATTTCATCCAGTTGCTTAAGCAGACCGGCAAAAGTCGGATTCCCAGGCAGGCCTTTCCCGTAACTGTTCACATTCTGCCCCAGCAGCATAATTTCCTTAACGCCTGATAATGCCAGTTTTTCTGCCTCTTTCAGAATCATTTCCGGTTCACGGCTTCGTTCACGGCCACGGACATAAGGAACAATACAGAAACTGCAGAAATTATCGCAGCCGTACATAATCGTCAGATAGGCAGCGTCCTTTCTCAGACGGCGGATCGGGACATCTTCGGCGATTACGTCTTTTTCATCAACACTTACCAGCTGCCTTCCGCTTTCAAGTGTTGCATACAGCATTTCCGGCAGTTTATGAAGGTTGGCTGTTCCGAATGCCAGGTCAATAAACCTGTACTGCTTCAGGATTGTATCAGCCATTCCCGGCTCCTGTATCATACATCCGCACACGGCAATTACCATATCCGGTTTTGACTTCCTGACCTCTTTAAGCCATGTTACATTGCCCAATGCGCGGCGTTCGGCGTTTTCCCGCACGCAGCAGGTATTGAAAATAACGAAATCAGCGTCTTCGCGTTTAACGGAGGCAGTCATTCCCATTTTTTCAAGCATACCGGCTATTTTTTCAGAATCGTGGGCATTCATCTGGCACCCGTATGTAACCACATGATAGGTTTTCGGCCTGTGCGGAAGTTCCCTCACCATTTCCGCATATTTCCCCTGTATCTCAAGTTCTTCTTCGGATACCATTATTTCCTTGCGGTCCATCTGACTACTCCTCTGTATATTTCAGTTCTTTGCCTGTCCTTTTTCTTGTCATTTCCATGATTCCCAGTTTTGTCCATCCATGAATGACTGTCTTGATTCTGTCATTCCTGAAGCATGCGGTTAACTGATCAAGAACACGGCATCTGTCACTTTCATTGTCCATGTCGATAAAATCAATCAGGATAATTCCGCTCAGGTTCCTGAGTCGCACTTGCTGCATGATCATGGTACAGGCTTCCAGGTTGGTTTCAAGCACCGTTTTTTCCTTTGTTCCGTTGCCTGAATCAGACGCTGTGTTCACGTCAATCACTGTCATGGCCTCACATCTGTCAATGATGATATTCCCACCGGAAGGAAGGCGCAGTGTTCGTTCGGAGGCCTGTCTGAACTGTCTGCTGATTGCCGGGTTTGCTTTTTCTTCCCTGGCAGATTCAAATCCTCCTGCTTCATAATCTTCCTTCAGTCTGTTTTCAGGAGTATTGCTCCATAATTCCCTTCCTGGAGCGCCCCCTTCTTTTGCTTTCTCGGCAATACGCAGCCACAGCATATACAGAGCTTCGGCTTCGTTTCGGATATCTTCGGTTCTTGACTGTGATGCTGAATTCCGCATTACAATTCCATATCGACCGTTTGAAATTTCTTGCCCGGTTTTTTTCAGCCGTTCGCGGATATCGCCGTCCTCGATCCTGCTGCTGACACCGATATAGCGGTTCATCGGCATAACAATCACATATTTACCGGGCAGTGTTATATCCCTTGTCAGATATGCGCCTTTTTCACCTGTCTCTTCCTTTTTGATTTGTAGAATAAGCATTTCTCCCGACCGGATTTCTCCGCCGCAGAAACTTGAGCTGTTCTCCTTCAATGGAAGAAATGCGTTCTTTTTCCTTCCGATATCAACAAAAGCACATTGAAGTCCGGGCATCATACGGTCTGCTTTTCCAAGCAGTATACATCCGTTTTCATCCTGCTGATTGCGCGGAATGTATTCGACCAGCATGCCGTCTTCTGTTACCGCCAGATAGCCCGGACCGTTAATGATCATTCTTCTCATATTTACAGTCTCTCCAGCGGTACAAGATGACCGTTTTCATCTTCTCCAAGCAGTCCTGTCCGGGTAACCAGCATACGGATTTCACTGTCTGTTCCTGCCTCCCGTGACAGTGCTTCCGTCAGCATTGCGGGCTTGCAGGCTTCTTTTTCTGTCAGTGTCAGTATGGCATATATATGCTGCCCTTCTGCTTTCAGCTCATAAATCAGCGGTTTGATATCACATTCTTTCAGCGCTGTTTTTGTTTTACGCATTGCAGGGATGCTTTCCTTTTCCATCATTTTCGGAATGGCGGCAATCATTTTTTCCGCCTGTTCCGGATCCCGGATCATCAGGTCATACTTTGCCGCACGAAGGCTGGCCATCAGTGACGGATGTTTCTGATCGACAGCCCTGGCCTCGCTCAGCTGCATTTCCGGTGGCATTGCCCTGTTCATTTTTTCCAGGAATTCTTCTTCACTGACTTCTTCAGCCATGGTCACGTCCATGATTTCCCGTGTACCGCAGGCACCGGTGGAAAGGGCGCTGGCGAAAGTAATCAGGATATGTGGGTTAAATCCGTTTGAATATGCCACAGGCAGGCCGCTCCTGCGAAGTCCGCGCTGTACACTCCGCTGGATGTCCAGATGGCCGATATGACGGATCCTTTCTCCTTTTTCAAATACGGCCAGCATTCGCATATGTGCATACTCCCTTCCATCGCTGCAATCCGCAGCCATTGCATCCTTTCCTGCAGTCTTTTGTTGTCTCGGCCCGTTCACTCTTTTCCTTTTCATGCCAGAGGAATGCTTTGGTTACTCCGCAGTCAATATGATCCCAAGGAAGAATTTCATCTTTGTCCCTTTTCCGGTTTGCATAGAAGGAAGGATCAATTCCGCATTCACGGAAAGCCTCCATCCATGTTTCAAACCGGAATGTTTCATTCCATCCGTCAAGAATACAACCCTTCTCCCATGCGCGCTTCAGTACAGCGCCCATCCTTCTGTCCCCTCGCGCAAAACAAGCCTCGAGAAAGCTGACGTAAGGTTCATGCCAATGGAATGTAACACCTTTGATATTCAGGACTTCTTTCAGGTGTTCCTGTTTCCGGATAACTGTTTCTACTGTGTCCTGTGCAGCCCATTGAAAAGGAGTGAATGGTTTCGGAACAAACACGCTGACGCTGACTGTTACCCGAAGGCCTTTGGCTCTTTGTGTTTTCGGAACATTGAAGTATTCTGCAATCACCTTTCTGGCCAGATCGGCAATTCCGTCCAGGTCTTCTGTGGTTTCTGTCGGAAGTCCTGACATAAAATACAGTTTTACGCTGCTCCACCCGCCTTCAAAGGCATCCTTCACCTTTTCAAGCAGGTCTTCTTCTGTAACCCCTTTGTTAATCACGTCGCGCATCCGTTGCGTTCCTGCTTCCGGCGCGAAAGTAAGGCTGGTTTTTTTTACCTGCTGGGTTTCTTCAAGACTTTCCTTCAGTACGCTGTCGATTCTCAGGCTCGGAAGTGAAATGGAAACACGTTTGTCCTTCATGCGCTTCATCAGTTCACGGATCAGTTCCGGCAGGCAGCTGTAATCACCGCTGGACAGGCTGCTCAGGCTGATTTCCTCATATCCTGTTGATCTCTGCAGTTTTTCCGCGAGATCCAGCAGTTTCTCCATACTGCGTTCCCGAACAGGACGGTACAGGATTCCCGCCTGGCAGAATCTGCAGCCGCGTGTACATCCTCGCATAATTTCCAGCATAATCCGGTCAAACACAATCTCGGTATATGGAACAGGCAGTTCTTCCGGATAATAAGTGTTATTCAGGTCTGTGACAACCCGTTTCCGGACAGACTCCGGTGCTTCAGGACAGTTTGGCTTAACAGAGGCGATTTTACCGTCTTCTAGATATTCCACATTATACAGGGCCGGGACATATACACCTTCAAGTTTGGCAAGGTTTTTCAGGCATGTTTCCCTGCTCAGGCCTTTTTCTTTCCGTTCAAGAATCACGCGGTTCAGTTCAGTCATGACGTCTTCCCCGTCGCCGATCATAAAAGCGTCTATAAAATCAGCCAGCGGTTCGGGATTGAATGCGCAGGGTCCGCCTGCCACAACGATGGGGTCGTTTTCATTCCTGTCCTTGCTTTCAACAGGAACTCCGCCCATTTTCAGCATTGCCAGAATATTGCTGAAACTCATCTCGTATTGCAGCGTAAATCCAACTACATCAAACGCGTTAAGCGGATGCCTGCTTTCCATGGAAAGCAGCGGAAGGTCTTCTTCTTCCATCAGGGAGATCATATCGGTCCATGGCATGAAAAAGCGTTCGCATAAGCTCCATTTTTCACGGTTGATCAGACCGTACAGGATTTTCATGCCAAGATGACTCATTCCGACCTCATAGGTGTCCGGGAAACAGAACCCGAAATGAAGAGGACATTCCTCCCATTTTTTGACGGTTGTATTCATTTCACCGCCTGTATAGCGTGGCGCTTTCTGAACTTTCTCCAGTATTTTTTCAATCTTTTCGTTTAAATCCATTTTCGGGCTCCATTCAGTTCTCAGATTCCATTTTGTTTCAGTTTTTTGCTGGCATTCTTTCTGCGGAATTCTGTCCTGTATAAATGATTTAGTTTGTCGGTGTCCAGTAATCCTGCTGATACACATCAGTAAAACGGTAGGTTACCCTGCACTGGCTCAGGTCTGATGAAATGGTGGTATTCGCAATTTCATACGTGCTTCCCAGCGTGATCGGGTCTCCCAGCTTGTAACTGTCGCGATAGTTGCCGTCATAATCATAATAATCACACAGGAACTGTAACCGGTCACCTTTTCCGATTGCAATCAGCATCTTCGCCTGAGTATCTGATTCATCATCTGCGTATACTTTCATCGCGCCTGCAATATAACCATAAGGCCGTTCACTGTCAAAGTTCAGGATCAGGTTAACCCTTTCCCCGTTCAGAATGGCCGGTACATATCCGCAGATAACATAATTATCCCCGTCCTGCACCGTGTTAAGGTAGTAGTATGCCACAGGCTGACGGTCAATGGACATCCAGGTGCCGTCGAAATTATCAATTAATGTGTTGTTGCTCAGTTCAAAATCCGCGTCGCAGCCCAGGTCGATAAATCCGCTGCCGTCATCATAAAATACATTCTTTACCACCGAAGTGACCAGTTCCCACTGCTCATCCGGCAAAGTAATTTTCCCGTTTTTCCAGACAAGGGCGGATGCATCGAAATGGTTTTCCATGATGTATTCCGCCGCGTTTCCCGCGGTCATGCTCCTGCCCATAAACAGGTCCAGAATACTGCCCGTCGACCCTCCTCCGCTTCCGGATCCGTACATTCCTCCGAGCAGTTCTTCCAGTCCGCCTGCAGAATAGCTTGAAGAATACCCGCCTGTGCCCAGCAGGCTGCCAAGGAGGCCGGACGGAGCCGACACGCTGTTTCCGTATCCGGAGATGGGCGTACCGGCGCTTACCTGTCCGCTCACTTCCAGGCTTGCGAATTCCTGGATACAGCGGGTATATTCCTCATCCATGCCGATAGCCTGATAGGTGGAAACCATCTGGTTTACTTTGTTCGCCCGCTTATACGGGAAATAGATGCTCAGTCCGTATGCATGGCTGATACTTCCGCCTGTTTTATTGTATTTGACGGCGCTCTGCAGGGCCTTGGCAAGGGATTTGCTCTCCGTTGTGCCAAGGTTTTTTGCGAAGTCCACCAGGTCAATCTGGTCAATTTTCGTCTGCTGGGCAAATTCCCTTGTTTTGCTTCTGGCGGAAGATACCTTTTTATATTCCTTGTTCTGGATCAGCTCATTTGTTTCAACGCTGAATTCTTTCAGTTCATTCGGGATTGTGGCCTGCAGTTCTGCCAGGTCAACAACGCTCAGCGTTGTTCCCTGACCGCGGCACTGTCTTTCACAGACAGCAACGAAATCATCCGCGATCATTTTGCCGATCTGTATCGTTGGCATGCTGGTGTTCTTGTTCAGCTGGGTCAGCCAGTTGGTATAATACCAGCCTACGCCGGGTTCGGTTTCTTCACTTGCAATCATATAATCAGCATACTGGCTCAGCATCAGGCCGTTCTCAACCGTTGCCATCAGGCAGGCGTCAAATCCGATAAAATCAAATTTTACATTGGCCTTTTTGAGTGCGCTGTTTATGCCCGCCAGTGTCATGGACTGGTTATGTCCGACCTTTTCATCATACCCGAATCCGCTCACGGATCCACCGCCATGATCCCAGAATATCAGGCACATACGGTCGGCCTGGTAATTCTTTTTTCCGAATTCAATAAATGATACCAGCGTGTCCGGATTCACCATGCTCGCGTTTCCGGCGTTATCCACCAGGCATTCAAGTTTGCCGTCACTGATTTTATATATCTGATTCGTCCTTGAAGAAATAACATTGTTCCGCCACCTGCTGCATCCGCCTGTATATACAATCAGGTTGATCTTTTTGCCTATTGTGGCATTCGCCATTTCTTTCAGATCGGATGTGGCCATTCCCTGCTGGCTTTCCAGATCTGTTCCGCACATATATACAAGGATAGTAATTGTATCTTTGTTATTTCCTTTTACAACCGTGTACTTTTCTCTGGCATATTTTGACACGTTTTCGTTCAGGGTTGTGGAATTGTCATCCGCTGATGCCGTGAAATACTGTTGTCCGCTCTGGGAAGAAATCAGAGATTCAAAAGAACCTGTACCGGACTGTGTCGAGGCACCTGTCAGAAGGCTGTTCAGGTCGTAGGCGGATGTGCTGCTGGAACCCATAAAAGCGCTGAGCAGGTTGCTGATATCCAGACCGCTGTTTCCGGACTGCTGGGATGTTGATGCCGTTGTTCCCGTCTGGACTGTTCCCGTGGATATTCCGGTATCATCGCTGCCGAAAAGGCCGCCGAGCTTACCTCCGCCGAAAAGCACTACAAGTGCTATGATAATCAGCAGCAGTTTGCCTCCGCCCATGCCGGAACCTGATCCCGAGGCCCTGTGCGTTCCGTTTCCGTTCTGCCTTTCAGCGCTGTTATATTGTTTTGCGGCACCTGTTCCCATTCCGAACGGTCCGGCCGATCCGGATGACGGACGGTTTCCTGTAGAAGATTGCTGGAATCCGGATGAAGGCCGCTGGCTTCCGGAGAAAGAATTTGTATTCGCGGAAGATGTGCCGGCCTTTCCGAACGGGAATTCCGGTCTTTCTGCCCCCGGCTGCGGACGATGTCCTGCAGGCCTGTCAGTACCCTGTGAAGGGCGTTGTCCGAAAGGATATCCCTGTTGCTGCTGGGAAAAAGAACCGCTCTGGAACGGCCTGTTCTGCTGTTCTTTCCTGTCAGCGTAATTCCCTGTGTTGTTCACCGGACCTGTTCCAAGGCCCTGGCCTTTCTTTTCAACGCCTTTCCCTTCGCTGACGACCTTTTTTTCTCTTGATCTCGGTCTGCGCTGCTCGTCCATTTTCCTTTCTCCTTTCTGTATTACGTCCGTTCACATTGTGTACTTGATTATTTTATTCTGCCCTGTCGTCTGTCAGTTCGCTGCTTTCTTCCGCGTCCGTTATTGCAGCAGCCGGTTCCGGCATCGGGGGCAGTTCATTCAGGTCTTCCAGGCCGAAATGACCCAGAAACTCATCTGTTGTACAAAAAAGGATTGGTCTGCCGATCGTATCCTTCCTTCCCGCTTCACGGATCAGTCCTTTATTCATCAGGCTCTGCAGGCTGTAATCGCATTTCACGCCGCGGATTTGTTCAACTTCTGCCCGTGTGACCGGTTGTTTATAGGCAACCACAGCAAGCGTTTCCATGGCGGCCTGGCTGAGGCTTTGCTGCTGTACCGGCTGCAGCAGCCGGACAACATCTCCCGCGTACAAAGGCCGCGTTGCCATCTGGACTTTATCTCCAAAGCGTTTCAGCAGGACACCCCGTTGTCCGTAATCATATTCATCGCGAAGTTCCTTCAGCGTACTTCTGACTTCTTTTTCATCTGTCTGCAGTGCTTTAGCCAGGTCTTTTACAGAAACTGCCTCACCGGATACAAACAGAATGGCTTCAATCCTGCCTTTCAGAGTCTTTTCCTCACTGTCCAATGTTTCCGGTCTCCTTTCCAGCCATTTCTGTCAGATCCTTCCCCTGTTTTTTTACCTTTGCCTTTCCTGCTATCAGTTCAATGCTGCCGTAAACATCATTTTGTCTGATATGCATCTGACCCAGTTTCAGCAGTTCCAGCACGGCCAGGAAATACGTTACTACCTCTTCCCTTGTCGGTGCCTCTGAAAAAGCGTCCTCAAACCGCATTTTTTTCTTTTTTTTGATCCTGTACATCAGGTTCAGCATACATTCCTGTACAGTATGACTGTCCCGGTGTATATTTCTGGGGGCGTAATGATTGCTTTCCGGGTCATCGTCAAGATGAGGCCGCCGCTGCCATATCCTGAGAAACGCCTCCTGCAGTCCTTCCAGTGTAAGGCCTGTCAGTTCAATCTCCTGGGGCGGAAGCGGGTATTCTTCAGGGAGTTTTGTAAATACACGTTTCGTTGCCTCTTCGAATGCTTTCATGCTTTCGGCCGTTTCCCTGAACCTCTTGTACTCCTCCAGTCTGCGGATCAGTTCTGTTTCCGGATCTGTATCATCTTCTGTTTTCGGCGGTTTCGGCAGCATGGCCCTGCTTTTGATTTCCAGCAATGTCGCTGCCATAAGAAGGAAATCACTCGCTTCATCCATATCAAGATCCGGTGCGTTTCGTACGATTTCGAGATACTGATCCGTAATCTCACTGACAAAAATATCCCGGATATCAATCTGCGCTTTGCCGATCAGGGCAAGGAGCAGATCAAGCGGTCCGTCAAAGTCCTTCAGTTTAAATGCCCTGTTGATCATCTGGAATCAAACTTTCTTTCATCTTTAAATAATCAGGGAAATAACGGAAGTAAGAGCGCCCATGACTGCGCTGTTTACCGTAGTAAGAAGGCCCGTCAGCATACCGCTCATACAGAGCACAAGAAAAACAAGATGGATAATCTGCATCGTCTGCGGATTCAGACTGAGTCTCCCCTTGAAAACAAACTGATCAACAAAACGGTATCCGTCAAGCGGAGGGACCGGAATCAGGTTAAATACCGCAAGGCCGAGATTCATCTGGGCAAGCATAAGAAAAAGCCTTTGTATATACATCAGCCAGGTCGTCCGCACAAATGAACCGTAATACGAAAACATTCCTGAATAAACAGCTGTAGCGAATCTGCTGTCATATACATTGATCAGCATCTTTCTTTGACCGGAATCCGCCAGTTGCGAAATCAGGTCCTGACGCCAGATTAGTTTTGCCATAACTGCTGAGATAAGCAGGCTCAGCAGGCACAGCAGAATATTAGTGATAATTCCGGCCAGGGAAACGATGATGTAATCACGTCTGTAATGCCTGAAGTTGCGTGGATTGACCGGAACAGGTTTTGCCCAGCCGACCCGGAGGAACACCATGCAAATCGTGCCAAGTGGATCAAGGTGTTTCCTTGGATCCAGTGTAAGCCTGCCAAGCCATTTGGCTGTAGGATCGCCGCATTTCAGTGCGGCATATCCGTGTGCGCATTCATGGATGATCAGGCTGAACAGAATACAGACAGCAACATACAAAAAAGTAATGATAGTTCCCACAGGGTCATTTGTCAGTTCGTTAAGAAAACTGGTTATTCCTGAAAACACCTCTTCAGCACTCCTTATATTCCTGCCCGTTTGAGCAGTTCATCCTCACTGATAGTTTCAATGCCGAGACTCAGCGCTTTTGTCAGTTTGCTTCCCGCGTCCTCGCCGACAACCACGAAAGCTGTTTTTTTGCTTACAGAGCCCGACGCGTTGCCGCCCTTGCTGCGAATAAGGTCTTCCGCCTGCTTCCTGCTGAGTGTCGGCAGTGTCCCGGTAACAACAATGGTCATGCCGCTGAATACTCCCTGTTGGGCTGCTTCCATTTCACGGGGATTAACACCTGCCGCCTGCAGCCTCTCAATCATCTGGATATTTTCCGGAAAACTGAAGTATTCTGTCACGCTTGACGCAACAATATCTCCAATATCAGGTATAGCGGTTAATGCATTTTCATCTGCTTTCTTCAGTTTTTCCAGGGTACCGAACCGTTGTGCCAGATCTCTTGCAGTTTTTCGTCCGACATTTGGTATACCCAAAGCGAAGAGGAAAGCGTCAAGTTCACAGTGTTTGCTTTTTTCAAGCGCTTCAGACAGGTTCCCTGCCTTTTTTTCCTTAAAGCCTTCAAGCATCAGGAAATCCATTGGTGTCAGAGAATAAAGGTCCGCCGGTTGTCTGATGCCCATCTGATCATACAGCTGCCCGGCTGTTTTTTCACTGAAACCTTCTATATCCATTGCTTCTCTTCCTGCAAAATGGGCCAGCCTGGCAACCGCCTGCGGCCTGCAGGATTCCCGGTTCATACAGAAAAGATGTGCTCCCCGTTCAATCAGCGGTCTGCCGCAGGCCGGACATACCGTTGGCTTTTCAATCGCTTTTTCATTCTGTTTCGGACTGCCTGCGCGTCCCATAATCTCAGGGATTACATCATTGCTTCGGCGGATCCATACGTCACAGCCGATTGCGATATCCTTTCTCTGAATATCACCCAGATTATTCAGTGTTGCTTTTCGTACCGTTACGCCGTAAAAGTCCACCGGTTCAACATGTGCCAGAGGTGTCAGCTTTCCCGTCCGGCCGAGTTCCCAGGTTACGTCAAGCAGTTTTGTTACACATTCTTCGGCTTTGAACTTATATGCAACTCCCCATCGGGGAAACTTTTCTGTATACCCCATCCGTTCACGGAGTGCATAGTCTCCCACTTTTATTACCACACCGTCAATCAGCCAGTCGAGTTCCCCACGGTGCTTTTCAATATCCTGTATGCAGGCTTCAAGGGCTTCACGGCCTTTGCTGCTGCCAAGGTAAGGGCTGACCTGGAATCCGTTGTCCCTCAGAAAATCCAGCATGCCGGGCTGACTGTCATACGGCGGGTTTTCAATGGTGCCTATCTGATAAAAGAATGCGTCCAGGTGCCGGGATGCCGTAACCGCAGGATCAAGATTCCGGAGTGCGCCAGCAGCTGCATTCCGCGCGTTTTTCAGGGGTTCTTTTGCCGTTTTGTTATATTTTTCCAGAGTACTCAGTCTCATGATGCATTCGCCCTGTACTTCCAGCAGGCCTTTGTAGGGAATTTGTTTCGGAACTGAATGAATTGTTTTCGCCTGCGGCAGAATGGCTTCCCCCGTAATTCCGTTCCCTCTTGTGGCGGCCTGTACCAGATTGCCGTCCCTGTATGTCAGGTTCAGTGTCAGGCCGTCAAATTTGTATTCCAGATAATACTGCAGGTTTTCTTTCTCTGCCAGTTTTTCTGTCCGTGCGATCCAGGCGTCCAGTTCTTCCATACTCTGTACCTTATCCAGTGACCAGAGCCTTGTTATATGGCGGTGTTCCTCAAATCCTTTCAGCGGTTCTCCGCCCACTTTTATTGTGGGTGAATCGGGAAGTACAGTTCCGGTCTCAGCTTCCAGCAGCTTAAGTTCATCATATAACCGGTCCCATTGCATATCGGAAATAACCGGATTATCAAGCACATAATAGGCGTATGCTGTTTCATTGAGCCGTTTTACCAGTTCATGCATCCGCTCCATAGCGCTGTTCATGTCTCTTCCCCCACTTTTACAATCGGCGCAACAGCCAGTGACAGTTCTTTTTCGCCCGCAGAATCAAACGCAATCCTGATTCTGGCCTCAGCGCCTGATCCTGTAACTTCTTTCACGTATCCGAATCCGAACTTCGGGTGTCTCACCCGATCATCCGGGCTGAACAGTTTCTGCATTGCGGAATCTGCCAGGTTGTCTGCCCTGCTGCTGACAAATCCCCTTGATACACCCGGAATGTTGTTCAGGTCGTGCCCTTTGATTTTCAGCTTGGGTTTCCCCAGCGCTGAAGCGGAAATCGTTGTATGTTCACCGCGATCATATGATTCTCCCCATTCCCTGTTTTCATATCCGGCAGTGCGTTCCGGCCGCCTGCTGTTTGTATATCCGCTGCTGCGTGAATATTCTTCATGCACGAGCCTTGCGGGGATTTCATCCAGGAAGCGGCTTGGTGGGTTATGACTGTATTGGTTATACAGCATTCTTTCTGATGCTCTTGTGAGAAACAGGCGTTTTCTCGCGCGGGTAATGCCGACATACATGAGTCGGCGTTCCTCTTCCAGCCGGTTGTCTTCCTCAAAGCTCCTGGATGACGGGAAAATTCCCTCCTCAAGTCCGGGAATAAAAACATTATCAAATTCCAGGCCTTTTGCGGAATGAAGTGTCATCAGCGTTACATAGCCGCTTCTGTCTTCAGCGCGGTCAAGATCCGTTACGAGGGATACGTTTTCCAGATATCCCTCCAGCGTCGGGTTTTCTCCCAGCACAGCAAATTCATGTACAGATCCGCGGAATTCCTGAATGTTTTCAATACGGCTTATTGATTCTTCTGTATCCTCTTTCCTGTACTGCTCCTCCAGGCCGGTTATCCTGATCAGTGTGTCAACAAACTCCTCCAGTTCCATGGTTTCCTTCATGGCATTGAGCATTGTCATCATCTGGAAAAATTCCGTCACACTGTTTTTGGCCCTGCTTGTCAGTTCCTCGGGGGGAACAGCAAGCACAGCAAACAGCGGAATGCCCTGCTTTGCAGCTTCATCCGTCATTGTTTTCACGGTCGTGTCGCCGATGAATCTCTTTGGAACATTAATAATCCGTGTCAGGGAAATATCATCTGAAGGGTTTGTGATGACGCGCAGATATGCAAGAATATCTTTTATTTCTTTTCGTTCGTAGAATTTTTGACCTCCGAAAACCCTGTAAGGGAGGCCGGCCTGCATGAGCACTTCTTCAGGAATACGGCTTTGCGCGTTTGTTCTGTATAGAATGGCCGTCTCGCCAAGTGAAATTCCCTGGTTTTTCAGGCTCTGGATCTTTCGGATAATCCACGCAGCCTCGTCCCTTTCATCCTGCGCACAGTAAACAGTGATTTTTTCTCCCGAATCATGGTCAGTCCACAGTGTCTTGTCTTTTCTGCCTTCATTGTGTGCGATAACCTGGTTCGCTGCATCGAGGATATTGCCCGTGGAACGGTAATTCTGTTCCAGTTTGATAACAGTCGCGTCCGGGAAATCTTTCTCAAACTCAAGAATATTCCGGATATCTGCTCCGCGCCATCCGTAAATACTCTGATCATCATCACCGACTACACAAAGATTGCGGCTTTCTGATGTCAGGAGCCGGATCAGTTCATACTGTGTCCTGTTCGTATCCTGGTATTCATCAACCATCACATACCGGAATCTGTTGCGGTATGATTCCAGAACAGGAGGATGATCCGCAAGCAGAATAAGCGTTTTCAGAAGCAGGTCATCAAAATCAAGCGCATTGAGTGTTTTCATACGCTTTTCATATTCGGTCATCACATCGTGAATCATGGAGCTTCTTCTGTCCCTCAGGGATTTCCGAAACCATTCGTCCGGCATCATCATCCGGTTTTTTGCGTCGCTGATTTTTGCTTTGATTTCCCTTGCAGGAAGAAATTTTTCATCAATATTCAGCTGTTTCAGAATATCTTTGATTAACCGTTGCTGATCATCATCATCGTAAATGGTAAATGACCGGTTATAACCTATTTTTTCTATATCCCTTCTCAGGATACGGGCGCAGGTTGAATGAAATGTGCTGATCCAGGCCTCTTCGGCTTTTTCATGTCCGATCAGGTGCTCAACCCGTTCCTTCATTTCTTTCGCAGCTTTGTTTGTAAATGTCAGTGCAAGAATTGACCAGGCAGGTATGCCGTGATCAATCAGGTTTGCGACTCTGTATGTTAGTGCGCGTGTTTTTCCGCTTCCTGCTCCTGCCAGGATCAGTACCGGCCCGTCGAGTGTCTCGGCAGCCCTTCTTTGTTCAGGGTTTAATGCATTCAGATCCATTTTTACTTTTCTTCTCCCATCGCGTCAAGCACCCGCCGGTATCCGTCCGCTCCGTAAGTCAGGGAACGGTTAACCCGGGAAATCGTTGCGCTGGAAGCGCCCGTCTCATCCGCGATTTTCTGGTATGTTTCCTTTTTGTCCAGCAGATAAGCAACCTCCAACCGCTGGCTGATGCTTTTGATCTCCGGAATCGTGCAAAGATCCTCAAAAAAGCGATAGGCATCTTCTTCGCTCTCAAGCGTAAGAATCGCTTTCATCAGAAGATCTGTTTGTGTGTTCCTGATTTTCGGCTCAAACATAAGCGTCACTTCCTGCTCAATTTCACACTTTAGCGTGCGAATATATATTACCATAAATCACGGTGAAAAGATATGTATATAATGTTACGTTTTTCCCCTGCCTTTTTTCCCCTTGACATGCCTGTATATCTCTTCTAAACTGAATTGTTGAAATTCTTCGAAAGGTGTGGTTCCGATGGCGTTTGTAGAAGAGAACTTCGGTATCAATGTATTTAATGATTCCGTTATGCGCCAGCGTCTCCCGAAAGAAACTTACAAAACGCTGCATAAAACAATTGACGAAGGCAGGCGTCTGGATCCCCAGGTGGCCAGTGTTGTCGCCAATGCAATGAAAGATTGGGCGCTTGAACGCGGTGCCACACACTATACCCACTGGTTCCAGCCTTTGAATTCGGTTACTGCCGAAAAGCATGATGCTTTTATCACGCCTGTACAGGGTGGCAGAGTTATACAGGAGTTTTCCGGCAAAGAGCTGGTACGAGGTGAAGCTGATGCTTCATCCCTGCCGAGCGGCGGCCTTCGTTCAACTTTTGAGGCCCGCGGTTATACTGCCTGGGATCCCACATCTTATGCTTTCATCAAGGAGCATGTATTATGCATCCCGACAGCTTACTGTTCCTACGGCGGCGAAGCGCTTGATAAGAAAACTCCGCTTCTCCGTTCAATGGAGGCATTGAATAAACAGGCCGTTCGTATTCTCAGGCTTTTCGGTCGTATGGATGCAACACGGGTCATGCCTACAGTCGGTCCCGAACAGGAATATTTTCTGATTGAAAAAAAATTATATGACCGTCGCAGTGACCTGATTTTTGCCGGCCGTACTCTCTTTGGTGCGCCTGCACCTAAAGGCCAGGAACTTGGCGATCATTTTTTCGGTACAATCAAGTCACGTGTTCAGGCTTTTATGACTGAACTCAATGAAGAATTGTGGAAGGTCGGGGTCCTTGCAAAAACAGAACACAATGAAACTGCTCCGGCCCAGCATGAGATGGCTCCGATCTATTCCATCGTCAATGTTGCCTGTGACCATAATCAGCTGACAATGGAAATCATGAAAAAAGTGGCTAATCGTCACGGCCTGCATTGCCTGCTGTCTGAAAAACCTTTTGCTGGTGTCAATGGCAGCGGTAAGCATAATAACTGGTCCATGTTCACCAATACGGGATACAATCTGCTTGAACCAGGCGACAGTCCTCATGAAAGCGCTCAGTTTCTTCTTTTCCTGACTTCTGTCATCAAAGCCGTGGACGATTACCAGGATCTTCTTCGTGCTTCTGTCGCTTCTGCCGGGAACGATCATCGTCTGGGCGGCTGTGAAGCTCCCCCTGCTGTCATCAGTATTTTCCTCGGAGATGAACTGACGGAAATTCTGGAGGCGCTTGAAGCCGGTTCTCACTACGATGGCCGCGAAAAAACCGATATGACTATTGGTGTCCATATGCTTCCCAAATTCCCGAAAGATACTACTGACCGGAACCGTACTTCGCCGTTTGCATTTACAGGCAACAAATTTGAATTCCGTTCCCTCGGTTCTTCTGATTCCATCTCGGATGCAAATGTCGTACTGAATACCATCGTGGCGGAAAGTCTCCGTCAGTTTGCTGATGAGCTGGAAAACGCTGATGATTTCCGTACGGCACTCCATGATCTTATTGTCCGTACGATTCATGATCATAAACGAATCATTTTTAATGGCAACAACTATACGGACGAATGGCTCAGGGAAGCAGAAAAGCGCGGCCTTTCCCGTCTGGATTCCGCTGTGGACGCCCTGCCTTGTTACACCGCCGATAAGAATATCCGGCTATTTGACACTCACAGGGTTCTGTCCGAATCCGAACTTCGTTCCCGCCGGGATATCGGACTGGATTCATATGCGAAGATTATCGCAATTGAAGCGAACACAATGATTATGATGACCCGTCGGCAGATTCTTCCCGCTGTCCTGCGCTATACAGGAGATATCGCTGCTGCTGCGGGAAACATCAGGAATATCATCGGAGCCTGTGACACAGGCAGCGATTTGGTCGCCTCCCTCTGTCAGACGACAGATCAGCTGAATGCCGACCTGCAGAAGCTTGAGAAGGCGCTTCGTGATCACCCGGTCGGGGAAAATCCTCTGGACGATGCCAGGTATATGCATGATCAGATTCTTCCTGTCATGGCTGAACTCCGGAAATCAGCCGACATGCTTGAAACCATGACCGACAGGACATACTGGCCTTTCCCGACGTATGATGAACTGCTTTTCAGCATATAAGCAAACAGGCTGCCGTTGTTGCGGCAGCCTGTTTTTTATATTTTGTCCTTGTCCAGAACCAGCACCCACTCATGTCTTTCTTCAGTAACCTGGTGGGTATTGATGGGTGATCCCATATCCACAGCAGGAGCTTTCGCCATACGTTCATCCGACATATACGCCAGATACTCTTTCATCTCGTTCCCGTTTCTGGGCATAGGCTGATGTGAGCATATTACATGCCTGATTTCATCATCCTGTTCCAGGACCCGGATCAGGTTCAGCATATTATTATGCCATAATCCGGCCGGCAGTGAACTTGGAAACCACATCCATGTGCACGGATTCCAGTTATCCCCGGTCAGCAGCAGCCCGTATTTGGGGATAAAAACCACAATACTTCCGGGAGTATGCCCGGGAACCCTTATTACTGTTATTTTCAGATTCCCAAGATCAGCGCTTAAACTGTCGAATTCACCGGTTTTTCCGGAAAACTGCATCACTTCAGGCTTGTTGTACGGAACAGTCAGGAAATCATCCGGCACAGCTATTCCTCGCTGTTCAGCCTGATTCTTTACATTTATACGCTGCGCTTTGCCTGTTCTCTGTACATATTCTTCCATATCCTCTTTGCACAGAACTGTATCACGAAACCATCTTGCGCCCAGAATATGGTCATGATGCCCGTGGGACAGCAAAACTGTTATCGGCTTGTCTGTAATTGTCCTCACATATGAACAGACATTTTCCAGTCCGTATCCTGTATCGAACAGCACAGCCCGTTCCGCGCCTTCAATCAGCGTAAAGCTGACACCCATGCTGTCGGTAATGTGCGTTATGCCCGGAAACACATGTACTGGATTGAACATCGTTATGCTTTATATCCGATCTCGTCAGCCAGTTTCTGCTCAATGATAACGGTCGCGTCACGGTGAAGCCGCATAAATGTGCAGGGGCATTTCGGATCGATTTTGTCTTCAATCAGCAGGCGGGTGGCAGCCTCCTGCTTGTTTCCGCTGATAATCATCAGCAGTTTCCTGGCCCGCATAATATTCCCCATTCCCATAGTGACGGCATGGGTGGGAACGTCCTCTTTGCTTGCAAAGAAACGTTTATTTGCTTCGATGGTGGAATCATCAAGCGTCTCTTCATGCGCTCCGTCATACAGCGTATCACCGGGTTCATTAAAGCCAAGATGGCCGTCCGGGCCGACACCCAGGACCTGGATATCAATATCAGTCCTGTTCAGAATTTCATTAAACTCTTTCAGGTTCGCGGCGACATCTCCGGTTCCTTTCGCGACATAAGTATTTGCTTTGTCAATGTTGATATGGTCGAACAGGTTGCTGTTCATGAAATACCTGTAACTCTGGTCATGAGTACCGTCAAGCCCTACATACTCATCCAGGTTGACGCTGTGCACTTTGCTGAAATCGAGCCCCTCCTCGCTGCAGCGGCGCGCAAGCTCCCTGTACATCCCTACAGGGCTGGATCCTGTCGCAAGGCCCAGGGTGCATTCAGGGTTATCCCTCACAATTTTTTCGATTATATCTGCTGCCTTCCGGGCGCCGTCCTGGTAATCCTTTACAATAATAACCTTCATTTTCATTTCCCCCTTGAAATGATTTTTTATTTTTTTGCAATAACCGTACCGTCATTCTTCCAGATACTCTTTTCAGGAATTGTTCCGCGAACGCATGACGTCGGGTACACATTGCTGTCGCGGCCTATGACTGTTCCCGGATTCAGCACACTGTTGCAGCCCACTTCCACACGGTCTCCAAGCATTGCGCCGATTTTTTTCCTTCCGGTTTCGATTTTTTCATTTCCGCATTTTACATGAACGGGCAGTTTATCGCTCTTCACATTGGAAGTGATGGAACCTGCGCCCATATGGCTTTTATACCCGAGGATGCTGTCACCGACATAGTTATAATGCGGAACCTGTACGTTGTCAAACAGGATTACATTCTTCAGTTCCGTGCTGTTGCCGACAACGCAGTGGTCACCGACAAGCGCGCTGCCCCGTATAAATGCACCGGGACGCACTTCTGTTTCATGTCCGATAATCGCGGGCGCGCCGATATAATTGTTCGGATAGATCTTTGCGTCTTTTGCGATCCATACGTTTTCGCTGACTTCATCGTATTCATCAGCAGGGAGAGATTTTCCCAGTTCAATGATAAAATCCTTGATTTTGTCGAGCGCTTCCCATGGATACTCCGTTCCTTTTAGAATCGGAGCCGCTTTCGTATGGTTTAAGTCATACAGATCAATCGTTTTCAGCATTACTTCTTCACCTCGATCAGATGTCCGCTTTCCTTCATAGCGTCTATAATATGATCCACATATTTTTCACATTCTTCAGTTGTGGTCGCTTCACTCATCACGCGGAGAACCGGTTCAGTTCCGCTCTTGCGCAGGAGAACACGGCCTGTTTCCCCAAGGGCCTCCGTACATTCATTGACCGCGTCCATAACAGCCTGCTCACTCAGTGTGCCGTCCTTATCGTCCACGACAACATTTTTCAGCACCTGGGGATACATTCTGCATCCTTCCGCCAGCACGGATAAAGGAAGCTGCGTGTCAATCATGACCTCCATCAGCATGATGGCGGTAATCAGTCCGTCGCCGGTACGGGCGTGTTTCCTGAAAATAATATGCCCGCTTTGTTCTCCGCCGATCAGGTGATTGTATGCTTTCATATTTTCATAAACATACCTGTCGCCCACTGCAGTCTTTTCATAATTGATTCCGGCGGCATCAAGCGCTTTATACAGTCCGAAGTTGCTCATGATCGTTGTCACGACGGTATTGCTTGGCAGCTGTCCTTTTCCTTTGAGGTACTTGGCGCATATATACATGATCTTATCGCCGTTCACCTCATTGCCGTTCTCATCCACCGCGAGGCATCGGTCTGCGTCTCCGTCAAAGGCAAATCCGACATCAAGTTTATTCTCTTTCACATACTCTTTCAGTGATTCGATATGGGTGCTTCCGCACTGCCTGTTGATATTCAGTCCGTCGGGCTTGTTGTGAATGACATGTGTTTTTGCGCCCAGGGCATTGAATACGGCAGGTCCGATCATCCAGCTGCTTCCGTTGGAGCAGTCAAGGGCCACCGCGCGGTCATCAAAAGGTCTGGTAGCCAGATTGGTCAGATATCCGATATATCGGTTGCGTCCGGTATAAAAATCCACGGTGCACCCGATCCGGTCCTCTGATGCAAACGGAAGATCTTCGGTTTTCCCGTCGATATATTCTTCAATGGCATCCTGCAGGTCGTCATCCATCTTTTCGCCTTTTCCGTTCATCAGCTTGATTCCGTTGTCATAGTACGGATTATGGCTTGCTGAAATCATAACGCCGCAGTCGAAATTTTCCGTCCGCGTAATATAACTCACACAGGGTGTAGTTGTAACATGAAGCAGGTAGGCATCCGCTCCTGAGGATGTGATGCCGGCGGCCAGCGCGCTTTCATACATATAGGAAGAGCGGCGCGTATCTTTTCCGATTACAATTTTCGCCTTGTCATCAAGATGCTTTTTCCCGTAATACCATCCAATGTATCTTCCTGTTTTAAACGCATGCTCCGCAGTCAGAACGACGCCGGCTTTTCCCCGGAAACCATCTGTTCCAAAATACTTTCCCATCTTGTTCCTCCTTGAAATTATGATTTCAATTAACCTCTGATTCATATATGCCCTGCCCGAAAACCAAATGTATTATAACGTCTTATTTTTGTATTGTCAATACAATATATTGTGTCTTTCGTTTTTCATTATACTGTTTACAGAATTATTGATTCTCTTTGTTTGACATTGAGCTGAAGGATGTGTAATATTACTTTGTCTTGATATATGTACTGTTCTGTTACGAATTATGATATTCCATGCCATTTCATATTCAGAGGAGATTTGCTTCTATGAAAAAAGGAGTTTCCGGAATTATCATTTCTCTTCTTATTGTACTCGCTTCTGTTTTTTGTGTGCTGTATATCAGTGTCAGCATGAACAGCGATGCTCAGGTCATTGACCTTCGCTCTTCTCTTTCGGAGCGGGACATCCGGATCAGAAATCTCAGCAGCACTGTTTCTTCCAGCGAACAGATCATCTCTTCCCTTTCTGCGGATTGTGAAAGTAAATCTGAACAAATCGCTTCTTTGACACTGAATGCCGAAAAGCAGAGCAACGAGATAGAAACCCTGGACGAACAGGTCCGTGTTTTATCTGAGAAGGTTGAATCTCTGTCCTCCGACAACAGTTTGAAAACGCTTCAGATACAAACCCTTTCCGCTTCTTTGCAGGATAAAACCGAACAGGCCGCTTCTCTCTCTGAAAAAGTAAATTCTCAGTCATCACTGATTGAAAGCCTTACTTCCGATGCGGAAGCGCAGTCCATCCTGGTAAATTCTTTAAATGATCAGATCCGTCAGAACAATTCCCGTATTGATTCTCTCATCTCTTCAGGTGATGAAAAGGATTCGTTAATTGCTTCGCTTCAATCTGCTGCTGAACAAAACGAGGCCGGTATGGCGGCTGCTGAATCAGACCTGAAGAAAAAAACAGAGCAGGTCGATGAACTGCAGTCCGTTATTGCTGAAAAGAATTCCCTGATAAAAACGCTGGAATCAGATCTCAGGCGGAAAACAGATCAGGTCCTGTCACTTACTGCTGATATGGACGGTAAAAACGCTGTTATTGAAGAATTAACCAGTGAATCAGAAAAAAAAGACAACAGGATTGGAGCCTTGTCCGTAGAACTCGATGAAAAAGCAGCCGAAATTGAATCCTTGCTTTTTGAGAACGAAAACAATAATTCCCTGATTTCCAAGCTCCGTTCCGACATCGATAATGCGAACAGCCGTATTTCTGCTTTTACCACCGAATCCGAAAAATCCGCCGCTCAGATCAGTGCACTTACCACTGACCTGAAAAACGCCCAGGAACAGATCAGTGTTTTTACCACCGATATCCAATCCAAAAATAAGCGGATTGATGAGCTGAACGAAAGCGTCAGAACAATGAATGCCCGCATCGAAAAGCTCACTGCGGAATTACAGGACAAAACCAACACGGTAGATTCAATGACAGCCGATTCGGAAGAAAAAGACGCCCGGATTGCCGCAATGTCTGAATTGTCTGAACAGCAGGCCGGACAGATTGTCTCTCTTACAGCCGCCAGAGAAGAAAAAGACAGTACGATAAATTCACTGAGGAATGAACTGTCTGAAAAAAACAGTCAGATTGAAACACTGTGTAAAGACAGTGAAGAAAAAGACAGTACCATTGATTCGCTGAAGAATGAGCTGAACGGAAAAGCCGCTTTGGTTGAATCGCTTGGAAATGAAAACGTTGAAAAAAACAGCCTTGTTTCTTCCCTCAGGCAGGAACTTGATGCGAGCAGCCTACGGTATGAATTGCTTTCCGCAGATGCTGATGAAAAGGACACCGTCATTGCTTCCCTTATGCAGGAACTTGCCGAGAAAAAAGCTCAGATTAATGCGCTTTCTTCTGAATCAGCCGATGAACAGATTGCCTTGCTGACAGCTGATATCAATTCGAAGGAAGAACGGATCGAGTCCCTTGAGAAAGCGGTAACGGGACAGTCAGGAATAATTGAGAATCTAACTGAAACTTTATCTGAGAAAGATCTGCGGATTGAGTCCCTGGAAAATGATATCATGCTGAAAAATGATCAGATTGATTCCCTCAGTGCGATTGACATTGCTTCTGTTCCCGCCGTTTCATCCGCTTCACCTTCAGATATTGCCTGCGAAATCAATTCCCTGTCCGAAGAAATAGATATATTGTCTGCAGATCTTTCAAACCGCGACGGCCAGATAGAAGCATTAAAAGCTGACATCGTGAAGCGGGCTGCTGAAAACAGCACACTTGCTCAAAGCCTTGAGGAAAAAGACAGGGAAATTGTAAACCTCCAAAACACTCTGGATTCCCTCTCCCGTGAGCAGGCTTCCTATGCTATCCGTACGGAACAGATGAGGCAATGGTTTGTCAGTTCAGTTTCCGGTTCCGCAGACAATATGCAGGATTCATCTTACACAGCAGATTTGCCGCAGGTTGTTCTTCGTTTTAAGGTTCGCGGCACGGACAGCCCAAACGTCCGCAAAGAACCGGGAACGCAGGGAAAAGTAATCGGTCATGCGCCGTCATCCGCCGAATTTGAAGTGCTCGATATTGCACCCGGCCTGTGGTATATGATCCGCCTTGACAATGGAAAAACCGGCTGGATCAGTTCAAAAATGGGGACTGTGACATATCTTGATTTTAATTTTGGCACAGCGGAAATGCCATGATAATACAATGTCCTTTTTCTCCTGTTTTGTGCAAATGACCATACGGAAAACCCGCAGGATAAACTTCCTGCGGGTTTTCTGTGTGCGGTTGGTGGGACTCGAACCCACACGCTTTAAAGGCAGGGGATTTTAAGTCCCCGGTGTCTGCCATTCCACCACAACCGCGTTTCGACTAGTATATCACCAGCCGGAAAAGAACGTCAAGAATTACAAAAGTATATTCACAGGCCCAGCGGCTTGCTTTTCGGTGTGCCGGCTTTTCTTGGATAAACGGTGCTGGTATGCTGTATTTTATGTATCGGAAGAATCATATGTTTCCAGTCCCGGCCGGACACATTGTATGAGATAGGCATCTCTATCCTCCCGCCAAGGATATGGGCGGCTTTCCTTCCGCTTTCCAGTTCATCCTTTATTGCAGGCCCTTTCCAGCAAAGGGCATATCCGTCCGGTTTAACAAACGGAAGCATGTATTCGCACAGCACATTCAAAGGAGCCAGTGCCCGGGCTGCCGCGAAATCAAAACGTTCCCTTAATTCCGCTTTTCTTGCTCCTTCTTCTGCTCTGGAATGTATAACCTTTACGTTCTGCGTTTTCGTTTCTTCAATTACTTTTTCAAGGAACAAAAGCCGTTTCTTCTGTGAGTCCATCAGTGTAACCTGCAGATCAGGCCTTGCGATTGCCAGTACCATTCCCGGAAAACCCGCGCCCGTTCCCACATCAATCAGCGATGCATCCTCGTTAATAATTCCGTTTTTCAGTATGGTCAGGCTGTCAATGAAATGCTTGTCCACTGTCTCCTCATCATCAGAAACAGCAGTCAGATCCATTCTGCCGTTCCATTCAGTAAGCAGTTTCAGGTATTGATACAGCATTTCAGGAACTTCATCCCTGAAAGGGATTTCGTTTATTTGGAGTCTTGCTCTGATGTCTTCTGTGTTCATATGTCACTCCAGCGGCAGATGCAGGTATTTTACACCCCAGTATTTACACCATGCCAAAGCTTCCCTGGCATGATTCTTGATCCAGTATTCCGGTTTGCAGGGACTTCCGAGCCCGCAGCAGTCAAAACCCAGGTCACCGGCAAGGGCGAGGGCCCTTGGCAGATGATAATCACTTGTTACAATCAGTACCTTTTTGATCTTTCCGGTTTTTTTCAGTAATTCGGCCGCGTTTTTCAGGTTCTGCCGCGTATTGAATGATTCCGCATCGGTAAGTATAACCTGTTCGGGTATACCTTTGTCCGTCAGGTATGATTTCATTGCTGCTGCTTCTGTCATTGGTTCGTCTTTCCCCTGGGCACCGCAGACCACTACAGGAACAGGATTCTTGCTGTATGCTTCACAGGCGGCATCCAGCCGCCATCCAAGCTGGACGCTTGGCGTTCCGTCCGGTTTGACCTGTGCTCCCAGAACGATAATCGCTTCGTATTCGTTGGCTTCCGGCACTGTTTCTGGCACGCCCCCTTCACGGATGCATATGTAACCGATGATACCTGCATACAGGATAACAGCTGCACTGATCAGGCAGATGATCAGCTTTGCAAAAAACCGTTTCCTCTTCCTTCTGCTCATTTTTCATCTTCCCTTGATTCTGTAATCAATATCACCATGCTGAATCATACTGTAGGTTTTATTTCCTGCCACAATAATATGATCCAGCACAAGGATTCCGACTCCGTTCAGCAGCCTCTGCAGCTGAAGTGTGGAAGAAATATCTTCCGGGGACGGTGCGCATGTTCCGCCCGGATGGTTATGGCACAGCAGAATGCTGTGGGCATTATAGTTCAGTGCCGTCTCCATTACCATGCGGGGATAGGCTGATACCTCGCTCAGAGATCCTTCTGATATTTTCCTTCTTCCAAGCACATTGCATTTTGCGTTCAGTGAAATAACATAAAATCTTTCAGTCCGTTCGCCTGCAAGAATAGAAAGGCAGTAGTCCTCTGCTTCCCTGCTGTTGCTGATCCGGTCAGGCGCAGCCATTGCGCAGCGGTGCCAGACCCTTGTCAGGGGAACAACCATACTGATCAGTACTGCCTGCTGCTTTCCGATTCCTTTTACCTGCATCAGTTGTTCGGGCCTGGCTTCCAGAACTCCCTTCAGGCTTCCGAATTCTTCAATAAGCTGATGCGCGAGCGGATTCGTATCTCCCCTTGTATTGGCGTAGAACAGAAGAAGTTCCAGTATCTGGTGATCCTGAAAATTCTCAAATCCTTTGTCCTGGATGAATCTGTCCCTCATTTTTTCACGGTGGCCGGCATGGATGTTCTCAGTCATTGCTTTCCCTCCCGTAATATTTCCAGATGTCGAGACACGCCTGTTTTTCATTCTCGCATAACGGCGTCATGGACCTGCGGTACGCAGTCTTAATCTCGTCTTTTGTCATCTTTACGGGATGGTTGTTCAGGCGCTCTACATTCACGGAAGATGCAAGTTCTTCAAGAGTCTCATCATCCGGTACGTCGGGGATTCTCATTTCAAGATCATACATAATTCCCTTCAGAAGCCTGGGAACCATTCTCATATCACCCAGCCTCATTTTGCTGCTCAGATCCCCCAGCAGGCCGGTCATTTCTTCATGTTCCTGCATCATTTCCCACAATGTGGGCAATGTTACCATGCAGGCATGTCCGTGTGCCAGCCCCATCCGCTTGGTCAGCATATATGACATCGCGTGGGCGGCGGTAGTCCTGGTAATCTGAATTGCTTTACCGCTCTGGAAGCTTGCGTCCAGCATTTCATCTGAAGCATGGGGATCTCCCGAAAGATACTGCTTCAAATTGTCAAGTACTCCGATGATGGCAAGATACGCATGGACTTTACTGTCATCATTTGAACCTTTGCTCCAGTAACTCTCAATACCCTGGGCAAGCGCGTCAAGCGCGCATGATTTTTTATGGTATGCCGGCAGCGAATCCAGCAGTGTTGAATCCAGAATGACCGCATCCGGCCTGAGTTCAATATTGTTCAGGCTGACTTTACAGTCATTCACATAAACAACGGCAATCTGGGTTGCTTCCGATCCTGTTCCTGCTGTTCCCGGAATTGCAATATGAGGACATTGCACTTCCATTGTCAGCCGGCTGTGAACGATATCATCCTCTGTCCTGGCATTGAGCCGTGTCTTGATTGCTTTTGCCGTATCAATGCTTGATCCGCCGCCGATGGAAATCAGACCGTCGCATTTTTCTTCCAGGAACAGTTTTGCTCCTGCTTCTGTATCGGAAAGATCAGGATTGGGATGAAATGATGAAAACACCGGCGAGGAAAGAAGTACCGGGTTCTTTTTCAGTAAGGTTCCGGTCAGCGGATCCATACCGACGATCATCGGCTTCCTGATTCCTGTTTTTTCCATCAGTTCAGGAAGTTTTTTCAGGCTTTCCCTGCCTCTGATGACACTTTGGTATTCAGTCATTTTTCTCAACTCCTTTTCATTTTCCTACGCAGAAACCGGAAAAAACATGATCAAGCAGTTTCTCATCTGCATTGTCGCCTGTAATCTCACTGATTGCGGCCTGGGCCGCCTGTAAATCTGTCGCTGCCACATCCGGTGTAAATGATTCCAGTGTCTTCATTGCGTCTTTTAGATGCCGTAAGGCCCTTCTCGCCGCATCAAGATGTCTTGGCTGTGTCAGCGCCAGCTGATCCGATCCGCTGATATAGCTTTCAATGAATTCTTTCAGCGCTTTCAGGCTGTTCTGGTCCTTTGTGCTGAGTGTAAGGCATCTGACTGAAGGGTTGACACTTCTGACAGTTTCTTCTGTAACTATCTGAGGCAGATCTGTCTTATTGATAATGACAGCGCCTTCTCCTGAATAATCCGCAAGCAGCTCCCTGTCGGTTTCATTCAGCATTTCAGACCCGTCAAGAATCAGCAGCGTTATATCTGCTTCTTTCCTGGCTTTCTCCGAACGTTCCACACCGATCCTCTCAACCGGGTCTTCGGTATCGTGAATACCTGCTGTATCTGTCAGCACCACGCGATATCCGCAAAGCGTTATCTCACCCCTTACAGTGTCCCTCGTTGTGCCGGGAATATTGGTGACAATGGCTCTTTCTTCTCCAAGCAGCGCATTCAGCAGACTGCTTTTCCCAACATTTGGCCTGCCGATCAGTGCAACGTGAAGACCCTGATGTATCAGTCGCGATACACGCTCATCAATCGCTTCGTCAAGTTGATGGATCATTTTGTCCAGTCCGTTCCTGAGTTCTCCGGTTCCTTCCTCGTCTGAAATTTCTTCCGGATAGTCAATGCAGGCTGCCAGTCCGGCTTGCATATTATACAGCTCTTCTGAAATCTCCCTGATAAATGAAGCTGCGCCGCCGTTCAGCTGTCTTATTGCCGCTTTATGCTCCTGTTCGCTTCGCGCACAGATTACATCCATAACAGCTTCAGCCCTGCTGAGATCAATCCTTCCGTTCAGAAAAGCCCGACGTGTAAATTCTCCTGCTTCAGCCAGCCGGGCTCCGTTCTTCAGGCACAATTCCAGCGCCCGGTTAACAACATAGCCTCCTCCATGCATCTGGATTTCAGCCACATCTTCCCGTGTATAGCTTCTTGGCGCAAGCATCAGTACTGCCATACATTCATCAATTGTTTCGCCGTTATCTGTCAGATGACCGTACATCATCCTGTGAGATTCCGGATTTTTTCCTTCGCATCCCCTTGCACGGAATATTCTCGTCAGGATTTTCCCGGCGTCCGGTCCGCTTATCCGGATAATGCCGATTCCACCGTTTCCCGGCGGTGTGGCAATTGCTGCAATTGTATCCTGCGTGTAAATCATAGTCGCTCCTGTTTCTTTTTCCGTAATTATGCCTGCCCGGTCGCGTGCATACGTCTGATACAGGATGTCATGTCCGGATCACGGAATAACGCCGTTCCCATAACCGCAACCGTCAGTCCGTTGGAAACAAGCATTTCCAGATTGTCTTCACGAATACCGCCGTCAGCTTCTATTTCTCCCTTGAATCCGCTGTCTTTCAGCATACGGATCTTACTGATGACACGGGCATCCAGTTTCTGGCCTCCGAATCCCGGTTCAACAGTCATCATCAGCACAAGATCTGCTTTTTCCAGATATGGTTCCGCAAGATCAAGAGGTGAGCCCGGTTTCAGGGCGATGCCCGCCATCCGGCCTCTTTGCCTGATATTATTCATTATTGCGGCAATATCTGATTGTATTTCAGCGTGGATTGTAATGCAGGATGCTCCTGCGTCCAGAAAAGTGTTCACCATCGTTTCAGGATTGTCCATCATCAGATGAACGTCCAGCGGAAGGCTTGTCACTTCCCTGAGCCTTCTGACAACATCGGCGGAATATGCCAGGTTCGGGACAAAATGAGCATCCATCACATCAACATGAATCCAGTCACATCCCGCCTTCTCTGCAGCAAGTACATCCCTTTCCAGGTTCAGCGGATCTGCCGCAAGAATGCTCGGCGCGATTTTAATCATATCTATCCCTCCAGACTTCCCTTGCTTCAGCAAGCAGTATTCTGTATCTTTCAAGCCTGTTTCTGCTGATTTGCCCGGTTCGTGCCGCTTCTGTTACGGCGCATCCGGGCTCTTTGTCATGAAGGCATTCCCTGAATCTGCATTTTCCTTCAAACGGAAGAAATTCCGGATACCTTTCCTTCAGTTTTTCCGGTTCCAGTGCGTTTTCGGCTTCCAGCAGATTAAACCCGGCCGTATCCATAACCCTGATTCCGTTTTTTTCAATCAGTTCAGTATGCCTGGTGGTGTTTTTACCCCGCTGGATTTTTCTTGAAACATCACCTGTTTCAAGATTCAGTCCGAGAAGAGCATTCAGTATGGTGCTTTTCCCTGCGCCGCTCTGTCCGGTGAAGCAGCACAGTGAGTCCGTCAGTGACTCCCTGACTGTCTCAATTCCTTTTCCGTTTTTTGCGCAGACCGGAAAGACTTTGATTCCGGCTCCTGAATAGTCCTGTTTGATCTTTTCGGGGAGGTTTTCATCCAGGTCTGTTTTGTTAACAATAATGATTACATCCATTCCCTGGCTGAACGCCCTTGATATCTGTCTGTCAACAAGGATCAGATCAGGTTCCGGCACGGGAGAAATAACGATTGCCAGACGGCCCACATTCGCAACAGGAGGCCTCAGGCATACAGTTTTTCTTGGCATTATCTCTTCAATCCAGCCATGTTCCCTGCCCCTTCCCGGAGAAAACAGTACGTCATCCCCGACCAGCGGCGTCATTCGCTCATGCCTGAATTTTTTTTTGCAGCGAAGGATAAATTCCTGTCCTTCTTTATCTCTGGCCGTATAAAAACTGCCGATTCCTCGGATCAGGATGCCGCTTTTCAGCTCTTCAGCATCAGCCGGTATGACCTGCGCGTCGCATTTACTCATCAGATTCATTCCCTATTGTGAAAGTTTCTTCCGCCTCTCCGTTTTCATACACTGTACACTGGTAAACCCGGTTATCCGGGATATTCAGGGAAATCGACTGCTTCCTGTCCAGATCCTGCGGATAGATTTTTTCAAAAGCAGTAATTTCAAAATCCGAATTACTGGCCTGCAGGACGACCCGGACCGTAATATCACCTTCGTTATTTGGCAGAAGGATTTCGATATTTTTCTGGGCCTTGTCAGTCGGGTAACGGAACACATTCAGGCTGATTTCCGTATCCTCCATGACCTCAATGCTGTCCGCGGGAGTCTGTCCGGATATACGGCCATGCTCCTTCGCGTCGCGTGTATCAACATAATTCAGCATCGGACTCATTTGCAGCTGATATTGCTTAAGCATTTCCTCCGCTTCTTCTAGCGTAAGGTTCCTCAGGCGGGGTACTGTTGTTTTCCCGCCGCTGACATTAAATGTGATTGCAGATTCCTTATCCACTTTTTCATTGGCAGCCGGATTCTGTGAAACTACCGTGCCAACGGGATATTCATCATTGGTAACCCTTTGATATGAAGATACCAGCCCCATGTTTTTCAGCATAGTCATCGCATCTTCCACCTTCATGCCGAGCAGGTCCGGCATCTGAAGCTGTGACGGTCCGCTGGAAACAGAAAGGATTACTGTATCTCCCTTTTGCATAATCTCATTTTCATCCGGTACCTGTTTCAGTACATGGTTCGCTTTTTCATTCGCATCGCTGACATATATCGGCTGATATTTCAGTCCTTCCCGGTTAAGGATTCTTTCTGCGTCTTCTATGTTCAGGCCGATAACGTTCGGAACTGTTGCGGTTGACCATACCCGGACAATAATTGCTTTTACTCCGAAATAAAACCCGGAAACAATGGCAAGCGTCAGCAGTGTGGTAAGGATAACCTTGCCTCTTTTTCTTCTTCTGACAGTTTCGGCCCGGTTTTTCCCGGTATCGGTAATCTGACGGTTTTCTTCTTTTATCTGCGGTTTGGGCTGCTGAACCTCCAGCTCCTTTTCAGGATATACCGGCCTTTCTCCGGTACGGTTTTCCAGTGCCGCACGGATATCCGCCGCCATATCCCGTGCGGTCTGGTATCTCATGGCAGGGTTCTTTTCCATTGCTTTCATGCAAACACGAACCAGCGCCGGAGGAACATCCGGTGCAAGATTCTGGATCGGTACGGGTGCCGCATGCAGATGCTGCATTGCCACAGCCACAGGATTGTCACCGTCATAAGGCACTCTTCCTGTAAGCATTTCATACAGGACTATACCGGTGGAATATATATCGCTTGTGGCATTCGCCCCTTCTCCCTTGGCCTGTTCAGGAGAAAAATAGTGAACCGATCCCATGACATTATCGCCCTTGGTCAGTGTTGAGCTGTTTGCTATACGGGCAATGCCGAAATCTGCCACTTTTATATGCCCGTCCGCATGGACAAGGATATTCTGCGGCTTTATGTCTCTGTGTACAATACCGTTACGGTGTGCATGCTCCAGTGCGCTGAGTATACGGATTGCGATCTGGCCCGCAAGTGCGGGGCTCAGTTTTCCCCGTTCCTGTATTACTGTCTTCAGTGTTTTGCCCTGGACATACTCCATCACAAGATAACGGCTTTCGCCGTCCATACCAACATCCAGCAGGTTTACGATATTGTGGTGGGTCATTTTGCTGGCTGCTTCTGCTTCCCGCTGAAAGCGGCTGATGAATTCGCTGTCTTCATTATATTCTGGCCGAAGCACCTTCACTGCGACATTATGCCCTGTCCGCAGATCAACAGCACGGTAAACAATGGCCATTCCGCCGATTCCGATCTGTTCCGTCAGGCGGTAACGGTTGGCAAGGATTTTTTCCTTCACTGATCCGTCACCTCCTCCTGATTCCCTTTATTCAAAGGATCATTATCATCCTTTTTCTCCTGTTCTTCTTTCGGGGATTCAGACGGCGTATCATCCTGAAGCAGCACCAGTGTAATATTGTCTTTCCCGCCGCCCTGAAGAGCAGCCTCAAGGAGCTCATCCGCCGCGTTCTCCAGATCATCTTTCATCATGATCTGCTCAAGCGCCGACCGTGTGATCATCCCGTATAATCCATCGGAACAGACCAGCCAGCGGTCTCCCTGCCTGCGGTCATGGATAGTCATGTCTGTCTCTATTTTCACTTCAGTGCCTACAGCACGGGTGATATAATTGCGCATCGGATGGCAGGCTGCCTGCTCTTCTGTCAGGACTCCCTTGCGGACCATGTCCGCTACCATACTGTGATCATTGGTAATCTGAGTCAGATTGCCGTCGCGCAGCAGGTAAGCTCTGCTGTCACCGATTTGTCCGATGATCATGTTTTTTTCATCCGGCCACAGAATTGTCAGCGTTGTCCCCATTCCGGAAAGTGATGCGTCATTTTCTTGCTGTGTCCATAATTCCCTGTTAACGGTGCTGATTGCTTCCTCCAGTTTGTTTTTGTCAGGATGGCAGTCTTTCAGCTCACGAAGAAGTCCGTCACGCAGACCGGCTGAAGCAATCTCGCCGCCTTTATGTCCGCCCATGCCGTCAGCTACGCCGGCAAGGCCGTTACCAAGAATAACGGCGTCCTGATTGTTTTTCCGCAGTTTCCCCACGTCTGTACGCCATGCGCAGCGAATAAAACCCTGTTCTTTTGTGAATACAGGATTTGCAGGGCATTCTCCGTTTTTCTCCGCCGTTTCGTTAACAGGGGTCTCATCCCGCGGAATACCTTTCATTCGTTCTGCGGCGGTTCCTTTCAGGTTAAACTTACGCATCTTTTATTCTCCCTTTGAGCCGTTGATTGTTTTCCTGCGCAGCTGTCCGCATGCGCCGTCTATATCATCACCCATTTCGCGCCTTCGTGTGGCTGAAATGTTTTTATCCCGGAGGACTTTCAGAAATCTATTCACATTGTCTTCAGTCACACTTTTCATGTCTCTTTCTTCCACTGTATTCAGTGGAATCAGATTAACATGGCACTGCATTCCCCGCAGCCGGTCAGCCAGTTCTGCAGCCTGTTCCTCTCCCGCATTGATCCCGTCGGACATCGCATACTCAAAGATTACTCTTCTTCCTGTCTTTTTTATATAATACCTGCAGGCCTCAAGGATTTCAGAGATGGACCAGCTGTATGCGACAGGCATTGTTTCCCGACGGATTTCATCATTCGGTGCATGCAGCGATACACAGAGGGTAACCGGGAGGTTTTCATCAGCAAGCGCATACATTTTAGGAACAATACCGCAGGTTGAAAGGGAAACATTGCGCAGGCTCAGACGGATACCTTCCTCTTCTCTGAGCAATCTGAGAAACCGGATCACATTGTCATAATTGTCCAGCGGTTCACCGCTTCCCATCAGAACCACATGGCTTACTTTTTCGTTTTCATGACTCAGGTAACGGTTTGCGCACAATACTTCCCCAAGCATCTCTCCGGCTGTAAGATCCCTGACGCGGCCTTCCAGTGTGGATGCACAGAAACGGCATCCCATCCGGCATCCGACCTGTGTGGAAATGCACAGGCTGACACCGTATTTATACCGCATGAGGACGCCCTCCACGCAGTTGCCGTCATTCATTTCATACAGAAATTTAACAGTCCCGTCTGAAGGGCTCTTACGTTCCAGCCGGATCCGGACCGGCTGTGCAACCGTATCCTGCCTGAGTTTTTCCCGCATATTCAGGGGCAGGTTGGTCATCTCATCAAAATCAGCCCCCTGATGGATCCATCTGAAAATCTGTTTTCCGCGAAATGCAGGATATCCCTGTGCCTTGATCCATTCCGTCAGTTCTTCACAGGTCATACCGGTCAGTTCAGTCATCTTTTCTCCTCATCCTGATCAGATAAAAACCTTCCAGTCCGTCACGATGCTCCAGCAGTTGCAGTCCTCTTCCCGCGTGTTTCCTGAATCTTTCAGGGATTGATTCCGGCAGCTCCGCTTCAGCAAATTCCGGATGCTTTTTCAGGAATCGCTCAGCCTGCCGCTCATTTTCATCCTTCAGGATTGAACAGGTTGAATATACCAGTATACCGCCGTTCTTAACGTATCTGCACACTGTTTCCAGGAGCCGTTCCTGCAGTTCTGTCAGTTCCCGTATACTCTCCTCTGTAACCCGTAGTTTTATATCCGGTTTCTGAGCCATAAAACCAAGTCCGGAACACGGGGCATCCAGTAACACGGCATCCATTGCTCCGCACAGTTCTTCCCGAAATCTGGCTGCATCCCGCATCATCGGACGGATATTTTCAAGTCCAAGCCTTCTGGCCTGTGCTTCTATCAGTGCTACGCGGTGTTCATGAATATCCCACGCCTGGATTCGTCCGGTTCCGTTCATCATTTCCGCCATGTATGCGGTTTTTCCGCCCGGAGCGGCGCAGCAGTCCAGTATCTGCTGTCCCCGTTTAACATTCATGGCCATACACGCAATCATGCTTCCGCCGCTCTGAATGGAATAATTGCCTGATAAATAATCAGCATCCCGGGCTATATCCTTGGCTCCGGTAATTCTCCACGCATGAGGTATATCTGTTTTTTCCTTTTTCCAGACCTTTTTCCCAAGCAGTTTTTCAAATCCTTCATCATCCAGCCTTGTCAGGTTCGGACGAAGCATCCACCCTTCTTCCGGATTTCGGAATGCGAGAATCTGGTCTGCTTCCTCTCCGTAATCCTCCTTCAGCTTCCGGTATATCCAGTCCGGTACGCTGTACTGCAGGGCTGCGGCTTTATCCGGATCCTGGATGTTATCCGTCGTTGTCAGTTCACCTTTCCTGCGGACAAGGTTCCTGAGTATACCGTTGCATACTCCTTTCAGTCCGGGCATACCAAGTTCCACGCAGAGCTGTACGCAAAGATTTGTTGCTGCGCTGTCAGGAATCCTGTCTTCCAGGAAAATCTGGCAGGCTCCCAGTCTGAGGATGTTTTTCAGTTTGATATCCGTATCCGGCCTGGACATAACCTGTTCCAGTATCCAGTCCAGCCGGATCAGATGATCAAGTGTGTCATAAACCAGGCGGGATACAAGGCGCCGGTCCGCGCCGGAAAGTCCGCAGTTTTTCAGTGCGGCATCCAGTGCGAGCGAGGCATACGCGCCTTCCTCCGTCACCTGCCTGATCACTTTCAGCGCAATTCTTCTTGCCGCCAGGCCTTCCATTGTTTGCTGTTCCTTCATACCTGTTCCTCTTTCAGGCTGGTTCCCCTGGGAATACCATGTCCGCGAAGATAATCCTCTGATTTCATCTGTTTGCCGCCCGGCGCCTGAACTTCAAGAATACGTACAGCATCTTTTCCGCAGGCAATCAGCAGGCCTTTCTTCGGATCGGCTTCTATGACTGTTCCGGGTTCACCGGTACCTTCAGCCTTTTCCGCCCGCAGCAGTTTGAGTCTCTCATTTCCGAGCGGAACCGTTATACATGGCCACGGATTCAGCCCGTTGATCTGTCCCCTGACAAAATCCGATTCCCTGGAAAAATCAGGAATTCCCATACTCTTCGTGAGCATTGGATCATATGTCATTTCACTTTCATTCTGGGGAATACGCGTCAGTGTGCCCTTTTCCAGTTTTCGCAGTGTCTTTATCAGCAGCTCTGCTCCGATATTACTCAGCCGTTCAGTCAGTTCCCTGCAGGTTTCGCTTTCCCCGATTTCTGTTTTGGCCTGAAGAAGAATATCGCCCGTGTCAATCCCGGCATCCATGAACATTGTTGTAACCCCGGTCTCACGGTCTCCGTTCATAATTGCGTAGGCGATGGGGGCGGCCCCGCGGTGTTTCGGCAACAGCGAAGCATGTACATTGATATTCCCCAGCGGAGGTATATCCAGAATTTCCTGGCTCAGGATCTGTCCGAATGCGGCTGTCACGCACAGGTCGGGTTTCAGTTCCCGCAGGGCTTCAACGCCGTCCCGTCTGATTTTTTCCGGCTGTATTACAGGAATACCCGCTTCCACAGCAGCTGTTTTCACCGGCCCGGGCGTGGGCTTTTTCCCCCGTCCTTTCGGTCTGTCCGGTTGGGTAAATACCGCGGCAATCTCATACCCTTCTTTGATCAGGGCCCTGAGCGGCGGAACAGCAAAATCCGGCGTTCCCATAAATACAATTCTCACTGCGCGTCATCCTCCGGAATATGTCCCTTAATTTCTTCTTCTGTCAGTTCCCTGTCCATCACATCGATATACAGGGTGCCGTCCAGATGGTCGAGTTCATGGCAGATAGCCCGTGCTTCAAAACCTACGGTTTCAATTTCATAGGTATCTCCGTTCCGGTCCTGGAACCTGGCTTTTATTTTCATCGGACGGGTTACAACCCCTTGTCTCCCGGGAACGCTCAGGCATCCCTCCCGGCCGGTTTGCTGTCCTTCGCGTTCGATAATTTCCGGATTGATCATTTCCAGCAGGCCGCTGTGATCTTCCGTCACATCAACAACCGCGATCCTGCGCAGGATTCCGACCTGCGGCGCAGCCAGACCGACTCCCTCGGCTTTGTACATTGTATCGGCCATATCTTTCAGCAGTGTTGCAAGCCGCTTGTCAAATTTCTCCTGTTTTTTGCATTTTTTCCTCAGTGCATCATCCCCGAGTGTAACGATTTTTCTGATGCCCATTTCGTTCTGTCCTCTCTTTTGTTTCATTGCCTGATTTGGCTTATATGCGCTCCCCGTCACATCATGGTCGTCGGATTCACTTCAAACCATACTTCTGTATCCGGATATGATTCTCTTCCTATTTCCGTCATGCAGGCGATCAGTTGATCCGCCTCGGGACTGACAAGCAGTTTCATCACCACATGACGCCTGTATTTACCCCGCAGCACTTTTACTCCCGGCGTGTCATTTGAAATCAGGAGCATTTTCTTCTCCCATGTCGGATTAGTATTTATCAGCTGCCTTACTTTCGATTCTATAACTTTTGCCGTTTCAAGGGCGGTTTCCTCCCTGGGGCTTTCAGCCAGGAAACGTGTAAGCAGTGTGAATGGCGGATATAATCCGCGTCTTCTCCTTCTGAACTCATCTTCGAAAAAAGATCTGTAATCCTGCCTTGCAGCGTATCCGATCACCGGGTCCTCCGGCTTATACGTCTGGATGATTACCCTGCCGGGTTGCTCCCCTCTTCCTGCCCGTCCCGCCACCTGGGTCAGCAGCTGGAACGTTCTCTCCCTGCTTCTGTAATCAGGCATATTCAGCGTCATGTCCGCCGCAATCACACCGACAAGTGTGACCTTGGGAAAATCAAGTCCTTTTGCGATCATCTGTGTACCGATCAGAATCCGTGCCCGTCCGCTGCGGAATTCCTCCAGGATTTTACCGTGCCCGTCCTTCCCCGCGGTTGTATCATAATCCATCCGGACTGTCGTGATTCCGGGAAGGAGTTTCGCAACTTCCTCCTCCACTTTCTGTGTGCCTGCTCCGAAATACCGGATGTACCTGCCTCCGCATTCCGGACAGGATTCAGGCGGCCGCATGGCCTGTCCGCAGTAATGACACCTGAGCATTCCGTCTGCGCTTCCGACATGGTAAGTCATACTGATATCGCAGTTCGGGCATTTAACAACAAACCCGCAGGATCTGCAGCTGACAAAGGAATTATATCCCCGGCGGTTCATCAGCAGCATGGCCTGATCTCCTCGTGCTGTGCATTCTTTCAGGGCCTTTCTCAGCGCCGTGCTCAGGACGGTACGGTTTCCGTTTTCAAGTTCCTCCCTCATATCGATGACTTCAACATCAGGCATCGGACGGTCATTAACACGCCTCGGCATCTCCAGAAGCATATAATCGCCTCTCCTGGCCCGGGCAAAGCTCAGAATGCTTGGTGTGGCACTGGCAAGGATCAGGGTCGCGTTTTCACGTCCGCACCGGGTTAGCGCGATTTCCCTTGCGTCGTACCTCGGATGGTGGTCGCTCATATAGGTATTTTCATGTTCCTCATCCACCACAATGAGCCCCAGCTGCCTTGCCGGCGAAAAAACGGCGCTGCGGGCTCCGATCACAACCCGCGCTTCTCCTCTCCGGATCCGCCTCCATTCGTCAAATCTTTCTCCCGGGCTGAGCCTGGAGTGAATGACTGCGGCAGCGGAACCGAACCGCCCCCTGAACCAGGAGACCATCTGCGGCGTCAGTGCAATTTCCGGAACAAGGATAATGGCACTTTTCCCCAGCGAAAGTGTTTTATGGACAGCTGCCATAAAAACTTCCGTCTTCCCGCTGCCTGTAACTCCGTGTAAAAGAAACTTCCCTCCTTTGGCATTAAGGCACGGAAGAATCTCATCCAGTGCCTCCTGCTGTCCGGCTGTCAGTGTGAATCCGGGATCTGTGCAGTCCCCGAACAGGTTGCCGGGGACACGCAGCGATTCCTCTTCAGACAAACGGATGAGTCCGTCTGCAGCCAGTTTTTTAAGTGCTTCATTGGGATCTTTTACAATACCGGCCAATTCTCTGACCATATGTGTTTTCCCGTCCGCGAAAACGCGCAGGAGGGCCGCCCTTTTAGGGCTTCTTTTCTCTGTTTCAGCCATTGCGAGGGCATTTTCGGCGGAAATTGTCAGCACAGCCGTCTTTTCTGTTTTGACGTGAATCCGTCCGCCCCTCATCTGGGCCGGAAGCATAAGGCGAAGCGTCTCAGCCAGGGGGCAATGGGCTTCACAGGCCATCTTTTCTGCCAGGTACATCAATTCGGAGGGAATGGCAGTATAATCTTCCAGCGGCCGTAAAACTTCTTTTATCCTGTTTTCATCAAGGTCACAGGTTTCAGACAGGCTGAGGATGATTCCTTCCTTTTCACGTTTGCCGAAAGGAACTGCCACACGCTGGCCCGGCTCTAGCTTCATGTCCTTCGGAATCCTGTAGGTAAAAGGGCTTGCCACGTTCTCGTGCACAATGTCAATGATTACTTGGCAAAACACCTTTTTCCCTCCTTTTGGGGTAAAATATACCATCTTTTATTATAACTTTTTCATTCATCTGTGACAAGCAAAAAATGCCGTGCCACACAGGCACGGCATATGTGAAATATAGGTTTTTCAGGTTTTGGCACCGTTCTTATGCGGGCCGGCGAGACGTCTCCACAGCAGTACTGCGCCGACCAGCGTGACACCGATAATATCCGTCACGATACCGGGATAAATCAGTAGCAGGCCGCCTGCGATGGATACAATCCGCTGGAAATATCCGACTGCCCTTCCTGCACCGGTCATCTCATAAGAACTGAATCCGCTCAGCCCGAAAGTAACTCCGTACATTCCGATAACAGATGTTACCGTAATCAGGAGTACTTCCTGCCATGTGGTATTTATCAGAAGCATATCTGGGCTGAGAGCAAAGATGAACGGAATGATAAATCCGGCGATGGCAAGGCGTGTCGCATTCACGCCGGTCTTCATGGGGCTTCCCCCGGAAATAGCAGAACCCGCATATGCTGCCAGCGCAACCGGCGGTGTAATATCCGCTACAATTCCGTAATAGAATACAAAGAAGTGCGCTGCCAGCAGCGGTACATTCATCTTGAAAAGGATCGGCGCGCAGGTGGATGCCATAATGCAGTATGTTGCTGTGGTAGGCAGGCCCATTCCAAGGATGATACAGCAGATCATGGTCAGCAGGAGTCCCAGGAAAAGCTTTCCCTGGGAAACTGTGACAATCGCGTTGATCACTGTGGATGCAAGCCCTGTTACAGTCAGGCATCCGCAGATAAGACCTGCAACTCCGCAGGCAACAGCAACAGATATACAGCTTCTTCCGCCGTTTTCCAGCGCTTCAAACACATTTACAGGCCTGAAACGCTGATTGTGGGTTCCCTCCCCGGTCTGTAAAGGCTTTCCGTGACGAATATTCCTGTGAATATTGCTGATTATGCCGACAGCAATTGTGGCAAGGATTGAGACTGCTGCCGAAAACTGCATCGTTTTGGTGTTGGAACATACCAGGTAAATCAGGATTGCCAGAGGAAGAAGCAGATAACTCTCCTTCATCAGTTCCCTGATCCGTGGAAGCTGTTCCCTGCTCAGTCCCTTAAGTCCGAGTCGTTTGGCCTCCAGGTGTACGGACAGGAATACGCCGAGGAAATACAGGCAGGCTGGCAGGATTGCCCGGACAATGATATCGGAATACGGTACACCCAGGTAATCTGCCATCAGGAACGCGGCCGCGCCCATGATCGGCGGCATAATCTGGCCCCCTGTTGAAGCCGCTGCCTCAACCGCGCCGGAGAAGTTCTTGTCATAGCCGGTTTTCTTCATCATCGGAATAGTAATGGAACCGGTCGTAACAGTGTTTCCGACAGACGAACCCGAAACCATTCCGCATAATGCGCTGGAGATAACAGCCACTTTGGCGGGGCCGCCGGCAAACCGGCCGGTCAAGCCGTTTGCCAGTGCGATAAAGAACTCGGAAATACCTGTTTTTTCAAGGAATGCGCCAAAGATAATGAACACGACGATATATTTGGAACATACATTCAGGGGCGTGGACAGAAGACCGTTCTCATTGTAAAACAGTTCATGCACAACATTGGACAGCAGTTTGCCGTCCTTGACATAGAAATAGATCGTATACGAAAGGAACAGTCCTGCAACGCATAGAATCGGCAGTCCCACACTGCGCCGGCACAGTTCGCATAGGACGGCAATGCCGACAATACCCGCTGCAATGTAAACCGGATCCATCAGTTTTGTTTTGATCCGCGTCGTCATCAGCGCAGGCGCCCGGAAGGTATAATAGAAAAATGCAGCGGCGCCAAGTATCATCAGTATAATATCGTACCAGGGCATATAGTTGACTTTTACATGGCCTTTTTTCGCTGGATAAGTCAGGTAACCCATGACAATAACCAGTCCCAGGAAAGAGCTGAGCCTGACCTGGTCAAGGAAATTGGCAAACAGGGTAACATACATGCAGTACAGGGAAAAAGCCGCCAGGATAATCCCGACAAAAATCTTTGGTTTTCCCTCCCAGACCCGGACATTGCTTTCCCGGTCATACTTCCGCATGATTGCATCCACGTCAGCAGCTGCGTTCTTTTGCCCTTCTGCTGTTAATGCTTCAGGAATCTCAGGGTTTACATTCATATCCTTGTCGCTCACAGATAACGCTCCTTAGTGAAAAATAAAAAAAGGAACGGGAATCCGTTCCCTGTCGGGATGCGGATTCCCGGATCTGTTATGGCTTATTTGTCAGCAGTCTCAACAGTAAAGCCCTGTTCGGCAAAATATTTCGCGGCGCCGGGATGATACGGCAGTCCGCAGGTGGATGCATATTCCAGATCCAGTTCTTTCGCTTTGTCGTGCGCGATGCTGTCTTTTCCTTCGAAAATGGTCTTGACGATCGCATAAGCTTCATCGTCGCTCACCTGTCCGTTCGCGATAATGGTGGCTTTCACGCCGACTGTCACAACGTCCGCATCCTGCTTGGAATAGGTCCCTGCGGGAATAATGCTCTTTGTATAGGCACCGGAAATCTCCTGAAGCTTCGCAACATGTTCATCATCCAGGGAAATGAGGTACATATCCTTGCTGGTGGCCAGGTCGGTAACAGCAGGTGTGGGTGCGCCCGCGACAACAAATGCGGCGTCAATTTTACCGTCTTTCAGTGCTTCAGCGGAATCACCGAAACTCTGGTATGTGGGATTGATATCAGCTTCCGTCATGTCATAAGCGTTCAGGAAGTCGATCGCATTGAAATACACACCGGAACCCTGGGAACCAATGGAAACATTCTTGCCCTTCAGGTCCGCAACACTCTTGATTTCGGGATTGCAGGTAATCAGCTGAACCGTTTCAGTATAGAGGGCGGCAATGGCTGTGAAGGAATCCACCGGATCCCCGTCGTAGATACGGATACCGTTGAATGCATAATATGCAACGTCATTCTGTACGAAACCAAGCTGTGCAACCTGCATGTCCAGCTTGTCGATATTGTCAGCAGATCCGTTACCGGCAACAGCAGTCATCTCAACATCGGAATTTTCCGCCACATACTGGGCAAGTACATTGCCGTAGGCAAAGTAGGTGCCGGCGGTTCCGCCGGTTGTAAATGTAAGGGCATCAGCCAGGGCGCCGGCAGTGCCAAACACCATCATAAGGCTCACCAGTAAAGCAATCAGTTTCTTCATGTTACTATCCTCCGTTCAGTTTCTCTGAAAGAAAATCTGTTGTATGTATATCATACAACAGAATCATGTCTTGCTGTGTCTTTTTCGTGTTTTGCTTTTATCCGCGGAACATACTTCTAAGGTCTTCAGTTATCTCTTTTATTGTCTGTATCGTTTCTTCTATTTCTTCCTCTGTATTGCCCGTTCCGGTCGTCAGCCGGAGGCTGCCTTTTGCCTCCTGCTCCGACAGCCCGACAGCTTTCAGTACATGGCTGATCTCCTGGCTTCCGGATGTGCATGCGCTTCCGCTGGATCCGGCAATTCCGGCCAGGTCAAGCCGAAGAAGCAGCGCCTCACCGTCAATTCCCTCAAAACTGATGCTGCAGTTGTTCGGCAGCCTGTTTTCAGCGGGCCCGTTCAGTCGCGAGCCAGGAACTGACCGCAGAATCCCGGAGATCAGGCGGTCACGCAGCCCGGACATAAGAGCCGCATTCTCAGGTATTCTCCCTGCAGCTTCTTCAATGGCCTGTCCCAGTCCGACAATGCACGGTACGTTTTCAGTGCCGGCACGCAGGCCTCGTTCCTGTTCACCGCCGCTGATCAGCGGATCAATTCTTGTTCCTCTTCTGATATATAAAGCCCCGCCCCCTTTGGGTCCGTGGAATTTATGGGCACTGAGGCTGAGAAGATCGGCGTTCCATTCGTTTACATCGACCGGGATTGCGCCGACTGCCTGTACGGCATCCGTATGAAACAGGATACCGTTTTCTCTGGCTGTCCTTCCGATTTCCGTAATCGGTTCAATTGTACCGATTTCATTATTTGCTGCCATTACGCTGATCAGGATTGTGTCAGTACGGATAGCTGCGCGGACATTCTCAGGATCTATTCTTCCTTCCCGGTCAGGCCGGATATAAGTTACTTCAAATCCTTGCTTTTCAAGCCATGAACAGCTCTTAAGGACTGCCTGATGCTCTATTTCTGTTGTAATAATATGTCGGCCTTTTCCCTGAAGCGCCATGGCTGTTCCCTTCACAGCCATATTGTCGCTTTCACTTCCGCCGCTCGTAAAAACAATTTCCCGCGGTTCCGCGCCGATAGCCGCCGCCACTTGTTTTCGGGCTTGTTCTACAGCTTTCCTGGCTTCCCTGCCCGTACCGTAAACAGCGGAAGCATTCCCCGGTATTTCTGCAAAATACGGAAGCATCGCTTCCAGCACCGTTTTCGAAACGGGTGTTGTAGCTGCGTGATCCAGATAAATACGGTTCCTCATCTGCTGCCTTTCCGTAAATGATTAAAAGTTGGTCTGAAACAGGCTGAAACTTCTTCCCATGTCATTGATGACAAAATAAACCATGCTGAAAATCAGCGTCAGCAGGATAAGAATCAGTACTGCTCCTGTAATAACACCGAACAGGTTGCCTGCCCCGTAGGCAAGCCTTGCATGGTTCTGTTTCTTCTCATCCAGTTCTTCCTCTGTCAGTTCCGGAATTTCCCCGGTCTCGTCCATCAGTTCATCAAAACCGTCGTCATAAACATCTTCCGCGTTTTCTTCAGGATATTCTGCCTGCGGATACTCTTCGTTGCTTTTAAAGTAAGCCATCTTTTTCTCCTTGGTCAATCCGTTTCACTGAGTAAATGCTTCGCGTGTTTCCTGTTCAGGGCACTGATCATTTTCCCGCAAATCCATACGCCGGCCAGTACGCCGGCTCCATCCACCATGACATCTGTCCATGCGCCGTTCCTGCCGTTGATCGCCATCTGATGGATTTCGTCTGTACAGGCATACAGTAATCCTGCCGTAAAACAGATAAACAGAACCGGATGCGGCCGTGTTATTTTGCTGCCAAACCAGCTTTCAAAGCACAGACGGATCATAAACCCCAATATCAGGTATTCGGTAAAATGCGCACCTTTGCGTATCGCAAACTGTATCCTGTCATATAGTTCCTTCTGGGATGCGGCTTCCATCTGTCCGTATTCGGGGTAAAACAGCCGGATAAAAATCATGGAAATTTCCCCGCTTCTTTGGTCTGATTCGGCCGAGTTTTCCATGGAAAAGCAGAAGATCATTATCATTACACTTACAGTCAGCAGCGTTGTTATGGTTCGAATCCATGTCTTCTGCCATCCGTTTCGCTTCATTGCACAGTCTCCTTTTCGCTTACGATCTACATTTTACTTGCAGCGACTTTCCCCGTCAATATATGCAGACAGCGGATTCCGCCTCATCTTTCCGGAATGCTTTGATGCATTTCCTTCAGAAAGATTGGGGGGAATCCGCTGAGCATCCTGTTCTTCTTCAGAAGCAACTTACTGAAACAGTTCTTTTACCCTGTCCAGGAAGTTTTTCCTGTTTTCATATTCCCGGTCGCTGGTGGTTTCCTCAAACTGTCGGAGCAGGTCTTTCTGTTTGTTTGTCAGTTTTCTGGGAATCTCAACTTTTACCCTGAGGATCAGATCGCCTTTCCCTGTACCTCTCAGTTGCTGAACCCCGGCGCCTTTGATCCGGAATTCTGTTCCCGGCTGTGTACCTTCGGGAATCCTGTATTTGACGGGTCCGTTCAGTGTGGGAACCTGCACATCTCCGCCCAGTGCCGCTGTGGCAAAGCTGATCGGGAAATCAAGCAGCAGATTGTATCCTTCCCTGGTAAACAGTTTATGAGGCCGTACATTTACGACAATATAAAGATCGCCGTTAGGTCCGCCCCGCATACCGGGTTCACCCTGCCCGTTCATAATGATCGTCTGCCCGTGGTCTATTCCCGCGGGTACTTTTACGGTTACGGTTCTCTTTCTTCGTGTACGTCCGGTACCGTTGCAGGAGGCACACTTCTCCTTGATCATCTTTCCGCTTCCGCCGCAGGTGGGGCATGTCCTGACAGTTGTCATCCACCCGCCGCTCTGTCTGATCTGGCCTGTACCCTTGCAGCTGGTACAGGTTACCGGGCTGGTACCCGGCTTTGCGCCGCTGCCATGGCACGTTTCACACAGTTCGTTCCTGAAAATCTCGAAGCTTTTTTCGCATCCCTTGGCGGCTTCTTCAAAGGTAATCCTGAGTTCATATCTGAGATCATTTCCCTGCACAGGTCCCTGGTTTCTTGAACTTCTTCCCATGCCGCCGTTAAACAACTGGTCAAAGATATCACCCATGCCGAAATCGAATCCGCCTGCAAACGGGTTCCCCCCGCCGCCCATGCCGGCCATCGGATCCTCAAAGCCGTATTGATCATATCTGGCTCTTTTCTGAGGATCGCTCAGCACTTCATTGGCTTCATTCAGTTCTTTGAAGCGCTCCACAGCTTCCTTGTCATCCGGATGAAGGTCCGGATGGCATTCCTTGGCTTTTTTTCGATAAGCGCGCTTTATCTCCTCGTCCGTAGCATTCTTGCTGACGCCGAGTACTTCGTAATAATCCCGCTTATTCGCCATAAAGCCTTCTCACCTTCTTCCCCAAAGCAAGCCCACCCTCTTTCCGGGGGCGGGCTTGCCTGGACTTTTTGCTTTCCAAAGCTGATTATTCAACGCTGCCGTCAGCATTTACACTGCCGTCATCATTGGTTGTGCCGGGCTGCGGTCCGGCGCCGTTCATGGGGTTTCCTTCAGCTCCTGCCTGTTGCTGATAAAGCTTTCCAAACACCGCGTAAACCTTCTGGGTAAATCCTTCCATCGCGTTCTTGATTTCAGCCGCGTTATTTCCTTCACGGACTTTCTTGAAGGCGTCGATTTCAGTCTGAACAGTGTTTTTGTCTTCTTCGCTCAGTTTATCTCCGTTTTCACGCAGTGTTTTCTCAGTTTCGTAGATCAGGCTGTCGGCATGATTCAGGGTTTCCACTTCTTCCTTGCGTTTCTTGTCCTGTTCTGCGAACTGTTCGGCTTCCTTTACGCGCTGATTGATTTCTTCTTCACTCAGGTTCGTGCTGGCTGTAATAGTAATCTGCTGTTCGTTTCCGGTAGCCTTATCCTTGGCGCTTACATTCACAATACCGTTATTGTCAATGCTGAATGTAACCTCGATCTGGGGCACTCCTCTGGGTGCGGGAGCTATTCCGGTCAGCTGGAAACGGCCGAGTGTCTTATTATCATACGCCATCTGGCGCTCGCCCTGCAGAACATGGATTTCAACAGTTGTCTGTCCGTCTGCTGCTGTGGAGAACACCTGGCTCTTGCTGGTCGGGATGGTGGTGTTCCGTTCGATCAGCTTTGTAAAGATATGTCCTTCTGTTTCAAGCCCGAGGCTCAGCGGAGTAACATCCAGAAGCAGGACATCCTTCACTTCTCCGCCAAGTACGCCGCCCTGAATAGCCGCGCCGATGGCAACACATTCATCCGGATTAATCCCCTTGAAGGGTTCTTTGCCGGTAATTTTCTTTACAGCTTCCTGTACAGCTGGAATTCTGGTGCTGCCGCCTACCAGGATAACCTTGTTGATCTGGTCAACGGTCAGGCCCGCATCCTTCAGTGCCTTGCGCATGGGTTCAATAGTGGCTTCAACCAGATCTGCGGTCAGTTCATTGAATTTGGCCTGGGTCAGTGTTACGTCCAGATGCTTCGGTCCTGTTGCGTCTGCGGTGATGAAGGGCAGGTTGATATTCGCGGTAGTTGTGCCGCTGAGTTCGATTTTTGCCTTTTCAGCAGCTTCCTTCAGACGCTGGGCCGCAATCTTGTCCTGTTTCAGATCAATTCCGTTCTCTTTCTTGAACTGTTCAGCGACATAATCAATAATCCTCTGGTCAAAATCATCACCGCCCAGGCGCGTATTGCCGTTTGTGCTCAGCACCTCAAACACGCCGTCACCGATATCCAGAATACTTACATCGAATGTTCCGCCGCCCAGATCGTATACCAGTATTTTCTGGTTTTCTTCCTTATCCAGCCCATAGGCAAGGGAGGCGGCTGTAGGCTCGTTGATGATACGAAGCACTTCAAGTCCGGCAATTCTGCCGGCGTCCTTTGTCGCCTGGCGCTGGCTGTCGTTGAAATATGCCGGCACCGTAATCACAGCCTGGCTCACTTTTTCGCCAAGGTAACTTTCGGCTGTCTCTTTCATTTTCGTCAGGATCATCGCACTGATGTCCTGGGGCGTATACTGTTTTCCATCAATATTTACTTTATAACCCGTACCCATCTCGCGCTTAATGGAGATCACGGTACGGTCGGGATTGGTAACCGCCTGGCGTTTCGCCACCTGGCCGATCAGCCGTTCCCCGTCTTTGGTGAAGGCAACAACAGACGGCGTTGTGCGGCTTCCTTCGGCATTTGCGATAACGGTGGGCTGTCCGCCCTCCATCACGGCAACGCAGCTGTTTGTTGTTCCCAGGTCAATACCGATAATCTTGCTCATAATAATCCCTCCGTATTATCTTCAATCAGTTTTGAAGTTCATTCTTTTTATATCCGAAAACGCTCCCGCGTTATTCCGGCACAACTTTTACCATGGCATGTCTCAGTACTTTGTCCCCGATCATATAACCTTTCTGCAGTACCTGGCAGACGCAGCCGGGATCACCATCTTCCGGTGCGCCCTGCATGATGGCGTTTTCTAGATTCGGATCGAACTTTTCACCAAGCCTGTCGATTGGTTTGACATCCATTTTTCCGTATACATCGGCCATCTGTTTCAGCACCATGCTCACGCCGTTTTTCAGCGCATCATCTTTACTGTCCGCAGCGGCTTCAACAGCGCGTTCCAGGTTGTCCATTACCGGAAGCATCATAGCGGCTGTATCTTTTCTTCCGTCTGCGTAAGCGTCTGCTCTCACGCTTTCATTCCGTCTCCTGAAGTTTTCAAAGTCAGCCTGAACGCGTTGGGCCAGTGCCAGATACTCTGCCGCTTTTGCATTTGCCTCTTCCAGGGCCTTATGAACCGGATCCGGCTCAGCTTCATTCTTTTCAGGAACCGGTTCCTTCTCCTGTTCATCGGAATGCTCTTCCTCAGGAATGGGCTGCTGGATTTCAGCTTCTGTGTCTGTTACCGCATTCTTTTTTTTACTCATCTCACTGTCGCCTCTCATTTTTCTCTCCGGGACCGTCATCATCGATTGTGAACATATCTGTCAGCTGGTGTCCCATTACATTGAGGATTGATATCACCTTGGAATACCGCATCCTCGTCGGCCCGATCACTCCGATGGTTCCCTGCTGTCCGCCTTTTGTTGAATAAGTGGCGGTTACAATGGAACAGTCAGCCATCTCAGGCACGCCGGTTTCCGGACCGATTCTTACAGTAAACGCAAGTTCTCCGCTGCCCCGCACAATTTCCGCAAGTTTGTCCCTTGTCTCCATCAGGCTCAGGAATGTCCTGGCTTTATCCACATCGCTGTATTCCGGGTAACTGAGCATATTGCTGGTTCCGCCCACTGCGATGTGCGGGCTTCTCGGTTTCTGCTGGCCTTCTGTAAAATATCCGTACAGGCCCATGAGCACCTCGTCATTTCCCTGCATTCTGCGGATCAGGTTCGGAAGCATCCTGCAGGCCTCGCTGAGTGTGCATCCTCTCAGTTCATTGGTAAGTGTACGGCTTATGGCATAAAGCGTATCGCCCTCCATATCCGGACTGATCCGGATTACGCTGTCCCGGATTACGCCCTGATCTGTCACAATGACCACCAGGGCGCTTCCTGCCGAAATCTGAACCAGCTGGATTGTCTGAAGTTTAGGTTCTTCTCCTTTCGGGGAAAGTACGACAGCTGTATACTGAGTCAGGCTGGACAGGACCCTGGCCGCATGGTCAATGACTTCTTCCATCTGATGCACTCTTCCTGAAAAATGGTCCAGCACGCTCTCCGCACTGTCATCCGGAATTATGCCCGCCTGCAGCAGCGAATCCACATACAGCCTGTAGGCTTTTGCGGAGGGAATTCTTCCGGCTGAAACATGAGGCTGATCCAGAAAACCCAGCTCCTCCAGATCGCTCATCTCGTTTCGGATTGTGGCGGAAGACAGCCCTGTCTCATATTTCCTGCTGATCGTGCGGGAACCGACAGGTACGCCGGTCAGGATATAATCATCGATGATTGCGCGCAGAATCCGCAGCTTTCGTTCATCCATTTTCATCCGGCCGTCTTCCTCCTTTCGCAGTTGTTAGCACTCTTTGCCATCGAGTGCTAACCACAGGCATAATGTATCACCGGGCCCTGTCTTTGTCAATAGTTTCCATTATGTTTTTGCATGAATTCTGTGTGTTGAAATGTGAACGGACTGTGAATTATTCACAGTCCGTTTGTCTGGTATATCCTGCTGCCCAGTTCCGGGCTTGCATACATGATTGCGAAGGCATTCTCTGTAAAATAATATAGATATATGGTTGTTCCGTCCGCTGTAGCCCATACCGCGGCTTGTTTTATCAGGTCGGTTTGGTACCTGTTCGGATTGATGGCGTCCATCAGCGCTTTGATCTTCAGCGGCTCGGCATCCTGTCTTTCTCCGTATACAGTGGAAAGAGCGCCGCCCAGGTACTGATAGTCATCTGCCGAGCAATTCTGAAACTCATAGGATATCATTTGCAGCTGGTCCTCCCGGAACATGAAAACAAGATCAGCGGCAAAGCGGCTTACTGTGACTTTTCCGTTGGTCAGCATGATGGACCAGTTCTGCAGCAGTCTTTCAGTCATCGGCGTCGGTTCCAGGGCCTTCACCTGCTGCATATTCATGCCCCACCTTATACCGTCCCGGAACCGGAACGCGTTCGGTGCCGGTGTGGATGTGATAACAGGAGCCTGAAACAGCTCACGGATTCCGGATACGGTTTCTGCTCCTGAAACGCCTGTGGCAAAGGCAATCACTAGCAGAACAATCCACGCTGCTGTCCGCTTCATTTCCTGTCATCTCCTTATTTAAATCATTCACTTGTTTTCTGTCAGTGATATGCTTACCGGGCGGAAAGAGACACAAGTTGTTCATAAACCGCTTTCAGGATACGTTCCTGTTCGTCCGCGTATCCGTTCTCAGGAATATAGCGGATTTCTTCACCGAAAGTAAATGTCCTTTTTTCCCGGTTTGCATACACGGGCATCATCCGGAGTCTTTTCCCGCTCTTTTTCCACCATGCTTCCGCAAGCATCAGGAATCCCGGGCTCAGTTCACTTACGCCGCCCTTAACATATTTTCCTTCCGGATGCTCAGGAAAAATCATCAGGTTTTCCCCATCTGCAAGCGCGTCTATGCTTTCCCGGATTGTCTGTCGCAGTTTCATCGGAGATTCCCTGTATACCGCGATTGCCCGCAGCGAACTCATCACGTTTACGCTCAGCCACCCGAGAATCCGGGCCAGCATTTTTCTCACAAACACCGGAAGGAAAGTTTTCTTGCTGAATGTGTTTTCATAGAGATAATTCCTAACATCCCGCGCTTTGAACATCATCCTGCTGATAACCCAGAATCGGACAGGAACCGGAAAACAAAGTGCGCTGGCGATCGGCCCGTAGATTTCCGCATGGTTCCCCAGAAAAACGATAGGATTGTCCTGTTCCGGTTTCACATGGTCCAGGTTGACCATTTTATGCCGGTTAAAAGGTCTGAGTATCCCGATTACAATCGCGGTAACCAAATCTTCTTTTTTCCGTACAATCCGTCCGCGCAGCGTTTCATTCGTTCTTGTCTTCAGCTCACTCACAGATATTTCAATCCTTTATTCCTGTTCTTTTATCAGCGTGATTCCAAGCGTTGCCGGAATACCGACTGCAAGGATCATCAGGGCATAGATCATCATCTTGTTCCACGTTGTCCTGTCAAGCGCAAACTCCAGCCCGATCACTGCGGCAACCATCAGAAGCATGCTGATGACGGCGATGGTTGCCCGAGCAGACTTCTGACAGTTGCTTTTTCTGATGGCAAGGATCACGCCGGTTAACAGCATCAGTGCCGCCGCAATCTGCTGTAGTCCGACAAAAGAAATGCTCAGGAAGCGGTCGTATCTCAGGCTTTCTGTAATAATCGCCGTAGCGCCGTACAGAATCAGAAATGCGTTCGTCAGGCTGCCTGCTTTTTCGCCTTTTGTAAATCTGACGGCAAGAATAATGAAAAGAACAAGCGCTGCGGCAGCGGCAACATAATATGTTGCCAGGCAGGGTTCATCTCCGCCCGTGGCAAGAAAACTGCCGGAAAGGAACCCGTTGTCCAGCGGCCTGCTGATATCAAAATCCTCGATCCGGCTTTCGCCGATCCGTTCCGCGGCAATCATGGGCAGAATCGAAAGGCTTAATGCATCCTGGATACGGCCGGTTTCTTCCTTCATAATATGCGCACTGATCCATCCTCCGAGATAAACGCCTCCGATCAGTCCGAATATACTCCATCCTCCTCCGTCAAGATGCGGCCAGAAGGAAACGGGAGTCAGTTCTCCCAGTTCCTGGTTCAGCAGGCAGAAAACCAGTCTTGAAACAATGATGCCGCAGGCCATGGAACAGAAAGCTGTCAGCGGAACTGTGCCTTTTTTCAGCCGGAGCGCTTTTCCTGCAAGCCAGAGTACAATCATTGCGAAAAGAACACCGGCAGTTACATAAACACCGAATGCATACATTCTGATTCCGAATATTTCAATGATCACAGCTTCTTCGATCAGATTCATTCCCTTAATCCCCTTGATAATGATCATTTATATGCCGGTAAACTTTGGGGAATATTACGGCTGCAGCGTCGCAAAATAAATAATATCGCTCAGCGTGCGTTCATCTCCGCCGGGGCTCCCCTTGATAGTCTGGGGCCCGAAAACCATTTCGGCGCTGTTTCCGCCGTCCAGGTTAAATGCCTGTACGCATCCGAGATTGTACATAAACTCGGCTAGTTTTCCCTGGGACATGCCGGTTTTTCCGTCTCTGTCCTGTGTCTGGATAATAACCATTACATAGCTCAGCGGCCCCATCTGCCCGATGGCAGCCCGTGGTTCGCGCCCGCCCGGATTGTATCCGTAGTTTGTATTCAGTTCGAGCAGTTCTCCGTCTTTTACAAGCGCCGGACCGAAGGTGAATGCGTTCACCAGCTTTTTTCCTTCCTTTTTCAGCTGGTTCGGAAAATCCTTTAATCCCTGGGATTTGACGAAAAGATGGAAATCACCCTGGTCATCAATGATCAGGATATCTTTCTGCTTGTTTGATTTGCTCCGGATCCTTTGGGTCATTCTGTACTCAAAAGTGGTTTTGTCCGGTTTGTCTGTATAGTTATCCCCGTTCAGGGCGATAACAGCATTGTAATTTTTCGCCATGGTGCCCACGGTTTTGGTTCGGGTAGACTGGGGTTTTTCCGGATTGGCGACGCCTGTGCGCAGCTGGGACGGATCGGATATCTGCACATAGGCAACAAACATTTTCGTCCCGTCTTCCATTTCCTGCTGCTCAAGCCGGACGCGGATTGATTCGTCTTCATATGTGTTTTCTGTATAAAGATCTTCATTGGGCTTCTGGCCGGGAGTAAAATCCAGCGGCAGCACCCATTCAGGATTGGAAACCAGCTCATCGCCTGTGGTTTCACTTATCTCCAGATCTTCGTCATCGTTCACTTCCGTCTCTGTTTCTTCTTCCGCTTTTGCGGCGGAAAACAGCAGGCGGCCGAAATCAATCTCATCTTCATCCCCGTCATCGTTCATCAGTTCATTCTTCACGCCGTTAAGCATATTCGGGGATGATACAGTAAACGGCAGTGCGGCGATCAGCGCGGCGCAGAGCAGCAGCAGCAGAATACGAACGGGCATTTTCATTTTCATTCGTCCTCTTTCTCTTCATCAGCCATTTTAGTATTGAAAATATCCACCAGCTTTTGTGCCAGCGTTTCATCCTCAACGGGAATAAAAGTCTCGGTTTCTTCTCCGTCTTCTTCGGTTTCAGCCGCCACCAGGCAGACGATGCATTCCTGTTTTTCTGCGTCGTCATCCTCCTCTTCGGATGCCTCAACCAGCAGCGCGTATTCTTCTCCGTTGTAGAAGAGATAATCAATCACTTCAAAGGGAATCACATTGCCTTCTTCATCCTCGAATTCGATGATATCTGCTTCCATGCCGTTCATTTCATTCTCTTCCATTTTTTTATCCTCCTTTGATAAATGCTTTCGTTTGCGTATCTGAAAACAACAAAAGATTATACCCGAACCGGAATTCTTTGACAAGTTGACTTTCCTTTCCTGCAGCCTTATCATTGCACCGTTGGATTATCCTTTTGTTTCAGCGCGTGACGGGTTCCGTCCTGTTCCTGGATCACAAGGCTGTCCAGCATTGCCTTCATGTTTTCCCGGTACTCGGCAAGATATTCCCGCCGGAGTTCGGCCTGTTCGGCAGTTTCCTCCGCCGTCAGTCCGGCGGACTTTTTCTTTCTTGCCAGTTCATTGATGCGGTTTATTTTCTCTTTGTCCATTTTGACTGTCCTCCGGAAAGTATAGTGTTAAGATTCTGATATGAATAAAGGAGTTTGTATGATACAAGGAAAATGGTTTTCACCCGGTTCCGATCTTTTTGATCTGCTTCCCGTTCGTACGGCTGTTTTCGGCCGCGGATCCGATGCCCTTGACAACACCAGCTGGAATGTCCTTGTATATCAGGATTCCGTTCCTGTGGCCGTCGGCCGGATCTGGTGGCAGGACGGTTCTTTTTTCATCGGGGACATTGGCGTACTGGAATCTTTCCGTCACCGACACCTGGGAGATCTTGTTCTCCGGCTTCTTCTTTTCAAGGCACAAAGCCATGCAGCCCGTGAAGTGCGTCTGTTTTCCCCCCGTAACCTGACCGGGTTCTTTTCCCGGCTCGGTCTGAAGGAACAGCCATCAGACAATCCTTCCGTAGTGGAAATGACCATTTCGGGTGATGAGATCAGTCTGGATTCATGCAAAAACTGTCCGAAAACTTCCTGTCCAAATCGTAATTGATTCCGGCAAACGGAGATTATCCTTCCGTTTCCTTTTCCCGGCTCTTTCTCAGGTCGCCGCCAACCATCAGGGTCACCATCAGCAAAAGCAGCGCGCTTCCAGTTTTTACGGCAAAATCGCCGATCTCGCTTCCCACGGATAATACGCCTTTTGACGTTACAAGGTTCACGGCAATACAGATGCCCGCCGCAATCAGGTCGGTAATTGTCCTGGCTGCTGTATATTGGCTCTTCATCCTTCTGACGCACCACAGGATAACACACCCCAGCATCACGCAGCAGGATGCATAACGGAAAATGTCCGTCGGTTCGTTACGCAGGTTTTCGGTCGCCAGGCGGATTGCGGCCCATATACAAACGGCAATCATAAGCAGATCACCGTTATCCGTCAGCTCTTTTTTCCGGAGGATCAGCCAGAGGCAAAGCAACAGAAACGCAAGGACTGCTGCTGCCGTGTCAATCCTTTCAGGCCTGAAGTTCCCGTTCACCGTGATCCATCGGATCATTGGAATCGGCTCAAACACCTTTGTCCCGGGTTCCGCGCTCATTTCCCTGAAAGCTTTCAGCACTGCCAGTGCCGGAAGCAGGCCGAATCCGGCCGCATTCATAACCTGCCCCGCAAAGATCGGTTCCCCGGTCTTTTTTTTACGGTCGGTCAGCCAGAGTGCCGCGAAAACAATCATTACAAGAACTGACAGCAGTGCGGATACGCCGGTTACCGTAACCGTAATCCCGGCCGCTTCAAAGAGCGCTTCACTCATGCTTTGTTTCCCCCCTGAACACCCACCGCTGCTGTAAACGGTAACTGACAAAATACAGTACCGTATCTGTGATAATCTTCGCTGTTGTAAAACTGAGTCCCGTACTCATAAGCGCTTTGATGCCCAGTGTTGACAGAATTACAATCAGTACGGCTGTAATCGCATATCTCAGGGCCGCGCCGCGTTGTCTCTTTACTTTGAAAACCAGTTCCTTGTTCAGTTTGAAATTCAGCACAGCGCTGATCAGCCTTGCGGCGTAATTGGCCAGCGATGTGTTGTCCAGTCTGAATCCCAGGGGCAGTTTCCATTGGATGTTGATATGAAGTAATGGAAAAAGCCAGTGGAGAAATGCATTGGATAGAATCTGGTCAACCAGGACGCAGATCAGGGACGATCCCATGAATTTCAGGAAACCGCCCAGGATGACCTTGTATATCCGCCAGCTGTCCCGGATCGGGTGGAAATGAGTACCTTCATTATCATTTTCATATATTGTTTCAATTGTCACCGGGATCATCGGAATCCCTGTCCTGGAACAGGCAATCAGTACCTTCATCTCATATTCATACCGTTCACCTTCCACCTGTGTCATAAACGGAAGATCTTCCTTCCGGAAAGCCCGCAGTCCTGTCTGGGTATCGGGAAGATACTGCCCGTATAATAATTTAAAGACCGCAGATGTGATTTTGTTCCCGCTTCTGCTTTTCGGCGGAACATTCTCCTGGTTGAAATCGCGGCTGCCCAGATACAGTGCCCTTTTGCCGTTCACAAGTTCCTCCGCCAGTTTCAGGCAGTCCTGTACCGTGTGCTGTCCGTCCGCATCCGCAGTAATAACGCCGCTGATATCCGGAAGGTTTTCAAGAATGTAGCGGTATCCCGTTTTCAGGGCCGTCCCCTTTCCGTGATTGACTTCATGATACAGGACAACTGTGTCCTCCACAGTACCTGCTTTTTCAAATATCGGCCGGAACGCCGTACCCGAACCGTCATCCACTACAATAATATGCGCAAACCCGGCTTCTTTCAGCTTCTTTACATATGCCGGAAGCCGGTCATCCGGTTCCAGTGATGGAATCAGGATCACTGCCCGTTCTGCCGCGTTTCTGATCATCTGCCAGTTCCTCCAGTACTTTCATGGGTGTTTTCGGACTGCCCTGCCCCTTCAGGAAAGATCTGTTCCCTGCGCAGTCTCATCCGGCAGCGGAATCTTCCCATTCCTTCCCATATTACAGAATGTATAATACCTTATTTGCGTGGAAAACACAACATGTATAGTCTATTCTTACATTGACATACAACAGATATGTAACTATAATACATTTTTGTGAAGAAAACCGTTCGGAGGTGTACAAGATGGGCATCATTCCATCCAGGAACCTGGAAAGCCAGCGCCGTGAAAAAGACGGTATTGTCTACTATGACCGCGGAACCCTGCCCGGCAAAAACGGACGCCGTTATGACCGTTACGCCATCCGGACGCACTTCGTTGAAGTCGGTGAGGATCAGGCCGAACTGGTTCGCAAATATGTACTTCCGCTGATGCAGCCGGGAGACGTCCTTTCCTTTGGTGCCAAAGTCATGGCTATGTGCACCCGGAATGTAAAAACCAAAGATGAAGTTCATCCCGGATTCTGGGCGAAAAAGCTCGCTCCGTTTGCCGGCATTAATGAAACCGGCGTTGGAATGCATGAGCCATATAAACTTCAGCTGGTTATTGATATGTGCGGTCTTCCCCGTGTACTTTTTGCGGCCTTTATCAGTGCGGTTACGCGTCCCTTCGGCGTGCATGGCCTATTCTACAAAATCTGCGGTAAAGGCGTTGCGGGCATCGACGGCTTTTACTTCCGTTCCAGTTTTGACAGGTATAAGGAACTTGCACTCATCAATCCGCCGAATCCCGTTGAACTCTGTAACCAGCTGGAAAAAGAAACCGGCATTCCCGTTGTCATCATGGATGCCAACGACATCGACCAGAACCAGCTCGGAAAATGTGATGACTTCCCGCTCTCTGATGAGGAGATTCAGGATGCCATGGCTGATAATCCATCCGGACAGGGTGATGAGCTGACGCCCCTGATTCTGATCCGGCCGCTGTCCTGATATGCGTCATATTCCTTCTTCTGACACAATTCATGCCGGTGTGCTGTCCTTTGAGGACGCGCTCATACCGACTGCTGATTCTTTTGACCGCAGCCGATGGCTTTATGTGCCGGATCATTACAGTGAATACCGGTATCTTCTTGGTACGGTTGGAAGTCATCCCCTGGTATGTATCGGAATCAATCCGTCCACCGCTGTGCCGGACCGCCTGGATAATACCCTGAAATCAGCCGAACGGATCGCGCTTCATAATGGATATGATTCTTTTATCATGTTCAATGTCTATGCGCAGCGCGCCACAAATCCCGATGATATGGAAAAGGAAATGAATCCTGTTCTTCATCGGGAGAATATGAATGCCTTCAGCTGGCTGCTCTCCGGCTTTTCCTGTACCCCGGATCTCTGGGCTGCCTGGGGGGCGATTATAGAAAAACGGCCTTACCTTCCCGGCTGTGTCCTGGATATGGCATCCATCGGCCGGCAGTTCGGAGCCCGCTGGTTTACCGCCGGACCCAGGAGCAAGGCCGGGCATCCGCATCATCCCCTGTATCTGAAAAAAGACGCTTCCCTTGATCCCTTCTCAGATCTGGAAGATTATCTTCATCAGCTTGAACAGAAACAAGGAGGAATACATGCTGAACACTTATGATGAAACGTTTGTTCTTCGTTCACGCGACTGCGACCTGAATGAAAAATGGCGTCCGAGCGCCATTCTTGAAACGATGCAGGACGCTGCGGGCGCCCATAGCACGCTTTTGGGATGCGGTCGGGAGGAACTGGTGAAAAAGAACATTGTCTGGGTTCTTTCCCGCTGCGAGCTTCATATGGACCGTTATCCGTCCATCGGTGAAAAAATCACCTTGCACACTTTTCCTACGCCGACCCGTATTTTTTTCTTTCCCAGGTATTATATTTTCACCGATGAACGGGGTGAAATGATCGGTAAGGCCGGTTCGCTGTGGCTCCTTCTGGACCTTGGCACCCGCAGGATGCTCCCGCCCGGTGACATCGCGAAACTGATTCCTGAAAACAAAGATCTTTCGGTTCCAATGAATCTTCCGGCTACAGTAGGCAAACTTCAGGGAGAGGAATTCGTCAGCGAATACCGCCCCGTCTATACTGATCTGGATGTTAACGGGCATGTCAACAATACCCGCTATGCGGATCTGCTCTGTAATGCCCTCGGCATCAGCCTTATGAAGGAATACGAGCCTGATCATATCATTCTCAACTATAACCATGAAGTACTTCCTGATCATGTGGTATCCCTGCGGCGTGTCCTGAAAGGATGTGAATATCGACTTTCAGGCCTGGTTAACGATACTGTTGCCTTTGATATTGGCGGAACCCTCAGGAAACGCGTCTGATTCATCAGACGCGTTTCCTGATTCTTTTCGCATTATTCCCATTTCAGCATATTTCTGTCAAAATACACTTTATGACCCGCACGTATAATTTCCTTTCCCCCGCACTGGCTGCATTCGCCTCTGCACGGCCTTACGCTCATCAGTCCGTAGGGTACATTTCTGACAGGAAGATGCTGGCTGTTATCTATAATTTCCACAGGTTGAAGTCCGATCTCAACCGCGTCCACGCCCATCTCGGACAGCAGCTTTGTCATATGGAACGCTGCCGGTTCGCTCCAGTATTCAACCAGTGTATTCATCGGCGGAGTCCATTGAAAAAGGACGGCTCTGGAGCCGATCCACAGTACGTGTTCATCCTGCGGATCGGTAAAATTCCGGATTGCCGGATCGCTCTCCTGTCCGCTCAGCAGAATGCCCATAATCAGGACAGTCCGGAGGGCGTATTTACGTTTCCAGTCGCATAAATGCGCAAGTGTTCCCCAGTCATTGGCTGTAATTTCCACATCATCAAAGCATCTGATTCTGTCCAGGATTTTCTCAAGGATTTGTTCTGCCTCCGGCATCACGGGAGGCAGAACAATACCGACAGGCCTGTCTTTTTCCCATTTCTCTGCTTGTTTGGCTATGTCCGTAATAAACCGTGGGCAGGAAGGATGTCCGATTACGGTTCTTTCTGCTGGTATATTTTTCATATTCGTTACTTCTCTTCTGAATAATAGCAGTTGCATTTATGTCCGAAAACTTCCCGGTATCTTACCTGGATGTTTTCTTTTGTTATGCTGTTCCCTGCGTAACGGAGCTGGTCCAGCCATCTCAGCCGGATTTCCAGGGGGAGGCCCCGTCCTCCGGATTTTCCGATTGCGATCCCGCTTTCCTCCATTTGTTCCAGGAAACATGCCGCACACGGATCCTGCGGCAGTTCACCGTACTCCGTACAAAGATGATATGCACAACCTGATGGATTATAGCTTGCTGCCCGTTCAGCAGGCTTCTCTTCCGGTCCGGCCGGACTGTGGCTTTCCGCGTGAACGGATCTGCAGAATCCGTCAATAAAGGGGCATTGATCCCCGATTACCATTGCTTCATAGATTATCCCGGGTACAGATTCCGTAATCATCCTTATTTCTGAAAGTTTCAGGAAACGTGGAAGGACAATTCTTTCAGCCCCGAGTTTCTGCCAGAACGCTGCGGCATACCGGTTCACTGTTACCGTCAGCAAAGAGGCTGTATAAATCATCGGCCGGATGTGGCGGAGATTCGTAAGCAGTACGGGATCCTGCAGGATAATACCGTCGCCTCCGATTTCCGCCCAGAATTCCGCAATCCTGACCAGATAAGGTATTTGTTCCCCTGTAATGCGTCCGTTCAGTGTCAGATGTACTGGAAGTCCGTGCTTTCTTGCTTCTCTGCATAATCTTTCCATTGATTCCGGCGTACCCAGGTTTGCCTCCCCTTGTCTGCGGCTGATGCTGGCGTCTCCTCCATATCTTTTTCTCCAATTGTGATCCATATAGCCGCAGTACAGTTCGTCTGCGCCATGCGAAGCAAGAAAGTACACTTCACTTTCATCAAGCACCGGCAACGTGAAGCGCAATCAGCTCACCTCTTATTTCCTCACAGCTTTTTTCATCAGGAATCATTTCTTTTGATAGCGCCTGCCAGGTCATTTCCCGTATGCGCGCATCACACATCTCCAGTCTTTTCACTTCACGGGTCTTCTCATGATGAAGAAATGCTTCGCAGTACATCTTCGGCATAGCGCAGGACACAGCGGTCCAGATTGCCCTCAGCGGGAAAAGAATCGTTTCCCATCGTGCATACATCCGCTCGGATGCCGGTTTCAGTCTGCAAAGGCAAATATCGTCAGCTTTTATTTCTTCGTACAGCCGGCTTCCCGGAAAAAGCACCAGTCTTGACAGGGCTGTTTTCGGCGACAGAAGACCGTATTGATACAGTTGTTCCGCTTCCCTGAATGCATCTTCGGGTTCTGTGCTGTCATGCCACAGAATATATCCTGCCTCGCATGCAATTCCGGTTTGCTTCATGGCCTGCATGGCTCTGATGAGCCTTTCAGCATTCAATGGTTTCTTCCAGGTTTCCAGTGTGCGATGATTCAGGCTTTCAAGTCCGGTAAAGATACGGCACAGTCCCCCCTCATGGAGTTCCTTCCATATTCCGGGGGGTGTATTGATTACTTCACAGGCCCTCATCTCCAGTGAAAACGCAGCCCGAAGGCCGCGGATCCTCAGGGCACCTGTAAGGTCCCGGATTCTTTTATAATCGCCAAACATGTCGTCCGTAAAATTAAATACCGGTTCATAACCAGACTGGCTGATCTGAAACATTTCATCAGCAATCTTCACCGTGGACCTGGTCTTGTGTCCGGCAGGTCGTCCGTTTTGAGGCGTCGTGCAGAAAGCACAGTTACCCTTGCATCCCCTGGATGTCCGGATATTGATTACACCGCCCCGTGAAAGGTATTCCGCAAGCTGATCACGGCTTGCGAACGCCCACTCGTCAGGGTCCGGTTTCAGTTTTCCCTGGACTTTCCCGGTCGTTACAAGCTCATACACGGGTCCCTCGCCTTCTCCTGATATCATTACGGTATCAGAAGGGAAAAGCGCGCGTGCCTTTTCCGGACATGTTGTAATAAACAGGCCGCCCGCAAAAAAACGCCGTCCTTTTTGCTGCAGCATCTGCTGCATTCGCAGTGCGTCCGGTGTATCAGCGTCTGTCATCAGGGAAAACCCGATCCAGTCCGGATTAAATGATGCTATTTCACTGTATCCCGCACCGAGCATCCGGTCAAAAACGCGTGCCTGAACACCGTGTTCGCGCAGGTATCCGCAGATTGCTTCTGCGCCAAGAGGTTCCTGGAATTCAGGATCGTCTCCGTCATACCGGGGGCGGACCAGCGCCACTTTCAGCGCCGGCGGCAAACAACCGTACGTTTCCATCGTTTTACTGGGATCTCAGGGCATCCAGATAGGTCAGCAGTTCGTCAATATCCGGATCTGTTTCCCCGTAAGTGTCTTTGTTCCATTTGTTCGCTTTTTTCAATATATTTTTGATATATTTCAGGTATTCTTTTCTGGTCGTTTCACCATTGACTTTTTCTCTTGTTTTTTCATCCTTTGCTTCTGCTTTTCCGCCCGTCATCTTTGACAGGTTCTTCATCACATCGGTAAGGCTGACCGATTTAAGGGTATCCTGCGGAAAATAATAGTATGAGGCTGCGCCGTCATAAATGTCATATTCCATATCGATATACAGCACATTATAAATCAGCCCTGTCAGAAGCTTTGAAAAATCTCCGGGGTTGCTTTTCTTTTGATTGACCAGGTCCGTGAACTTGAAATATCCCTTGCTGGCAGCATCACTCAGTTCCTTCGCCGCGGGTATTCCTCTGGCATGTGCGGCCACAAGCAGGTTCATCATCGCGCCGAATCTGTCCTGGTTCGTCTTTGTCTGCCTGGTCTCAAGGATATACCTGCAGAGATCATAGGCTGCTTCGTTTTCCTCCAGATGAAGCATGGCCAGTGCCAGATTGTTGCAGATTTCCCCCTGGGAATAGATTTTTGACTGTTTGATGTTTTTCAGCGCAAGCAGGTAATAACTTTTTGCGGCGGAATATTCTCCCTTTTTATATTTGGTATTGCCCTTGGAAAAAGCGTCATCGCAGGACAGGGTTGTGTCTATCTGAACAGGATAACTGTCCACGTCAACAATTTCATTCAGTTTCTTTGCCGCAAATGCAGATCCGGTAAAGACTGCCACGGACAGGAACAGTACAGACAGTGCGGCAGTTATGCGTATAATTCGTTTTCTCATCGCATCCTCCTTAATGCACCGGAACACAGGAACACACTTTGTTGCAGGAGCAGTATGTACCGCCTGTTTTCTGGCAGGAGCAGGTGGACTGGCAGGAACAGGTTTTCTTTGTTTTTACTTTGTTGCAGGTGCATACTTTGTCGCAGGTGCATACTGTGCCGCCCACTACAGTCCCGGTTTGGCCGTAAACTTTCCCTGAGCCGTTTTTTTTCTGCTTTTTCCTGGTTTCCACAAACCATGTTTTCATACCGGGTTTGAACACTGTTTCGCCATTCTTCACAATATATACTTCAGGTTTGGGAAGTTTCTTTTCCGCTTCTTCGGACTGAAGGCGATCGTCAGGCATGAATGTTCTCCTCCTCATTCAATGATTTCTGTATCTGGTACAGGGTCAGTGCGCGTGTAATCCTGCATCGTTCACTGCCCGCGTGTTCCTCCGGGGGTTTTATTCCCAGCAGTTTCGCGGCGCAGTCACCGCAGCAGTGGTATTTACAGAAACAGTCCTTACAGTACGGCATATGGTTGACAGTCAGCCCGTCAAGGTCTTTCCGTTTTTTTTCGTCATAAACAAAACGTCTTTGCTCCTGGTCGTATATTCCGTATATATACCGTGCGGACCTTGGATCGCTTTTTTCAGCAACTTCATAACAGCTCGTAACAAGTCCTTCCGATGTTACAACAAATGAACCGCTGCACACAGCGCAGAATCCGAGGCCAAGATGGTCTGTTCGTGCGGCGGAAAATACCAGCCGCATCCGTCCGTTCAGAAGTTCATCCGCTTCCAGGAACTTTTTGATGAACAGATCTGCATCAGGGGTCCGTTCTCCTGTGATCAGGGATCTCCCTGCCTCCCAGGCCGGTTCAACATGAAGCGGATCACAGTGCGGATAGTTTTCAAGCACGAACAGGGCAATTTCCGGCAGCTTTTCAATGCTGGATGAGGTTAATGTCGATCTGATTCCGAATTCCTTGCCCGCGTCATTCAGCCGTTTCAGCGTACGGTGTACATAGGGAAAGCTTCCTGTACCGTCACACATGGGCCGCTGCTTATTCTGCAGTTCTTCCAGTCCGTCAAATGAGACGTTAACACTGTCAAACCAGGCGATCAGCCAGTCCAGCTGCTTTTCATTCATCACACCGTTGGTGGCTATGGTCAGGTTCGCTTTCAGTCCTTTTTTCTCTGCTGTCTCATGGGCGTATCTGCAAAGCTCCTGCACTACATCAAACGCAAAGAATGGTTCGCCGTTTCCGTGGAATCCAACGACGAAATCCTGGTAATCCTGGGCCTTTGCGTTATCTGAAATAATATCTATGGCGGCTTTACCCGCTTCAAGAGGAAGGACATGCCGTTTCTTTTCTGCTCCCGCATAGCAGTACCGGCATCTCAGGTTGCAGCCATCCGTCGGGAACAGCGTTACCTGTATCGGTGCCGTCGTTTTTTCCTCAGGAATCGGGGACTCCTCAAAAAACCCGCATTCTTCGAGCATTTGAACGCATTCCGTATCTTCCGCGTCCAGCGGTTTTCCATACAGTTTTCTTGATACGGCGCCCACGGCTGATTCATTGATCCGTGCTGACAGCTGTTTCAGCGGTGCATAAAGTATCGGGCTTTTTTCATCCCGCAGGATAAACAGCTCACTGGATGACGGCAATTTTGTTTACCTCCAGTCTCGCGGAAAGGTAACCGGCTTCTCCCAGCGTCAGAAAGAAGTCCGCGACAGCTTCCGGATTGGACGCCATTCCGCTGTTATGGATAATCTCTTCCAGTGTATGGTCACCGTCAGCCAGTGAAAGCAGCTGAAGTCCTTCCTTATTCACCGTAAAACAGGTTTCCCCTGCATAGTCAACTCTTGCCCCTTCTGTCGTTGCCACAACAGTCAGTTCATCCCGCAGCTGAGGGCCTATGGGAATTGTTTCCGGTTCTGCCAGTTCGGTAATTCCGTTCAGATTAAACCCGGAGCCAAGGAGTAATACCAGTCCGGCTGTCCCTTTCAGGAATTCTCTTCTTGTAATTCCCCGTTTCTCATCTCCGGAAAAACCCGAAATGGAAGAAAACTCTTTCTCCGTCTTCTTCATAAGCGTTCTCCTTTTCATGCTGTAGGGTTTTCATTCGAATATATTTTTTTCTTTTATAGTAAAATTATATTATAGAATCATTATTTGTGCAAGTATAACCGTGTTATTGTCCACTATGGTTCCGGATCGTCGCACTGCCTTTTCTTCTGCTGTTTCGTTTTTCTGAGTGCTTTACGATGACCTCTCATCTCCTGTATTTTCAAAAAATACATTTTCCCCGCCGGTCGTATTCCGGCGGGGAAAATGCTTTGTATGTATTCTGGTCTGTAACTCAGATTGGATTAACAGCGTTTCAGGGAATCATTTTTAGTGTCATCGTCCCGAAGAGATCCAGGGATATACCTTCGCCTTCTGCGGTAATCCTGATTTCGCCGCTTCCGTAATAGTCAATAACAGCGGAATCATTGTCCATTTTCCACAGGAGATTGGGAACATCTGTCCCCACCATGGTAAATGTCACCGTCCCGTTATCATGAAGGATAATCGAATATTCGCCGCCCAGCACGGAAGCATCCAGTTCATAGCCTGCAGCCACATAACTCTTTGCGGTATATTTCACTTCCGTCCGGATATTTCCGCTGTCCTGCTTTGCGGCAGGAGCCTCTGTGGCCTGCGGTACAACCGGGGCCTCAGTCGGATTCTCGGGTATGTTGGCAAAAGGATTATACATCGCGATACTGCCATCCCATATCATATCCGGATCTTTGCTGAAAATCATATATCCGCTCATTTCGTTTCCGTACTGCAGGATATCGCTCCGGAGCAGCACCAGGCGCTGATCATCCAGCCGGACAATCCCGTCCTCCATCCACCATTTATGTATAACCGTGTCCGCATCAACAGAAAGGATCCCTGTATGGTCATCCTTCAGGGTCAGTGTCTCACCCGCCAGTCCGATATCTGACGCATTGCCGGTGAATCCGCCTGTGCCGATATAGATCAGGTTCCAAACCCCGGCATAATCATTTTCACCGGCGGACGGCATCGGTACTGCTGCGGGAGCAGCAGAAGGTTCTGCTGTTTTTTCAGGCGCCGGTTCGGGTGTTGGTTCTTTCTCCTGCTCCGGTTCAGTGCCGTCTGCTTTCCGGAGCTTCATCACCGTGCCTTTCTCCTCAAGGCTCATCACACCGTTTCCGACTTCAGCCGAAACAGTATCACCCTCCATGGTAATCCTTACGATGCTGCCCTCGGACGTCCAGCTGCCCGTGACTTTATCTCCCATCATGTCGGCGGTAAGAATACCGTCTTCCTGGAAGTCAAACGTCATCTCAAGCCCCAGGTCAGTCAGATTAAAGGTGGATTCCCCTTCTGTCATCTCCTCAACGAACCATGTCCCTGCAATATCGCGGTTTCCGTACTGCTGCTGTATATCATCAGTCCCGGGGCCGTCCACTGTTTCCGGTACGGCTTCGGTGTCCGTTTTCTGCTCACTTCCGTTGTTTTTAACAAGTTTCAGTACCGTACCTTTCTCTTCCAGGCACATCACCCCGTCCTCAACCGTTGCGGAAGCAGAATCCCCTTCTATGGAGATTGTTACGTTGGTGCCGTCAGCCATCCAGCTGCCTTTGCTTTTTTCACCCATCAGATCAGCTTCCACGGTTCCGTCCTCAAGAAGATCGAACACCATTTCAATGCCGTATTCAGCAACATTTATGGATTCTTCACCCTCGGCCATTTCCACAACGGTCCATCGTCCGGCGAAATCCGGATTCATTTCAGCGCCTGCGTTAACACAAAATACCGTGAACATCACGATAACCGTAAAAAGTATAGTTGAAACTTTCTTCATTCTGGATCTTCCCCTTTCTTTATAATCTGCTGAAAAGGAAAACTCCGGAAGCAAGCAGCCTGCCTCCGGAGTATGTATGCCCGGCAGGATTCGAACCTGTGACCTTCAGAGTCGGAGTCTGACACTCTATCCAACTGAGCTACGGGCACTCAACGCCCGTTATTTTATCGCTTCCGACGCAGAATGTCAAGGTCAAACATTTGTTCAGAACAGGATCTTCTCCGCGTCCGAGGGATCGGCAAAGGGTCCTGGAATCGTGTCTGTTCCCCTGTGGTTGCCGAAATAGTCCCGGTCAAAAACGATATCGCTTCCGTCAGGATTCTCGAAACGCTGCTCAGGTTCAAATGCTTTTCCCAGTGTTTCTGTACAGATTATTCCGTCGCGGAAATCCTTCAGTTTGCCGAACACATTGGTTTTCAGGCTGTATTTTCCGTCTTTCTCTGTCAGTTCAATGGTGACTTTTGACCTTTTGTCACTCAGCTTATGTTTCTCATGCTTGCAGACAGTTGCTCCGCTGAAATAGGCGTTCCCGTCAACCCAAACCGGCAGATGGCCGAAGTGTACCCTGGCCAGGGCGCCCATGTCAGGTTTCTCACCCGGAAGGAACGGCGCGATCCATTCTTCGTAGGTCGGGAAAATATCAAAGGGTGCTGTCCCGGTCACCTGATAATCCGCGTCTGTCGGTTTCTTTGTCTTATCCTTGATCTCATAGGCCTGGATAAACAGGTTGTTGTAGATCCGGTCATCACCGTGAAGAATAGTCATAAATCCGGCCACTTCCGTTCTGTGGCGGATATGGTACGGTGTGTACCGCGGTTCGCGCTGCCCGTTCACAATGCTGTCAACTCCGCTGTTGATCAGGCTGAAAGCGCCCAGCATCAGGTTATGGATACAGGCAATTCCTTCAGAGGGAATCGTAACATTGACCGGACTCATCAGGATATTGTTGTCAATCAGCGTCGGACCGTGGCCCACTTCAATAAACACGTCCGTGGAGAACATAGCGCCGCGTGCCTGCTCCAGGCCTTCCGGACGCCAGTTGTGATGCATCAGGTTCTGGCTGATTCTTGCGCCCTGCGCTTCCCAGTCAAGCCATACGCCCATAATGCAGTTGTGTATATGGTTGCGCCGGATTGTCACGTCAATAGCTGCGTGCAGCTTGATACCTGCGGTCTCAGCTCCTCCCAGCTGCTGGCTGTTGCAGATATGGTGGATATGGCAGTCTTCGATTGTGGAAAACACACCGCCCATCCGTCCTACAATACCCGTTTGTTCACAGTGATGGATATTGCAGCGGCGGATAATGTGCCCTCCGACCTTTTCCTTCAGCCATCCGTGGTACTGCCCCCTGCACACGGCATCCCGCTCCATCTGTGTCGGGCTCTTCACCTTCTTGTGGAAGAAATACATATCGTTTTCAGGATCAAGGTATTTCCCCAGGGAGATACCGCAGCAGCGGCTGTTGCTCACTTCACAGTCCTCGATAATCCATCCCCTGGACCAGTGTGGACCGATCATTCCGTCCTGGTACGCGGCAGGCGGCGCCCAGGTTGTTGCCGCCTTGGTAATGACAAAACCGCTGACTTTAATATACCCCACCCCGGTCTTGTCAGGCATAAAGCAGTTCCGCCGTACGCTGATCTCGACTTTCTCAGTATTTGGATCCATACCGTGAAAATTGGCATACAGCACGGTTTCATCACCGTCCTGTTCTGTATACCACAGGTATTTTGCCTCATCCTGGTTCCACGCATACTGATCAGGTTTTCCGGCTTCACACTCTTTCAGTGTGGAGCATTCATACATCATCAGGTCATTGAGGAACACTGTGCCCGTATGTCGGACGATCGGTGAAAAATACCAGTCGCCTTCCACTTTCTGAACATATGGATTGAAGCTGCCGAAAATACCGTTATTAACACGGGCTGTCCACGTGCTTCCCCTTACTTTTTTCCATCCGGTCAGCAGTTCCGCGCCGGTAATGACAGCCCCCAGTGGCTTTTCACTGCGGTAGGTGATTCTTGCCTCTTCTGTTCCGGCATTGACAGGATTAACATATTCCCGGTATATACCGGGTGCCACAACGACTTCATCACCGGGCCCGGCTGTTTTTGCGGCATCGTTTATATGCCGGAAAGGCCTCTCTTTGGATCCGTCTCCCTCCCTGGGAGCATTGATATCAACATATATGACCATAGGGAACCTCCTTACAGGTAAATTCTGTAATTGCCTGTCAGCATCAGCAGACAGAAGAAATACAGGCAGTTGTCATAGTAACGCCTTACACCCTTCCGCATCGGAAGATCCGCAAATTGTTTCAGGAACGCAATACGGTTCTGCGATTTGCTTGCGGCGGATGCGGCACCCAGAACAGCTTTTATCGCGGTCGGATGCATAGCCGGTTCGCTCTGAGGTGTTCCGTCCAGTTCATAAGCCCGCAGGTCATTCATATCCGCGCCGGCAAAAAAATCCTGGATATGCGTTGCCACTTCTTCAAGCGCCGGATCACATCCGAACCAGATCCGGTCCAGCGCTATGTTTTCCGCCACACGGTATGCGTCTGAATAATAAACCCAGGGTTTCCGGAACAGGAGTACGGTCTTGCCGTCATAATCTGCATACTCAGGACTCAGGCCGGTCTTTGGATCTGCAGATACAGCGATATACCTCCTGCTTTGTTCCGCGGCTTTCTTCCAGAAAGGACGGTCCTGCTCATCAGCCTTCAAAGCGAATAATTCGTAAAAATGCGGCAGATGATAACTCGGATCCGATATCTTCATCTCCGGGACAAAACGGATATAGGCATTGTCAGGTTCCCACATTGGTTCGCCGCCGGGAACCATTTCGTGCTGATGCACAGCATGTCTCAGGATTTCCCGTGCACGGCTGCTGTAATTCAGGCTCCCTTCTCCGTCTCCCCATCTTGCAGATGCCATAAACAGTGCCATGGCGAAGTATTCCTCACCGTCCGGTGCCGGACCGCCTGAATTCGGAGTGCCGTCCGTATGCACCGACCATCGGAAATATCCTTCATGCGGGCCTTCTTTCAGAAGCATATAGCGTTCCGAAAAAGTCCATAATCTGTCAAAGATGTCCTTCCGGTCCATCTGAACGCACATCATCATGCCGTAACTCATGCCCTCGGTCCGTGCGTCATTGTTTCCGGTATCCACCATGCACCAGGCATCCTCATCCGTATGATGGCAGAAATTCTCTTCAGGATCAGTAAAAATGGTTTCAAAAGCCTGTTCCACTCTGGCTTTTGCCGCTTTGTCACTGATTCCGAGTTCCGCGAAATAATTCGGATATATGCCGGTTGTATAGGCTCCCGCTTCCATCGAAGTCCTCCGGTTGTACGTACTTTTTGACATAATATATCATACAAAAACAACCTGTCAAGGTCTTCATCATCATTTTCATTTTTCAGCAGGTTCAGGGATGTCATCCTGCTTTTTTTGTCCTCTGACAGCATTGCTTTTGCCGCGTCCCGAAGAAATGAGCGCCTGTTTCTGCTGTCTGCTCATATGTTTAATATGCCATTCACGGCTCAGTGCATCATGTCGGTTTTGATATTCCTCACAATACACAAGTTCAACAGGAAGCCTGCTTCTGGTGTATTTGGCCCCATGTCCCCTGTTGTGTTCCTTGATCCTGGCTTCCGGATCCGTTGTCCATCCGCAGTACAGGCTTCCGTCCGCGCACCGGACCAGATATACGTAATTCATTTCAGTTGGAATGTCCGGAAGAACCGGATCCGTATGAAGCAGATGCCGCATTCCTGTCTTTCATCATATGCTGGAGCGTGACCAGAATTGTAACAATAATCTGTTCGTGTTCAGTCTGATAAATATCAATACAGTATTTGTCATGCAGTGAAAACATTTTCTGGCCAATGACGGCAGCGATACTTCCGTTTTCGTCATACAGTTCAAAATTCAGTCCCGCAATGTTTCCTCTCAGCTGCCAGCCCAGTCCTTCTATATTTGTAATATCCTTCACCAGGTGAAACAGTTCATTGGATAACTCAAACTGTGTTCCGTCCGCCATAGTCACATAATGTCGCTCATGCAGCGTCAGCAGTTTCCTTTCCACATGAGCAACATAATTGCCTGCAGCGTCAGTAATATCGGTTTTGTCATGGAGGGACGGAAATTTGGTATTGGCCTGATATACAATGGATTCATGCTCATCGGTAATATCAATATGATGATGCAGTGAAAAAACTTTTGTTGTCGTAAAAAGAGAGCGTTCCGGTTCTCCGAAGCGTTCGGTATTAACTACATTCGCCTGTTCCCCCGCTTCCCTGAAGCGATGGTACTTTGAAAAAACACCCATGATTTTTTCCTCCGGTTCATTATTTTTTTCAGAATATTTCCCCGTACAGTGAAACAAAGCAGCTTTCACACAGGATACGTCCGTCGTTCATCTCATGGTATTCATCACCGTCATAGATTGGATTTCCGCATTCTGAACAGAATTCCATAATTTCCTCTTCCGTTTCTTCGCTTTCATTTTCATATTCGTCGATATCTTCCCATTCGTCCATTCCCTTTTCTCCTTTCCGTATCAGTCTCAGTGTCGCCTGTCCGGTATCGGTGGTTTACTTCATCAGTCCTTTTCTTCCGGTTTCCAGACAAACAGGCCTTCTCCTGCTGAAATCATTTTCACCAGTTCCAGCGTTTCGTTATCCGGGTTAAACAGTGTCATATATGTCTCATCCGGTTCGGAAACAAGCATCATATCCTTCATCATAATATGAACAGAATGATGCAGAACCGCTTCGGCTGTCTCATCCGGTGCCGGATTCAGCTTTCCTTCCTCTTCCAGTGAAAGGTCCCTGTAGCAGTTCAGTTTGAGGATGATATTCAGATGCTTCCGTTTTATTTCAGCGATCTCCGTTTTACCGAGGAAAAACTTTTCCACGCGGAAATACTGACCCGCACTGTCGCGCGGCACCTGGCATGGAAGAATGTCTATGATGCTGTATGGCATGTTCAGCAAAGATTCAATTCTTGATTCCATCAGTATAACCTCATATCATATTCTGAAGCATTCAATACAGGCTTCGGCAGGATTCCTTTTCTATGCGTCGGCTTTCTGCCATCTGATGTCTGTGAGGCAGTTCCTGAAGGCTTCCCCGGGATCATTCTCCGGACAAATCCATCTCTCAGCCGCCTGAAGCGGAAGCATAACCGGCATTCGGTCATGCATCCATAAAAGATTTTCCTGCGCCGGGCGGGTCAGTATGACAAATGCCGGTTTATCTTCCTCCATCCGGTACAGGCCGGCCAGCAGGACCAGGCCCGGAACGTCAGGCTGAAGCGCGTATTTCTGCCCGGTCTTTTTCTCTTCATTATGCTCCCATTCAAAATACCATGAAACGGGAATCACGCAGCGGTGCTTCCTCCATGATTCCCGAAACATGGGCTTTTCAGCGGCCGTTTCAACCCTCGCGTTGATAATCAGTCCGCCTTTCTGACTGAAACCCCATTTCATTGGAAAAACACGGCGTTCCCCGGCCCTGTTGGATGCCAGTACAGGAAGAACCGCAGACGGACAGATCTCTCCTTCCGCCTTCAGCGGCTCATCGTTTTTCTGAAAGGTCCCCGCCAGTTTCGAACGGTTCATTTCCTTCACAAGTTCACGCAGTTCGGGGTTGGCGGGTGCCATGTATACTCTTCCGCACATAATAAATCATATGATTCCTAAGGGAATCAGGATAATCAGGAGCATAATGACAGTGCTCCATATTGTTATCAGGAATGCCCTGCGCCTCTTCGGTGCCATATCCGGCACATAATTGGATGCCAGGAAGAAAGGAATATAAGTGGATATAAATACCGGAATCACACCCCACCACTTGTAAACCCAGATAAAGGAGTGATTGCTTGTACCGGCCAGAAAGGACTCAAACAGCGCAAACAGGAGCGCCATCTCCAGTGCGCCGAGAAGTCTGCATGAAATTCCGCCTTTTCCGGTCTTGGCAAAATATCGTTTTGTTCGGTCGTCAGGAAGCATTTTAAAGGAAATCATACCGGCAATGGAAAACATCATGGACAGTTCCCAGCACACGCCGATCAGCAGGATAAAAGTGGTTGACTCATTGCTTACGGACCAGAGCGGATAACCGCATACTTTTCCGATCACCGCGTTGCAGATTTCATACAGCCAGTGTACACCGTAAAGCGCTAGTCCTGCGCACACTGTTTCAGTGTTTTTCTTTCTGATTTCATTCCAGTAAATATAGAAAACCACTGACAGGATAAAGATAAATGTCCAGTTGAAGTTCTCGGTGCTTCTCACCCGGATGGCATTGACAAGATCCATCGCTTCCCGGGATCCGTCTCCCCAGAATCTCAGCATGCATACCCCTCCGTTTCAGCTTTATTCTTTATTGTACGTTTTTTACAGTATAGCACGGGCATGCCGGTTCCGCCAGACATTTTGTATACAGAAAGCTCCGGGCTTCTGGAAAGCCCGGGCCTTGTTCCTGCTTATGATTTTATTTGGACGATTTAAAACAGAGGTCCTCGATTTTTTCCATATTCTGCAGCAGTGTGACAGCAGGCATCACCACATTGTCTTCCAGTTTATAGTCATATCCGTTCATAATCAGCGCCATGGTAATACCCGTTTCCCGCTGGTAATAAATATTGGAAGACAGCCCGCTGTATCGTCCCTGGTGGCCGTACCAGGTTCCTCTGTCAAACTGGTTAAGCCTGACGGTGCTCAGTCCGTATTTGCTTTCAGCCAGTCCCTTCTGGTCTGATTCCATCAGCTGGACTGTCTTTGCTTTCAGGATCCGGACTCCGTTCAGTTCTCCCCCGTAATACATCATCTGGGCAAGCTTGGTCAGTGATTCCGCGTTGATATACAGCTTTCCGACTGTGTATCCGTTGTTTCCTTCAGGATCTGCCTTGTTGTTATATGCGCGGTTCCGGTCCCTCTTGACGGAAATCTGCACCTTTCCCTTGGGATTCAGCAGGTCCTTTGTGGCGGTTCCCGCAGGCAGGAATTTCGGGGAATAGGCAGCGGTGATTCCCAGCGGTTTAAAAACTTTTCTGTTCAGGTAAGTCTGTACACTCTGCTTGGATATGGCTTCAATCAGGCACCCGATGAGTGCGCCGTTATAATCAGCATAAACATACTTGGAACCCGGTTTCACTTTTGTATCAAAGATGGGATTGTATCCGTTTTTGCCGATCCGTGCCCAGTCCGGATGGTAATTGGAGGCTTTTGCCGAAAGCGATGACGTGTGGCTCAGCAGCATCCGGGCTGTAATGGGGACATTCGGATAAGCAGGATTGCGCACTTTGAACCCAAGATATGTACTGATATCCTTGTCAAGATCCAGTTTCCCCTGGTCATACAGGGTCATCAGTCCGATGGCTGTAACCCACTTGGTGATTGAAGCGATTCTGAAGCATGTTTTTTCGTTTACTCCGCCGAAAGAATAGGTAAGGAAAGTCTTTCCGTTCCTTGACAGGACAACCGTTCCGCAGACAGCGCCGCTGCTTTTGACAATTGAGTTGAGCAGCGTCTTCACTTTTGATGGAATTTTGTTTTTAGCAGATGGTTTGGGCGTTGAAGTTGGTTTGGGTGTTTTTTCCGTTTCCGATGCTGTGTTCTTGCTGTACAGCTTGCTGAGTGTCTGCGGACCGGCGATCCCGTCCACCTTCAGCCCGTTATCCTTCTGAAATGCTTTTACAGCGGACAGGGTTCCCTTCCCGAAAATCCCGTCCACTTTTTGTGTGTAATAGCCTTTTTCCTTCAGAGCGGTCTGCATTTTTTTGACATCAGAGCCCCGGGAGCCTGTTTTCAGCGTCTTGTATGTCACTGCCTGTGCAAAGCAGAAACATGAAAGCAGGAGTGCCAGAATCAGCAGGAAAGCTGTTAATCGTTTCAGCACGGGTTATCCCTCCGGATATACAGAACGTTTTACAAAATCATTGTTATTTTATGACAAAATTATGAATTCGTCAATATGTTCTTTGATTTTCAAGGCTTTCAGCATTTTCCGGTCTGCTTGAATTCAAATGGCTGAAACAGTATTATACTCTTGTTTATGAGTGCAGACTGGAAGGATGTGTTCTTATGCGTATTCTCCTCATCCGTCATGCGGAACCCGATTATTCCGTTGATTCCCTGACGCCGAAAGGACGGGTGGAAGCCGAACTGCTGAGTCGCCGTCTCGTTCATTATGATATTCGTGATTTTTATGTATCACCCCTGGGAAGGGCGAAGGACACTGCAGCATACACGCTTGGGAAACTGAACCGTGAAGCGGAAACACTTCCCTGGCTTAGGGAATTCAGCGGATCCTATCCCGACCCGGAATCCGGACGCAGGCGGATTGTCGCATGGGACGTTAAGCCGCGGATCTGGTCAGACTTCCCTGGGGTGGCCGATATCAGCAGCTGGTTCAATGCCCCTGTTTTTGACGGGGGGGATGTAGGGAAAGTCTGGCAGGAAACAACAGACGGTGTGGATACCCTGCTTGCCCGGTACGGCTGTCATAAGGATGGTCCGGTATGGCTTTGTGAGGATAACAGGGATTTTACCATTGCGCTGTTCTGCCATTTTGGCATTTCTATGGCAATTCTCGGATATCTGACGGATATTTCTCCCATGGTACTCTGGCATCGGACGATTTGTCTTCCTTCTTCTGTAACTGAAGTCGTAACAGAGGAAAGGATAAAGGGAGAGTTGTCCTTCCGCACAACAAAGCTGGGAGATCTGACACATCTGGAATCAGCCGGTGAAAAAAGAAGCACCGCCGGCCTGTTTCCGGAATGCTGGACAGGAATTGACTCAACAGACCCGGCTGTCAACGGTACGCAGAAAGTTTAATCATATAATAAAAACGCCGCAGTTCATATTCATCGCTGTGATGAAATAATCTGCGGCGTTTTTTGTTTGATTTTTTACTGCTTGGCAACCTCGACCAGCTTGGCAAAGCCGGCGGGATCGTTCACAGCCAGATCAGCGAGCATCTTGCGGTTCACTTCAACGTTCTTTTTCTTCAGGCCGTTGATGAACGTGGAATAGCTCATGCCGTTCAGGCGTGCAGCGGCGTTGATACGGGTAATCCACAGGCGGCGGAAATCACGTTTGCGGAGTTTACGTC
>JAEEGL010433124.1_pt1 | contig 101156 bp, 91 predicted proteins | sample 9134231 | NCBI WGS metagenome assembly JAEEGL01 (sample SAMN16246548, study PRJNA631951) | gut metagenome | biome: gut microbiome; feature: rumen; material: fiber-attached | host: Bos | place: Iran: Karaj | collected 2018-10 | reverse complement strand
TCTATTGGATCAACGTAGGTGCAATTCCCACCGACACTGTACGTAACATCCTTTCTCGCGAAGGTGTGATACTGATGAAGCACCTCCAGGGCGGCGTCAAGAAGGGCGCTTTCACCCAGGAAGAGGCTCAGAAGCGTTTCGACGCCTGGAAGGCCGAGAAGCAGGCTAAGCTCGACGCTATCCGCAACAAGGAGCGCGACGACAAGAAGGCTGCTGACAAGAAGGCTGTCGCTGAGGAGGCCAAGAAGAACGAGGCAAAGGCTGAGGCCGTAGCCAAGAAGAAAGCCGAGATCGCTGCCGCTAAGGCTGCTGCCGAGGCTGAGGCTGCAAAGGCCGCTCAGGAGGCTGCCGCTGCTGAAGAGGCCGCTAACGAGGCTCCCGCCGAGGAAGCACCCGCCGCTGAAGAGGCTCCCGCCACCGAGGCATAAAAAGACCCCCGTTCTTTTTAAAAACAACAAAGCTCTCAACCATCAAGGTTGGGAGCTTGTTTTATATAAAGTAATCACCTACCCTCTTTCACAATATCCATCATTTATCATAAGATTAATTCACCTTTTTTAAAAAACAATCATTACTTTTGTGCACTGAATACATCTTTTAAACAGCAATATGAGTATGGGTAATATCGTAAAAATCATTAAACACAAGGACATCATAAAGGCTGGCATTTCACCAAGTCAATGCCTTAGATGGATTGAGGAGTCTTACAAGATTAAATACGAGTCATCTCTCCCGCCAAAGATCAGCCTTCATCCTCAAGGTGACGATTTTTTCAATACCATGCCTTGCCTACTGCCTGAACGTTATGGCCGTTTCTCGGTAAAAGAAGTACACCGCATTGCTGGCCAAATGCCCTCGTTGGGAAGTGACATTTTGCTTTATGATTCAAAACAGGGCAACCTGCTGGCCATCATCGACGGCGACTGGATCACTACCATGAGAACAGGCGCTGTAGCCGCACTAGCAGCTCGATATCTAAAGCCATCAAACGCTAATGATTACTCATTTATCGGCCTAGGGAATACGGCTCGTGCAACAGCATTATGCCTTCTTGAAGACAACAAGGACCAGCAGATAGTGTTTCGTGTGTTGAATTATAAGAACCATGCTGATCTCTTTATCGAACGGTTCAAAGGGTACACTAATCTATCGATTGAAGTGGTAGATGACATTCAAACACTCGTCAAAGAATCAAATATTCTTATCTCTTGTATCACATCAGCAAATGGCATTTTGTGCCCAAATGATGATCTTTTCAAGCCTGGAATGTTACTGATACCTGTACATACCCGAGGTTTCCAGAATTGTGACCTTTTCTTCGACAAGATTTTCGGTGATGATACCGGCCATATTCAGGGATTCAAATACTTTTCTCGTTTCAAGCAATTTGATGAACTAAGCCAAGTATTGTTAGGGAACAACCCGGGACGAGAAAATGATTCAGAGAGGATCATAGCCTACAATATCGGATTAGGACTACACGACGCTGTTTATTCCAGCCACATATATGATTTCCTGAAAGAGAATACTGACATTTCCTTCTTTGTCCAAGACAAAGAAACAACAAAGTTCTGGATATAATGGAAGGTTGCCAAATTGACAACCTTCCATCCATCAGATTCCATCACTTATCTCTTTCAGGGCTTCTACTAGGGCATCATTATCTCGCTTACCCAAAATGGCAATTCTGATAAAGTTTTTGCCTTTAAGTCCTGTCTTACTATCACAGTCTTTAATAAGGATGTTGTACTTATTCAGTAGCAACTCGGTCAGTTGTCGTGATGTGTAATGCTTGGTCACTTGACACAGGAAGAAATTCGCCTGTGAAGGAATCACACGCAAGAATGGTATTGATGACAACTTGCTGGCAAATCGGTTACGTTCAATGACAAATTGTTGACAAGCAGCCTTGTAGAAAGACTCATACTTGTTAAAAATCTGCATATAGAACTCAGCGAAAGAGTTGATGTTCCAGATGGCAACATCCTTTTTCATCTTTTCCAACAGAGAGGTATCAGCTCCAGCCAATACACCCAGTCGTAGGCCGGGAACACCATAGGACTTGCTGATGCTCTTCATGACCAATAGCCTCGGGTATTGTTCAAGGTAATCATCATTTAACAAAGAACTAGCTGGTCCCTCATTAGAAAAGTCCACAAACGACTCGTCAACAATCAACCTGATATCTCGCTGAGCACACCAGGCAGCCAAAGCCAGCACATCCTGCTTGGGAATATAATTGCCTGAAGGGTTGTCAGGATTGACGAGCAACAAGGCCTGAATATCATTCGATTCATAGAATGCTTTTAACTCATCAACAGAATAACGCAGATCAGGATTGCTTGGATAGAATGGGACTATGGCATCCTGTGGCAATCGATGAGGATACTCTTCAAATGTCGGATACACAATACCCATCTTGCAGCCCTTACTCATGAACTGCTCCATAAGGCTCTTAATCAACTCGGCCGCGCCATTACCCACAACGACATATTGGCTACTGACTCCAAAATACTTACCCGCTAACAATGAATTGATGGCCATGCCGCTAGGATATTGAGTCAATAGGACATCAAAGTTGGCTCGCATTTCATCTTTCATTCTATTGGGTGGGAAGAACGGATTAACAAGATAACAGAAATCCAGCATTTTAGGGAATCGCCAATAGCCGCCATATCTCATATGGTACTTCTGCAGTTTGTCTTTCTCGGAAGAGAAAATGGCTTCAGCGATATCCTTGTCCTGGACGTCGTCAATCTCATACCAGGGTTTGTCCCCAATGGGCAAAGCCTTCAGATTGGCCTGGTCCAACAACGTGATCACACGCAGCACTTGCTCGTAGTATTCATTGTTGCCCATCACCTTGCAATAGGCATCAAGGAAGGGTACATATACCTTGGTCGAGAAATCCTTGCTAAACTTGTAGACGTTCACAGTTTTATAGTAGAAATCAGCCTCGGCATAATTGAACGCCTTCTTGGGCACAAAATTGACAATGTTATTCTCTTTATTGATGCGCACCATCGTTCCATCCATCCACGACTCATACTTAGCGACAAGTGCCAAGTTTGGATACGGATCGTCGAGAATCATCCTAAACAGGCTGTCATCAAGAATCAAGTCACTCTCGATGAGCAGCGTGTCGTCCTCAATCATCTTTTCCTTGACCAATGCCAGGGAATAGATGTTGTTGGTCTTGTCATAGACTGGATTATTGGCATACTCGATATGCAATCTGTCCTCATAACGGTCACCGATATAATCCATCAATTCCTTGCCCTTGTATCCAACGACCATGACAAGACGTGACAAGTTTAACTGACACAGTTGTTCCAACATCCTGTCAATCAGCCTTACTCCATTGACAGGTAACATACACTTGGTGTTATCTCGTGTATACTTTCCTAAACGCCGACCCATTCCAGCCGCTAAAATTATCGCTTGCATTTTATCAGTATATATGAATTAATCATAGAATTCGAGGCGCTCGACGTGGTGATAGACGTGGTCGAGGTCGTCGGGAAGTCGCATGTAATCACCAAACATGGTTTGGAGCATGTGGTGACTATTATCTGGGACTGGGAGTTGGACATCCTCAAAAACATGGGTTTTCAAGGGGAACACATCCCGCAGGTCATATACGTTATGGAACTGGATTCCGTAATCACACATGAGAGCTTTTGTTCCACTCAAGTGACTGATGCAACGAAGGATCGGAAATGAGACATGACGATTAAACCATGTCAATGTCCTAATCTTTTTCATTGATGATTCATCGCCGTTGCCCTTGCGAAAGAAGTTGTAAGCCAAACTCTGCAAACGTAAGCGCTGTGTCCATGGCAGAAGACGATCCAGCGGGAAAATGTCAATGAAGATGCCACGTTCCTTAAACACCTTGTCAAAGTCTCCTTCATCCAAAAACGATCGCTTGTCTCGCAATTTTGTGATAAAAAGGAAATAATTCCTATCGGTATCGTTAGTTTGCAATGCGATGTGATCAGGCAACTCATCAGGCAGAACCTTCACCAAACGCTTATAGTCTTTACGCATCATGGCCACATCCAAGTCATCGTCCCAAGGAATAAAACCGTCGTGACGGAAAGCACCCAATAACGTACCGCCATACAGGAAGTATGGTATATTGTGCTTTTTGCAGATGGCATCAAGCACCTTTACCATCTCGAGCATGACTAGTTGCTGGCGGCGCAGGGGGGAACCCTCAGGGTTGAATCGAGCCTTGAGTTCAGCAGCGTTGAATGTCGGTTTTTCTTGCATTGCAACAAAAGTGCGGGTTAGGCGGTGGGGCGCTTTTCGGTTAATTTCAACAGCAGGCCGAAAGCACATGCTAATACTATTGACATGATTAACTGGGATTGCCAGTTTGCCAACAAATTAGCTGAATTGAAGGCGATACTGCTAACAAATAAGCATTTCATTAAACGGAACACGACTTTTGATACAATGATGCTGACAAACATTCCAACAATTGCGTTCTTCCCAGGCTTTGTCAACAAATAGAAGAGCATGACGTTAAGCATCAACTCGACTACCATAAGAGCACAAATCAATGGTGTTGGCATTCCTGAAAGTATCATCGACGAGATGGGCAATATGGCTGCCAAGAGGTAGCTGTTTTTCTTGTCAGCCACGATGAGCATACCAGCAAAAAGTGCTACCCTCATTGGCTCAAAAAAATGATATGACAAGCCAAAGAGATGCATGATGGCTGGAGTCACGCAAAAAAGGGCGATGATTACAACATCTGCTATAAGTGTTTTTATGCTTACACTTACTGATGATTTAGTCTGCATAGTTCTAAAAATTAAAGATTATTACATGATGCCGCGTTCGCGGAGACGTTTTTGCCAGTTCCAGGCGCTGAGCATGGTGTCGTCGAGGGAAATCTCGGCGTGCCAGCCGAGGACCTCGTTGGCACGTTTGGGGTCGGCCCAAATTTGTACGATGTCACCAGGACGGCGAGGTGCAATCTTGTGTGGCACCTTCACACCCGTGGCACGTTCAAAGGAATGCAACAGTTCGAGCACCGAAGCGCCGTTTCCGGTACCGATGTTGAAGATCTCCAGAGCCTCGTTGCTCTTGTCCTCAAGCATGCGCTCCAAGGCCTTGACGTGAGCCTTAGCCAGATCCACAACGTTGATGAAGTCACGGATGCAGGAGCCGTCACGTGTGGGATAGTCGTCGCCAAAGATGCTCAACTCCTTGCGCACTCCGATAGCGGTCTGCGTCAGGTATGGCACAAGGTTCTGGGGCACACCATTGGGCAACTCGCCAATTTCAGCACTGGGATGAGCACCGATGGGGTTGAAATAACGCAGCAAAATGGCCTTGATTGGGCTGCCGCTACGGATAACGTCGGTAATGATGTCCTCACAAATCTGCTTGGTTGCACCATAGGGCGATGTGGCCTTCTTGGTGGGCGCATCCTCGGTAATGGGATTCTTGTCAGGCTCACCATATACCGTACAAGAAGACGAGAAGACAAAGCCCTTTACGCCAAACTCAGGCATCAACTCCAACAGGTTTAACAGAATGTTGATGTTGTTGCGGTAATACATGATGGGCTTCTCGATACTCTCACCCACCGCCTTGCTGGCAGCAAAGTTGATGATACCGCTGATGCCAGGATTGTCCTCAAAGAGTTTGCGAACCACAGCGCGGTCGGTGCAGTCGCCCTTAACAAAGACGGGGCGGACACCCGTGATGCGCTCGATGCCATCCAACACATCCACATTACTGTTACTCAGGTCATCAATAATGACCACCTCATAACCTGCCTGCTGCAATTCCACCGTGGTATGGGAACCGATGAAGCCGGTTCCGCCAGTCACTAAAATCTTACCTTTCATTGTCTTGATTGTTTATGATATTTATATTTGTTTTCTTTTTGTTCCGAGATAGTATAAATTCGATGCTCTCCTCCAGGATTCTCGCATGCAGGAGCTTCATCGTTATAACATAGAGTGCTCCTGCGAGAATGATGCGAGCTATCAACAGGAACGACATATTACTGATGTAGCGAGTAACCAAATAGGTCAACCCCATCACAGCCAGAGCGATGAGCATAAATGGCAACAGATCACGCAACATGCTAAAGAAGCGGTAACCGATTAGCCGATATGCAAACACCTGCCAAGCCAGCAGCCACAGGATGTTGATACAGGCAAAGGCAATGACCATCGCCGTGATGCCCATCTTGTGACAGGCCAATACGGCTATCAGCATGATGGCAATCTGGGTGATCGTGAGCCACATGTAGGTGTCCGATTTGCCTTGACTGAGGAACAGATTCTGATAAACCGTGTATAAAGGAATAAATGCGCCACTGATACACAAAATCTGCAACAACGGGATACTATTTACCCACTTATCGCCAATGGCAAGAAGAATCACCTGCGGAGCGACCATTGCCAAACCAAACATGGCTGGGAAAGACAGAAAAGCCGTGAAACGCAACATCTTGCCAAAGACACGGCGCTGACGTTCATTGTCATCGGTCACGCGGGTAAGAACCGGTTGAGCCACCTGAGCCACCGTATTGGTCACCAGCTGGTTGGCCATCGTGTTCCACTTGTTGGCCTGAGTATAGTTGCCCACTGCTTGAGCGGGAAACAGACGACCGAAAATAACCGTCAGCACATTGTTGTTAATGGTCGTCAAAACGGTCGTTATCAACACCTTGTAACTGAACGAGAACATCCGTTTCACGGGAGTGAAATCCACTTTGAAAGTGGGACACCAGCGGGTAAAATAATAGCGCCCGAAACAGATGACCACATTATATAATATTTGCTGTGTTGCCAAACTCCAATAGGAAAACCCCTTTATCGCCATAATCACAGCGACCGTTCCCGAAATAATCAGTGCCGACAGCGATGTAATCGCTTTTTCCTTCATCTTCAGGGCCCGCGTCAGCATCGCATTGGGCGAGATGCATAACGAGGCAATGATAAAGCCCAAAAAGACAAACCGTGACAACGAAACCAAACAAGGCTGATGGAAAAAACCAGCTATCAGCGGCGCACACAGGAACAGTATCACATAGAGCAGAACACTCATCCCCACATTGAACCAGAACACAGAATTGTAGTCATTGTGCTTGATATCCTTGATGTTGACAAGCGCCACACCAAAGCCACTATCCTGTAAGTTGTTGGCCAGCAGCGTGAAGATCGCGAGCATCCCCACAATGCCATATTCACCAGGAGAAAGCAGACGTGCCAAAAAGATACCGATAATCAGATTAAGCAGTTGCATACCGCCACTGCTCAAGAACCCCCAAAACAAGCCTTGGGCGGTCTTTTCCTTTAAGTTCTGATTATCGATGCCGTCGTTCATTGTTTTGCCAGTATCATGTCAATCCATTCGCGCACACAGGCATCACCACCGCGACGCTCAAGAACGAGAATGCGAGGAATCTTCTTCACCTTGTCGCAGGCGTCGGCAGGGCAAGCAGCCCAGCCCACTGCGGCCAGCAAGTCATAACAGTTCACATCGTCGCCAATGTAAGCCACATCCTGCATCGTAATGCCCATCTCTTCACAGATTTCACGGGTCGCCGCCAGTTTGCCGCCATCACGGGCTCCCTGCTTGAGGTAGTCCAGCCCCAACTTGCGGGCACGGTTCTCGTTGATGGCCACATTCTCACTGGTAACGATACCCACCTTCACGCCCGTGCGTTGCAGCATCTGCAGCCCCATACCGTCGCGGGTGTTGAATTTCTTGAATTCAGTGCCATCGGTACCATAATACATGCCACCATCGGTGAGCGTGCCGTCAACGTCGGTCAAGAACAATTTGATCTCGTCAGGTGCAGGGACCAATGATTGAGCAATAGCGTTATTCTGCAAATCAGCCATAGACAATGATCATTTCAGGTATTTCTCAATGTTATAACGCGGGCGATGCTTACCCTCGGTATAGATGCGTCCGATGTAAGCCGCTATCACACTCAAACAGATGAGCACACATCCACCCACAAACCAGATGGACAACATAAGTGAAGCCCAGCCTTGCACACCATTACCCTTGCAAAGTGACACAATTACGTAGATAAGGATTGCAAGACTGATCAAGAGGAAGATGAGGCCCAAGTCAAAAATCAGGCGCAAAGGCTTGACACTGAATGAGGTTACACCATCGATGGCAAAGGACAACATCTTGCTCAAGGGATACTTGCTCTCGCCCGCCTGACGTTCCAAGCGGTCGTAATACACCGAATCGGTCTTGTATCCCAGCAAGGGGACTAAACCACGCAAGAACAAGTTGCGTTCCTCATATTGGCATAGGGCGTTTACAGCGCGCTGGCTCATCAAGCGGAAATCGGCGTGGTTATACACCGACTTGACACCCATGTTGGTCATGAACTTATAAAACATCTGGGCCGTCGTGCGTTTGAAGAAGGTATCGGTCGTGCGCTTGCGGCGTACACCATAGACGATGTCGCATCCCTCGTCATATTTCTTTATCATTTCAGGAATGGCGTGGATATCGTCTTGCAGGTCAGCGTCTATCGAAACTGTGACATCGGCATCCTCGCGAGCGGTATCCAGGCCTGCCATGAGGGCATTCTGGTGTCCCACGTTACCAGCCAGCTTCAAGCCGCGCACATGGGCGCTGGCACCTCCATATTCGGCGATGATCTGCCAAGTGCGGTCACGAGAACCATCATCCACATAGAGGATGTAACTGCCCTGCCCTACCTGTCGCTTGGCAATCATATCGTCAAGCAAAGCGCCAAGTTGCTGGTTGGTCTGAGGCAAGACTTCTTCCTCGTTGAAACAAGGAACTATAATAGCTAAAGTCGAGTTTTCCATACGATTGTGGTAGTTGGTATAATCCAGACTAATCTGCAAAGATACATTTAATTCATGAAATGTGCAAGTCCAAACCCGATTATTGACATTTTCAATGGTTTGGCAGTGCAGGGATAGATATTTTTTGTAATTTTGCCTTCAGCAAAGATGCGCTGAACCGTGGAAATGCGCAAATTCTTTTGGCATTTCGCTCGGCTTGCAGTACCTTTGCAGATTGTAGCAAAAAAACTAATTGACAATGATACTATCCATGACCGGATTTGGCAAGGCGGTAAAAGTCTTTAACAACAAAAAAATCACTGCCGAAGTCAAGTCCTTAAACAGCAAACAACTGGATTTTGGGGTACGCATGCCTCAAAATCACCGTGAGATTGAAATGGAACTGCGCAACGACGTGTCTAAGTCTTTGTTGCGTGGTAAAATTGACTTGTTTGTCTATTGTGAGCCCATCGAGGGCGCTACATCGGGCACCATCAATGTGCCGATGCTACAACAATACAAGGCACAAATCGAGGAAATGGCCCGGGAATTGAGTTTGCCTGAGCCCGAAGACTGGTATGCAACCCTGCTACGGATGCCTGACGCACTCAAGACCGACGCCAAATCGACCGAGGCCGACGAGGAAGAGCTGAAGGTCGTACGCGAGGTAGTGGCACAGGCGACAGAGCAGTTGATGGCCTTCCGTCGTCAGGAGGGAATCAGGCTAGCCGCTTTCTTTGAAGAGAAGATTGCTGCCATCCAGGCCTTACTTAACGAGGTGCCACGGTATGAAGAACCCCGCACCCAAAAGATCAAAGCCCGTATCCTTGATTCTTTAGCCAAAATCAAGGAAGTGGATTACGATAAGAACCGTTTTGAGCAGGAACTCATCTATTATATCGAGAAACTTGACATCACCGAGGAGAAGATACGCCTTCAGAATCACTTGAAATACTTCCTGGAGACCATGCACAGCGAGGAGCCTGGTCAAGGCAAGAAACTGGGTTTCATCAGCCAGGAAATCGGGCGCGAGGTGAATACGATGGGTTCCAAGGCCAACCAGGCCGACCTGCAGAACCTGGTGGTACGCATGAAGGACCACTTGGAGCAGATTAAGGAGCAGGTGCTTAATGTTTTGTAGGCTTTAGGCTTTAGGCTTTAGGTATTAGGTTTTAGGCTTTAGGTGTTAGTATTTATATGATGGAACAGGGCAAATTGATTATTATATCGGCGCCGTCGGGTTCGGGAAAATCGACCATTATCGGACGCATCATGCAGGACGAGTCACTGCGTCTCGCTTTCTCGGTATCGGCCACTACCCGCCCCCGTCGCGGACAGGAAGTACATGGCGTTGACTACTACTACAAGACCATCGACGAATTCCAGCAGATGATTGAGAACGATGAACTGGTGGAATATCAGGAGGTCTATGAAGGGCGCTACTACGGCACCCCAAAGAGTGAGGTGGAACGCATCACCGGCATGGGTATGAACGTCGTGCTCGACCTCGACGTGCTTGGCGGCGTAAACGTCAAGAAGATGTATGGCGACCGTGCCATCAGCATCTTCATCCAACCGCCCAGCGTGGAAGTATTGCGCCAGCGACTCATTAACCGCGGCACCGACAGCATGGAGGACATCAATGCCCGTGTGGACAAGGCCGAATTTGAAATTTCCATCGGCCCGCAGTTCGATCACACCGTCATCAACGACGATCTTGATACTGCCGTCAGTGAGGTCCACGATCTGATTGCCGACTTTATTTCCAACGATTAACCAAAAATGAGAATCGGGATATTTGGGGGGTCGTTTGACCCGATACATATTGGTCACGCGATTATCGCCCAGCACATTATCAACAGTGGCGCTGTAGATCGGTTATGGTTCATGGTGTCACCTGTGAATCCATTAAAAGCAGGCAGGGAGCGACACGTGACAGATACCGACCGCTTGCGCATGGTGGAAATGGTGTCACGTCCCATGGAAGGCGTGGAGACATCGGCATTTGAATTCACGATGCCGCGTCCTTCTTATACTATCGACACACTCAATGCCCTGCAAGCCAAGTTTCCCGATGACGAGTTCTATCTGATCACTGGCGGAGACAACTGGCAGATTTTCAACAGGTGGCGCAATAGTGACGAAATCCTTGCCAAATATCATCTGCTCATATATCCCAGGTTGGGTTATGAAGTTGTCATTCCCGATGAACTGAAAGAACGTGTCGCACTAGTTGATGCGCCCATCATAGAAATATCATCAACCGAGATACGTGAACGGCTTGCCAATGGCCAAAGCGTGCGCTACTTAGTTCCCGATGAAGTACTGGCTTTTATCGAACAAAAGAACTTATACTGCAAAAAAGAGCAATAAGATGGAGAAATTGACCCCTAATGAGCTGGCGTTTATCGCCCTCGCCAACGAGTACTGCCACGCATTGGAGCGTGCCAATGAATGTGAATCACGCGACCAGTTTGTGGCTCAGATGCTCAAGTTACTGCCACGCCTGTACATCACCGTGAGCGACATCGAAGACGACACCTATAGCGAGGAATTCATTGACTCGGCACTGGAAGAAGACGTCTATGACATTGTGCGCGACCGTGTGGCTCAGATCATGGCCGAGGAAGATATCTATCTGGAGGTTTTCCTGGAGGATATGAAATACAGCGATACGCCCATCTCGGCCTCGGTATCTGAGAATCTTGCCGACTTGTATCAAGAGTTCTTTAACCTCATCCACTCCATACAAGACGCACTGACTGAGACCCAACACGAAATGCTGTGCCAGTGCAAAATCAACTTCATCAACTACTGGGGACAGACCTTGTGCAACGTCCTTAGAGCGATGAATGCCATTTACTACGGAATATAAACATCAAATACAATAAATATTATGACTAAGAAGAATGACTATGTGAGCTCACTGCTCGTATTCCTTGATAACAGTCCCTGCAACTTCCTGGCCGTGGACACCGTGAAGAAAATCCTGACTGCCAACGGCTTCAAGGAGAAAAAAATTGATGACAAGATGACCGCTAAGGCCGGTGAGAAATTCTTTTTCACCAAGAATGACAGCGCTATCTTTGCCGTGCAAGTGGGCAAGAAAAAGCCCGCCGACACAGGCTTTAAGATCATTGCCGCTCATAGCGATTCACCCTGTTTCAGAATCAAGCCTGCAAGCGAGATTCCGGGCGATGGTGGCATCCTGCGTCTGAACACCGAGGTCTATGGTGGCCCTATCCTCTATACTTGGTTTGACCGTCCCTTGTCACTTGCCGGCCGCGTGCTGCTCAAGGGCAAGGACGCCTTGCATCCTGTCACAAAACTCATCAAGATAGATCGCCCGCTGATGTGCATTTCGCATCTTGCCATCCACTTCAACCGCGCTGTCAACGAGGGTAATCACTTATCGAAGCAAAAAGACATGTTGCCCATCCTTGCCAAGATCAACAAGGACTTTGAGTGGAAGAATACGCTGCTCAATCTTGTCGCCGACGAATTGCAGGTCGAGGCTACTGACATCCTGGACTTTGACCTGATGCTCTATGACGTGAGCAAGGCAAGCCTCTTCGGCCTGAATAATGAGTTTATCTCAGCTGGACGTCTCGACGACTTGAGCATGGTTCATGCCGCCATCACCGCCATTACCGAGGCCAAGGACAAGGACGCCACTCTGGTGGCCGCCATCTTTGACAACGAGGAGACCGGCAGTGGCACCAAGCAGGGCGCCCACTCACCCGTACTTGGCAATATGTTGCTCCGTCTGGTTATGGCATTGGGTGGTGACTTTGAGGACTTTGGCCGCGCTGTTCACCGTTCATTCATGGTATCGGCAGACAATGCCCACGCATTCCATCCCAACTACCCTGAGAAATATGACCCGACCAACCATCCCTCATTGGGCGGCGGCCCGTGCGTCAAGGTCAATGCCAACTGCAAGTACATGAGTGATGCCCACTCGGCAGCCATCTTCAAGAGCCTGTGCGAGAACGCCGGTGCCCCGTTCCAGTACTTCGTGAACCACAGCGATGTGGCTGGCGGTTCAACACTGGGCAATATCCTCACGGGACAACTGGATATCGAGGGTGTTGACGTTGGTAATCCCGTGTTGGCTATGCACTCTGTGCGCGAGACCGGGTCATGCGATGACCATGTGAACATGATCAAGGTGATGAAACAGTTCTTCTCTTAAGAGAATTGTCGTGGCGATGCCACGATATACTACACAAGGATATGGTCAGTTACTTGCAGGTGGAGGGATTGAGCAAGGCGTTTGGCGTCGATGTGCTCTTTGAGGATCTGACCTTCGGCATTGCCGAGGGTGAGAAAATCGGACTTATTGCCAAAAACGGCACGGGCAAGTCCACCCTACTCGATATCCTTGCAGGTATTGCCTCACAAGACAGTGGCACAGTCATCTACCGCAATAACCTGCGCGTGGGTTACCTGCCCCAGTTGCCCGACTTGGGCGGGTCACACACCGTACTCGACGCGTGCCTTCATGGCGACGACCCACGTTCGGCGGCCATTCACGACTATGAGGAGGCCCTGCGCACAGGAGACAGTGACGCGATGACTGCCGCAATCCAGGCTATGGACGCCAATGTGGCATGGGATTACGAAGAGCGTTTCAAACAAATCCTCACTCAACTCAAAATCACCGACTATAACCAGCCAGTCAAGGAGTTGAGCGGTGGTCAGGTGAAACGTGTCGCATTGGCTAGGTTGCTCATTGATGAGCCCCAGATGCTCATTCTCGATGAGCCCACCAACCATCTTGATATCGACATGATCGAGTGGCTGGAGAACTATCTGCAACGTAGCCGTGTGACCCTGCTGATGGTGACTCATGACCGCTACTTTCTGGACAACATCTGCAACCGCATCCTAGAGATGGACCAGCACAGTATCTTCTCCTACAACGGCAACTACAATTACTATTTGGAGAAGCGTGCTGAGCGCATCGAGGCGCAGAATGCCCAGGTGGAACGTGCCCGCAACCTGTTGCGCACCGAGCTGGACTGGATGCGCCGTCAGCCACAGGCCCGCGCCCACAAGGCACAATACCGCATTGACGCCTTCTACGACCTGCAGGAGCGCGCCTCACAACGACGTGATGACGGCGAGGTGGAATTGAACGTCAAGAGCGCCTATATCGGCAAGAAAATTTTTACAGCCCACCATGTCAATAAGCGCTTTGGCGATAAGGTTATTCTTGACGATTTCAATTACACCTTCGCCCGTTACGAGAAATTGGGTATCGTTGGAGACAACGGCGTGGGAAAAACCACGTTCATCAAACTGCTGCTTGATATCGTCAAACCCGACAGCGGTTATTTCGAGATAGGCGAAACGGTGAAGTTTGCCCATTACAGCCAGGAGGGCATGCAGTTTGACGAAGGCAAACGGGTAATTGATGCCGTGCGCGATGTGGCAGAGTACATCTACTTTGACGAGAAACACCACTACACCGCCATGGCATGGTTGAACCATTTCCTGTTTTCCCCACAAGACCAGCAGAAGTTTATCGCCAAGCTGAGCGGTGGAGAGCGACGCAGGTTATATCTGGCCATGGTGCTGATGACCAAACCCAACTTCCTTATTCTCGATGAGCCCACCAACGATTTGGACATTTCCACTCTTGAGATTCTGGAGGAGTACCTGTCGCAGTTCAACGGCTGTGTCATCATCGTGAGCCACGACCGCTTCTTTATGGACCGCACGGTGGATCACACGTTTGTATTCACTGGCAACGGACACGTCAAGGACTTCCCTGGTAACTACAGTGAATACCGCGCATGGAAACAGCGTCATGAACAAGAGGCCGCCCAAGCCGCTAAGGAGCAGGAAGTCGCCAAACCCAAAGAAAACACTTGGGCAAACCGCAGTGAACAGAAAAGACTATCTTACAAGGAACAGCGCGAGCTAGAGCAACTCAATATTGACATTGAGGCCCTCAGCAAAGAGAAAGCTGAGTTAGATGCCCTGTTTGCTAGCGGTGAGACCCTTGACGATGTTGCCACCAAAGCGGCCCGCTATCAGGAAGTCAAAGACCTGCTTGACGAGAAAGAAATGCGCTGGCTGGAACTATCTGAGAGCTAGAGGTTAGTTAGAAGTTAGGAGTTAGAAGTTAGGAGTTGTTTGGCGGCTCCAACTAGTATTCTGTTAACGATGAAGCTGAATCATGTACGGCCTGGTTGACTGTAATAACTTCTTTGTTTCCTGTGAGCGTGTATTTGACCCACAGTTAAACGGGAAAACCGTCGTTGTGCTCTCCAACAACGATGGATGTGTCATTGCACGCAGCAACGAGGCCAAGGCTGCCGGAATCCCGATGGGCTGTCCCGCCTTCAAGATCAAGGAATATACCGACCCACGCCAGGTCATCCAACTGTCGGCTCGCCACATCCTGTACCGCGACCTATCAAACCGCGTGATGAGCATACTGGGACAGGAAGTAGATAACGTTCAACAGTATTCTGTCGATGAAGCATTTTTCAAGTTGCCACATGAGGATGTTGAAACGAGTCACAGGGTGCTGGCCGACGTGGTCAAGAAAATACGGCAATACGTAGGAATTCCAGTAAGTGTGGGTTTTGCGCCTTCTCGCACGCTAGCCAAGGTGGCCAACCATATCGCCAAACGTGACCGCCGCATTACCGATGGTGTGTATTGGCTCGTTCGCCCCGAAGCTATTGACATCATCCTGCGACGAACCGCTATCGAGGATGTGTGGGGAATTGGTCGCCGGTTGGCAGCATCACTCCAATCCCGAGGCATCAGGACTGCCGCCGATTTTGTGAAAATGCCACCTTCATTGGTCAGGTCATTATACTCAGTCACCGTGGAGCGCACTCAACGAGAACTCATGGGCCACGATTGCCAGATTGCCAATCCTGTGGACATCGCCCACAAAACCATCATGACATCCCGCACATTTGGAAAAGTCCTTACCAATCGGGATGAGATTGCCGATGCTATTGTATCATTTGCCGAGCGCACGTCTCGCCAGTTGCGAGACGAGGGCAGTGTGGCTGGTAGCATCATGACCTATGTGAGGGGTGACCATTTCCGCGAAGACCTGCCTTTCTATTCCAATTCTTGCCAACTGACCCTTGACACCCCGACCAACGACACGATGACCATCGTGCGGCAGGCGCTCAACGCCTTCAACCTCATTTGGCGAGACGGGTTCGGCTACCGCAAGGCTGGTGTGATGGCACTCGACATTCAGCACGGCAGCGGCATCCAACTCAATGTATTTGATCCCGAAGACCATGGCAAACTTCGTCGCCTGATGACCAGTATTGACGGCATCAATAACATGTACGGCAGGCGTTCCATAAAACTTGCCCCGGGCATCCATCGCGGCGAGTGGGCACCTAATCAAAATCACTTCCAAGCCCTAAGCAAGACCCTCCACTTCTACACTGGCATGATCCACATCTACCCCACCCAAGAAGAGCCCAAACAAATCATCGAAGACGAGGAATCATAAAACAACTGAATATTCTGATTTTTCTGATGTGACATGCGAAGTGTCAACAATCAGAATTATCAGAATATTCAGTTGTTAAAAACTATGTGTTAAAGTGTTGTGTGATTAGTTCTTGAGGGAGTAGGTTACGGTGGTGACAACGCGGACTTTCTTGATCCAGGGGGTGTAATCGTCGCGGTTATCGATGGAGAACTGGCCCTGGTCGGCGCTCACGATCTTGTTGAGTTTGCTATGAGAATTCTTGGCAAACTGCTCGGCAGTAACCTGTGCATTCTCGATGGCCTCTTGCATCATCTTGGGTTTCATCTCTTTGAAGGCGACAAACTCATACTTAATCTGATTTTCATAACTGTCACCTGTGATGGCCACACCCTCTTTCAGCAAGTCGCCTTGCTTGGCAATCAGTTTGCGCACCTGGTCAACGTTCTTGCTCGTCACAGTAAGCACCGAAGTCACGATGTAACGGAAGTTTCGGTTAGACGAGTCATACTCGCGGGCTGTCAAATCGACCACCTGTGGGGCATTGAAGCTGATTTCATCTTCCTTGACACCACCCTTAATGAGGAATGCCTTGATTTTGGCCTGAGTAGCACCGATGCGGTCATACAGTCCCGGCAAGTCATTACCCACCTCCTTGGAAACGATGGGCCACGTCACCTTGTCGGCTGGCACCTCTTGCTCAGCCAAACCCTTAACACTGACCTTGCGGTCCTTGCTTGCAAAGTCATCAATACCAGCCTTGATGAACCAGCCCAACGAAAAAACGCTCAAAGCGATGAGGGCTGCCGAAATGATCATTTTCTCTTTCATAATCCAATCAAATGATGTGTAATATGTTTAGCTAAAAATCTTGATGCATCATTAACTGCAAAAAGCGCGCCATATTGTGCCCAAGAGGAAAAAAATTTCACTTCATAGCAAAAAATATTCAATCCAAAGTGTCTTAATGGAACTACAACTACAGTTTTAGGCGGAATTGTTCTAGAAATACTCTTATTAAGTTTTGTGTTTTTTAGTAAAAGATTGTTCTTAAAAGTTAAATAATTGCCGTTTAATGAAATTTCTTTGTCAAATATAGCAATTTATTCGTGGATTGATTGTAACTTTGCGACAAAATAATGAGGAATATGGCAAAACAGATGTCACAAGAAGAGATTCAGGCAAAGCAGGAGCAGCTGATGCATGAGATGTCCAAGCGGATTGCTCGCCGTGTGGAAAGAGAACTGTTTGAGCGCGAGATGTCGCATAAGGACTTTGCAGCCCTCATCAACCATTCCCAGGGTGTAGTGTCGCGTTGGCTCAACGGCAAGCACAATTTTACGCTCTCGACGTTAGCCTTGATTTCGCTCACCCTCGACATCGACCTCCTGGAACCGCAATAATTCTATTACATTTATATTATCCAATTAATTTAATCAACAATTCTATGACTACTAAGCAGACATTCTGGAGAACATTCGCCCTCACCGTGGCCATGCTCCTCACCATGCCCGCTACACTGTGGGCCGACAGTAATCTACCCTCAGCCGTACTCAGTCACGGTGACAACGTGACCGTATTTATTGGAACAGACTGTTTTGCCAATGCAATGGACGCAGCAGAATATGGCGACATCATCACCCTCTCGCCTGGCGAATTTCAAAACGGCAACATCAACAAATCGGGTATCACAATTTTTGGTGCAGGATATGAGGACAACGATACGCTCGGCATTGTCAAGACCTCATTTGACTCCGGTATTACGATTGCAAGCAGTTCCCTTTTGAAGAATCTTTACATCGAGGGTTTGTGGACAAAGTACATATACTCATCAAATAAAATGGGTATTGAGTATTTAACGATAAGTCGATGCAGTTTTTATAAAAGCAGGCCTTATTGTGATCCAACAATCTACTTTAATAGTAATATCAACAATAAAGAAATTCTCTATACGACAATTAGCGAGTGTATCGATGTAAATTTTCAAAGTCCCTGTAATCAACAAGGCTTGGAGTTCTTGAATTCTGTAGTGCTGGATTATTACGGTAATAATTTCGGGTACAATCGTCCACTTTTCAGGTGGTGTGTGTTTCCTCGATACATTAGCTTCTCGTATTCAGCAGAGGAAACAAGCGCCGACTTTAGCCATTGCATATTCTCCTGTACCGCCGACACAGAAGGCACGCTCACGTTAAGCAGGGAATATGTCGGAGCAGGTTCTTCGGTCATGCTTTCTTTATATGTCAACTCCAATGACTTCCCCAGCGATGTAACCCTTAGGAACTGTATCCAAATGGATCGAGACGAGATATTTGCCGACGCACAAAACGGCTTTTACACGCCAGAGCGAACCTATGCCTTAAAGCACCCCGACAATGCTACATTATATGGTGTTGAAGTCGGCATCAACGGCATGTACGGCTGGAGCAAAGTCCCCTCTGGGCCTAAAGTCACCGACTTACAGGTAGCTGTAGAAGAACAAACGCTCATGGTGGATTATGACAGTGAAGTGGTGCCAGTGAGCATGAATTTAACTCATGTTACCAATTCGGTGACACCACATGCTGGCACCATATCGCACTATGCCTACTGGATTGATGACAATGCAGACAATCTTGTGAACGTTGCTGCCGATGCTTTTAACGGACATATTGAGATTGACGTGGCTTCACTCAGTGCCGGCGAACACACTCTCTCGTGGATGGTGCGCGATGCTAACGGTGCCTGGAGCCAAATAAAGACCAAGACGTTCAGCATCGATAAATATGTTCCCGACGACGTGAACGGCGACGGCCAAGTGAGCATTGCCGACGTCACCACTTTGATTGACGCCTTGCTCAGCAGCACGGAGTCCATCTCCAACGGTGACGTGAACGGCGACGGCAAAGCGAGCGTTGCTGACATCACCACCCTCATCGACCACCTCCTGGGTAACAACTGATTGCCAATGTTAGAGAACATTATTCATAAACTATGATATTTTAAAATAAAACTTGATACAGATGAAACGGTTTTTAGTTTTGCTATTATGTGGCATGGTATTCTCTCAAGTAGCCAATGCTTGGGAATATACCCGGTTTTTTGAACATGATATTGACAAAAATGGGTCACTTGCTTTTGTGGAATTCGCTAACGATACAGCTTGGAAAGCGTTATTTGACGCTATCGATATCGACAAGAACGGTTCTATCTCATTCGAAGAGATGAAAGGATACGATGAAAAAAAAGCCGGCCGGGACGAAGTATGGGAATTAAATGAGGAAACTTCAAGACAGAAGTTTCATTCGATACAACCGATAGAGATCTTTGAATGCGCAACGCGAGTTGATTGTTGTAATAACGAGATTGCCGAAGTGGATTTTCAGTACAATACCGAGTTGTGGGAGGTGCTTTGTGCCAACAATCTATTCACTTCGCTCAATTTTGCACACAATCCCAAACTTAGCCGTTTAGTGTGCTATGGCAACCAAATCGCTGGTGAAGCAATGGATGAACTGATAGCAAGTCTGCCAACGGTGGAACAAGGTGAATTAGTTATCGTCAACAGGCAAGACGATAACGAAAGGAACGTTTGCACTATTAATCATGTCGCTGCTGCGAGAGCCAAAGGCTGGAATGTCTATGACTACAACGGCGGGGAGCCGATAGAATACGAAGGCGAAGTAATAATTTGCGGAGACGTGAACTGCGACGGTAACGTGAGCGTTGCCGACGTCACCACCCTATCCGACGTCCTGCTAAGTGTCATGGATGACAGCCTCCCCAATGGTGACGTGAATGGCGATGGTGTGGTCAGCATCCACGATATGACCACTTTGATAGACTATCTGCTATCAGGCAACTAGCATTGATGCTCGCTGGATAACGAGTAACAAGGAGGGTGTGTCATAATAAGTATTAGATAAAAAACTTAGCTTCCTTGTGACTTAGCGTGAAATACGGTGGCGGCGAGGGCTTCGGCACAGCGCTCTCCATCGATGGCGCTGGAGACAATGCCACCGGCATAACCAGCACCCTCTCCACAGGGATAGAGCCCTTTCAGGACAATGTGATGTAGTAATTCATTATCGCGGGGAATGCGCAAGGGTGAAGACGTGCGGGTCTCAACACCAATGACAATGGCGTCATTGGTCAAGAAACCACGGGCATTTTGACCAAAGAACTTAAAGCCCTTGCGCAGTCGGTTGGCGACAAAAGTCGGCATCCATTGGTCGAGCCTTGACGGTTGCACTCCAGGCAAATAGGATGAGGGCGGGATGTTACGTGATGCCTTTCCATCCACGAAGTCCTTCATGCGCTGCGCCCCAGCAATGAGCGTGTTTCCCGCCTCGGTAAATGCCCTGCGCTCCATGTCGCGCTGGAACATCATCATGGCCAATACACCATATTTCTTATATTGCTCGGGCAAATCCTCAGGGTGCAGTTCTACCACCATACCTGAGTTAGCCCAATGCGAGCCACGGTTACTGGGTGACATGCCATTAACTACCAACCCATCAGGCTCGCTCACAGCAGGCACCACAAATCCACCAGGACACATACAGAAAGAATATACTCCACGATGATCCACCTGGGTCACAAAATTATACTCTGCGGCAGGCAGATACTCACCACGACCCAGTACGCTATGATACTGAATCTGATCTATGATTCGCTGGGGATGCTCCAAGCGCACGCCCACCGCTATGCCTTTGGCCTCAACCGTGATATCGCTGTCATAGAGCATCTGATACACATCACGTGCCGAATGCCCAGTCGCCAGAATGACGGGGCCATCAAAATGCTCACCATTAGCGGTTTCCACACCAGTTACTTGGCCATCCTCGACCATGAGTCGAGTCACTCTTGTCTCGAAGTGCACCTCTCCCCCACAATTGAGTATGGTCTCACGCATCGCCTTGATTACACCTGGCAACTTGTCGCTGCCAATGTGGGGATGGGCGTCGATAAGAATGTCCTCGCGGGCACCATGCTGAACAAAGATACCCAAGATGCGATCTACCGAACCACGCTTCTTGCTGCGGGTATAGAGTTTGCCATCGCTATAGGCACCTGCCCCACCCTCGCCAAAACAATAGTTGCTCTCGGGATCGACAACGCCCTCGCGCTGGATGCGTGAGGCATCAAAACGACGTTTCATCACGTCCTTTCCACGTTCCAGCACGATGGGTTTAACACCCAACTCAATGAGCCGCAATGCTGCGAAAAGTCCACCAGGACCCATACCTACGACAATTGCTTGGTGCTTGCCATCAACAGGTTGATATTCAATGGGTGGCACAAGATAGTCTTGAGTCATCGGTTCATCAATATAGACACGCACCTTGAGATTGACCACCACATTGCGCTGTCGAGCGTCGATGGAGCGTTTCAATATCCTGATACCCTGGATGCTTTGGGCAGGTATGTCGTTATGTTTTGCCAGATGCTGGGCTATGTCGCCCATGCTGGCAGCTGTGCGTGGACTCACGCGCAATTGCAGTTCTTTGATCATACTTTCGTTAGTTTCCAGATTATAGACTCTAGACCATATATTTTGTGCCACAAAATTACGGAAAATTACCAAATAACGTGTACTTTTGCACTTCAAATCATCAAGAAGGCATCAATATGAGTGATCAGACAAAGAAACATCAGTGTGGCGTGTTGTTCGACCTCGACGGCGTGCTGCTCGACAGTGAGGGTCAGTACAGCATTTTTTGGGCTGCAATGGAGGAGCAGTACCCCACAGGTGTGCCCGACTTTGCCCGCTACATCAAGGGCTTCCACCTTACCCGAATCCTGAGCTACTTTGAGAACGACGAAGTGCGTCAACAGGTAGTGGAAAAGTTGTTAGAGTTTGAACACAACATGAAATATGAGTTTTTCCCTGGTGCACTGGATTTTGTCAAGCAGTTGCACGACGCAGGCATACCTATGGCAGTCGTCACATCGAGCGACCACACAAAGATGCAATCCCTTTACAGCCAGCACCCTGAGTTCCCTGGCCTGTTTGACCAAATCGTCACGGGCGACATGGTTACCCATGCCAAACCCGACCCAGACTGTTTCCTGATGGGTGCAAAATTGATAGGGGTTGATATCAAGGATTGTATCGTCTTTGAAGACTCCCGCAACGGGTTGATTGCCGGGCGCAATTCGGGCGCAAAGGTCATCGGCATTCCCACCACATTGAGTTATGAGCAAGTCAGCGAATTAAGTGACCTTACCATCAATGCCGTGAGCGAGTTGAGCATCGAGCAGATTTTGAACTGGAAGCGATAAATATTTTTCTTATCGCATTTCTTTTCTTGATTCCAAAAAAAGGTTGTACCTTTGTCACACCGATGAGAACCGATCCAAATATCGAGGATTTTGTGGATAGCAACAACCCGGTTGTGCGCAAGTTCAGCGACTACCTGGATGCCCACGGCATGCGCAAGACGACCGAGCGCTATGCCATTCTGCACCGCATCATGAACATCAATGGACACTTCACAATCGAAGAGTTGCAGCAGATGATCCAGAGTGACGGTTTTCGCGTGAGTCGCTCCACCGTTTACAATACTGTAGAGTTGCTGATGGATGCCAAAATGCTGCGCCGCCATGTGTTTGAAGGAATGCAAGCCCAGTATGAACACATCTCCCTGCCCCACACCCACCTGATTTGCACCACATGTGGCAAAGTCAAGGAGGTGAGGGATCCTAACTTCGCGGCATTCATGAATGCCAGGCGTTTCAATGCCTTCAACACCGATCACTACAGCCTGTACGTGTATGGCACGTGCAGCACATGTGCCCGTAAATCGAAACGCGTCAAAACTGAGAATAACAAACGCAAGAAATCACTTTAATAAAAACCTATTTAACACTTTTAAAACCGTTAATTTATTATGGCTAAAGTAAAACCGTTCCGTGGCGTAAGACCGCCCAAGCAGTATGTAGAAAAAGTAGCTTCTAAACCTTACGATGTCCTCTCCAGTGAGGAGGCACGTGCCGAGGCTGGCGACAACGAGATGTGTCTGTATCATATCATTAAGCCCGAAATCGACTTCGAACCCGGCACAGGCGAACACGAGCCCAAGGTCTATGACAAGGCCGTTGAGAACTTCAAGAAGTTCCAGGACAAGGGTTGGCTGGTACAGGACGACCAGGACTGCTACTACATCTATGCACAGACCATGGATGGCCGCACTCAGTACGGCTTTGTGGTTGGCGCCAACGTTGAGGATTACCTCACCGGCCGCATCAAGAAGCACGAGCTCACCCGCCGCGAGAAAGAGGCTGACCGCATGCACCACATCGAGATCAACAATGCCAACATCGAGCCGGTGTTCCTGGCATTCCCCGATAACAAAATCCTGGAGGACATCATCGTACGCACTGCCCAGACCACTCCCGAGTATGACTTCGTGAGTGAGGACGGCATCGGCCACACCTTGTGGGTCATCAAGGACAAGGAGACCATCGACACCATCACCCGTGCATTCGGTGATATTCCCTACCTCTACATTGCCGACGGTCACCACCGTACCGCCGCTGCTGCCCATGTTGGCGAGGAGAAGGCTAAAGCCGATCCCAACCACAACGGCACCGAGGAGTACAACTACCTGCTGGCAGTATGCTTCCCCCAGTCACACCTCAAGGTGATGGACTACAACCGCGTTGTTGTTGACCTGAATGGTAACACCGAAGAGCAGTTCCTGGAGAAATTGAATGAGAAATTCATCGTTGAGGACAAGGGCACCGAGATTTACAAGCCCGCCAAGCTGCACAACTTCTCACTGTACCTGGGTGGCAAGTGGTATTCACTGACCGCCAAGGAAGGCACCTATGATGACAACGATCCCATCGGCGTGCTCGATGTGACCATCAGCAGCGACTACATCCTGCGCGACATCCTGGGCATCACCGACCTCCGTACCGACAAGCGCATCGACTTCGTTGGCGGTATCCGTGGTCTGGGCGAGTTGAAACAGCGTGTTGACAGTGGCGAGATGAAGATGGCGCTGGCCCTCTATCCCGTGACCATGAAGCAGATCATCGACATTGCCGACAGCGGCAAGATCATGCCTCCCAAGGCCACCTGGTTTGAGCCCAAGCTGCGCTCAGGTCTCATCATCCACAAATTGGACTAATTTTCAGGGATTTAGGTTTTAGGCTTTAGGTTTTAGGGGGTAATACTTTTAAGAGAACCCAGCGTGGTGACACGCATAGAACCTGCAGCAAAAACTGAAATACTCTTAAAAAGCGTTATCGAGGCAATCGATGGCGCTTTTTTTCGTTTTTTTATTAACAATCACATTTTATTATAGAAAAAAATCACTATCTTTGTAAGTTAAAAGAACAAACAAAAAATTAATCACAATATAAAGAGACATAACTGTATGAAATTCAACGTCCAAAGTAAATTATTGCTTTCTCGTCTCAACGCAGTGAGCAAAGTGGTGAGCAGCAAGAATGCCTATGCTATTCTTGACAACTTCCTGTTTGAACTTCAAAGCGACCGACTTGTCGTGACTGGTAGCGACATGGAGACACGCTTGACCACCAACATTGAGGTACAGAATATCGAAGGAACCGGTAAGTTTGCGCTTGATGTTAAGCGAACCATCAATTCCCTGAAAGAATTGCCCGACACCGCATTGTCCTTTGAAATCAATGACGAGACCCTTGCTGTGAAGGTGACTTACATCAATGGTTACTACGACGCTATGGCCCTCAATGGCGACGAGTTCCCCGAGAAGGCAGCCAACGCTACCGACATCAAGCAGTTCACCCTGCCCGCCAAGAACATTGCTGCCGGCATCAGCCACACTTTGTTTGCCGTCGGTAATGACGATATGCACCCCCAATTCATGGGTATCTACTGGGATATCAAGCCCGACATGATCGTGTATGTTGCCAGTGACTCCCACAAGCTTGTGCGCTATCGTCAGACCAACGTTGTGCCCAACTTTGAGCGCTCGTTCATCCTGCCTGCCAAGCCTGCTGGCATCCTCGCAAGCATCATCGACCGCAATAGCGATGATCCCGTGAGCATTACCATCGACGAGAGCAGTGCCACCTTTGAGAACTCCGATTTCCAGTTGTCCTGCCGTTTCATCAATGGCCGTTACCCCAACTACAACTCGGTCATCCCCGAGGACAATCCCTACACGATGGCTGTTGATCGCTTGACTTTGCTCAACGCTGTGCGCCGTGTAGCCGTATTTGCCAATGTGGGCGGTCTGGTACGACTCGACCTCAGGCCCACCGAGGTTGTCCTCACTGCCCAGGATGTTGACCACTCCACCGCCGCCGAGGAGACCATCAAGTGTGAGTACAATGGCGAACCCATGAACATCGGCTTCAAGAGTGCCGACGTGATTGATGTGGTCAACAACATCGACTGCGACGGTGTGTTCCTCAAGTTGCTCGATCCCGCACGTGCAGGCGTATTCATTCCCAGCGAGCAAAAGGCTGGTGAAGACCTCATCGTGCTCCAGATGCCCATGATGATCTAAATTCTGGCCAATAGCTGTTAGTATTTAGCAGATAAAGGTCCAAACTAAAGATTGTAATGAAACTGAATCTTAAACGTCCACTGGTGGTCTTTGACCTGGAATCTACCGGGCTGAACATCACCGAGGATCGTATCATCGAGTTATCCTACGTCAAGGTTTATCCCGATGGTCGTGAAGAGGGACCCAAGACCTACCGTTTCAATCCCGAGAAGGTCATCCCCCAGCAGGCCATCGATGTGCACCACATCACCAATGAGGACCTGGTGAACGAGCCCACCTTCAAGGAACGTGCCCATGATATCGCACGTATCTTTGAAGGCTGCGACATCGCTGGATTTAACAGCAACCACTTTGACATTCCACTGCTGGCACAGGAAATGGGCAAGGCCGGTATCAACTTCGATCCCAGCCAACACAAGTTCATCGACGTGCAGACCATCTTCCACAAACGCGAAAAACGTGACCTGGAAGCGGCGTGTCAGTTCTATTGCGGCCATTCGATGGAGAACCACCACTCGGCAGCCGACGACGCCAAGACCACGCTCGAAGTGCTCAAGGCGCAGCTCGACCACTACGCCAATGATGAGGAACCGCTGGTCAATGACGTGGACTTCCTGTCCCAGTACTCGACCCACAACCGCAACGTGGATCTGGCTGGACGCATCATCTACAACGAGCAGAGGGAGCCAGTCTTCAACTTCGGCAAGCACAAGGGTAAACTCGTTAAAGACGTGTTCACCAAGCTCGACCTGGGCTATTATGACTGGATGATGAAGAGTGACTTTGCCGAGAATACCAAACAGGTCATCACCAAGTTGTACATACAGTTCAAGAAGCAATAACACAAATTGTAACGCATCATGTTGAAAGGCAAGCACATTATCCTTGGCATCACTGGCGGCATCGCAGCCTACAAGTGTGCCACACTCACGCGCCTGCTCGTCAAGGCAGGTGCCGAGGTGCAGGTCATCATGACCCCTAACGCCAAGCAGTTCATCCAGCCATTGACGCTCTCGACGTTGAGTGGAAAGCCTGTCATCAGCGAGTTTTTCACTGCCAACACCGGCCAGTGGAACAGCCACGTGGATCTGGGTTTGTGGGCCGACGCCCTTATCATTGCCCCAGCCACTGCATCGACCATCGGCAAGATGGCCAATGGCGTTGCCGACAATATGCTAGTAACGACTTACCTTTCGGCCAAGGCTCCTGTGTTTGTCGCCCCAGCTATGGATTTGGACATGATGCGTCATCCCAGTACACTGCGCAACCTGGATTTGTTGCGCAGCTACGGCAACCACATTATCGAACCTGCAGCAGGTGAGCTGGCAAGCCATCTCATCGGTAAGGGACGTATGGAGGAACCCGAAAACATCGTAAAGGTGCTGGACGATTTCTTTGCCCAAGGTGAGGACTTGCAAGGCAAACATGTGCTCATCACAGCGGGACCCACTGTCGAGAAGATTGACCCGGTACGTTTCATCAGCAATTTTTCCTCTGGCAAGATGGGATTTGCCCTGGCTGAGGAATGTGCCAACCGCGGTGCTCAAGTGACGCTGGTGGCCGGTCCCGTGTCACTCAAGACTGAGAATTCCAATATCCACCGTATCGATGTGACCACTGCAGTCGAAATGCATGATGCCGTGATGCAGGCACTGCCCCAAAGTGATGCCATCATCCTGTGTGCCGCTGTCGCCGACTACCGTGTGGAGAATGTGGCCGACAAGAAAATCAAACGTGAGAAAGATGCCGCTCCCGTCATCCAACTCACGCCCAACCCCGATATCGCCCGTGCTGTAGGTCAGTCCAAACGTCCAGACCAAGTTAGCGTGGGCTTTGCGCTGGAAACCGATAACGAGAACGTCAACGCTCAAAGCAAATTGGAACGTAAAAACCTGAATTTCATCGTTATGAACTCCTTGCGTGACAAGAATGCCGGTTTCCAGGTCGATACCAATAAAGTGACTATCTTCACCGACAATGGCGAGGTCATAGAGGGCCAATGCAAATCCAAAAGAGAAGTCGCTCACGACATTGTTGATGTTTTAAACAAGTATCTGTCGCAAAAATGAAAAAGACATTATTGCTGATGATGGTGGCACTGTTGTGCGCCTTTAATGCTGTTGCCGATGATGAAGCTACAGAACTCAACTGCGAGGTTGAGGTGAATAGCGACAAAATCTCTAACGCCAGCAAGGACGTGTTCAACGAGCTCAAGCAAGCGGTTACCGATTACATGAACACCACCAAGTGGACAAACGCCACCTTTGGCACCAATGAGAAAATCGTCTGCAAACTCATGTTCACACTCAGTTCTTGGGACAATTCCACGGGAGTCATGGAGGGTGACCTGCAGATTCAGTCCCAACGTCCGGTGTTTAATAGTTCTTACACCACGACCCTCATCAACTTCAGGGATACCAAGATTCATTTCTCGTTCGAGACCGGACAAACGCTGGTATTCTCGGAATTGGATATGGAAGATAATCTGACTGCTATTCTCAACTTTTGGGCCTATATGATCATTGCCCTTGACTTCGACTCGTTTGAACTCAATGGCGGCGACCCATACTACGAGCGTGCTGCACAAGTTGTGCGTCTAGCTCAAAGCTCTGGCGAGAGCGGCTGGAAAGCATTCGAGGACAATAATAACCGCAGTGCCGTGCTCAGCGCGTTCACCGAAAAGCAGACGGCGCCTATCCGTCAGATGCTTTATGATTATCACCGCATGGGTCTGGACCAGATGGTTGTCACCGTGGATAAGGGACGCTCCACTATTACACATACGCTTGAGAACTTAGCCAAGATCTATGACGTCGCTCCCATGTCAGTGGGTCTTACCATGTTCAAGGATGCTAAACTCGATGAGCTGGTCAACATCTACAGCAAGGCCAACACGACCGAGAAGGAGACCGTCTATGAGATGCTCTATCAAGTGTACCCCAGCGAGACCAAACGTTTAGATCAAATCAAGCAAACCAGCAATTAACAGAACCACAGTGTTCCACCAGTGAGAAATGATTAAGCAACTGCACATTTCTAACTATGCGCTCATCGACAAACTCGACATCGGGTTTGCCGATGGCTTGACTATTATCACTGGTGAGACCGGTGCCGGCAAGTCTATTATCTTGGGGGCCTTATCGCTCATCCTGGGAGAACGCGCCGACACCAAAGCCATTCGCGACACTCAGAGCAAGACCATTGTCGAGGCCACCTTTGACATTAGCGGCTACAAGCTGGAGCGTTTCTTTGACGACAACGACATCGATTGGGACGAGCATGAGTGCCTGTTGCGGCGCGAACTATCGCCCACAGGGCGTTCCCGCGCTTTCATCAACGACACACCAGTTGCCCTGAACGTCCTGCGTGAATTGAGCACCCATCTGCTGGACATTCATTCCCAGCACAGCAATATGTTATTGTCTCAACCCGCTTTCCAGTTATCAATACTGGACAGCATTGCCGGCAATGGCACACTGCTGGAAAAATACCGTGTAGCCTATCAGGATTACCGTGAGGCCGTACGTGAACTTGACAAGACACGTCAAGCAATTGAGCAGTTACGGCAAAATGAGGATTACATACGCTTCCAACTGAATCAGTTCAACGAGTTGCAATTGAAGCCCAACGAAGACGAAGAACTGGAAGCCCTGCAGAGTAAACTCAGCAATATTACCGAAATCAAGGAAGCCTTGTGGACGGTTGAGAATGAACTTGATAGCGAGGAGAACAGCATTTTGGGACGCCTTTCTACGGTTGTCCAGCGTCTGGAGGACACCGAGCGTAACCTCAATGACGTTGAGGGCATGGCCGATAGGGTGCGTACAGCACTGATCGACTTGAAGGATATTGCCCAAAGCGTGAACAGTATTGTGGACTCACTCAATGATGATCCAGCCGAGTTGGCCCGCATTGACGAGCGTCTTAACCACATCTACTCCCTGCTACGCAAGCATAATGCTCAAGATGTAAACCAGTTACTGGACATTCAGCATGACTATGAGCGTCAATTGGGCGAGATTGAGCACAACGACGACATCGTTGAGCAACTGACGGCCCGCGTAGAGACCACACGCGCCACAGCGCTAGAGCTCGCCACGCAACTGTCAGGCAAACGTCATGAAGCCGCCAAACGCTTTGGCAAGGAATTGCTGTCGTTGGCTTCCCCGTTGGGCATGAAGAATATCGCTTTTGATGTAAGTTTTGACACGACAGAATTATCGCCCACTGGTATCGATGGCGCAGAGTTCATGATGGCATTCAACAAGAACCAGCGCCCCATGCCCGTCAAGGAGACTGCATCGGGAGGTGAGATATCCAGGGTCATGCTCTGCATCAAGACGATCATTGCCCGCCACATGCAACTGCCCAGCATCATCTTTGACGAGGTGGATACGGGTGTCAGTGGTGACATTGCCAACATGATTGGCGAGATGATGGCCGATATTGCCCGCAGCATCCAGGTCATTGCCATCACTCACCTACCCCAAGTCGCTGCTAACGGTGACCACCATCTGCGCGTATTCAAGACCGATACCGCTACCGAGACACTCACCCAAGTCAAGCCCCTCAATGAGGAAGAGCATATCATGGAAGTGGCCCGAATGCTCAGTGGAAAAGACTTGAACCAAGCAGCCATCGACAACGCTAAATCACTCATTAATCATCATTACAAACATGATTGACAAGACCCAATACATCTACGGCATTCATGCCGTTCTTGAAGCCCTGGAAGCCTGCAAGGACATCGATAAGATTTTCTTGAGCAAGACAATGAACGATGAGACAGCCAAAGAAATCATCGATCGCGCCCGCGCCTTGCGTGTGCCCATTCAACGGGTACCTGTACAAAAGATTGACCGTATCACCCGTCGCAACCATCAGGGTGTGCTTGCCATGATGGCGGCCGTAACCTATTACAGGGTTGAAGACTTGGTTCCCCAATTGTTTGACGCAGGCGAGAATCCATTCTTTGTCGTTCTCGACGGCGTGACCGACGTACGCAATTTTGGTGCAGTGGCTCGAACCTGCGAGTGTGCTGGCGTGAGTGCCATTGTCATCCCTGACCGTGAGAGCGTCAGTGTCAATGCCGATGCTGTCAAGACTTCGGCCGGCGCGCTTAACCACTTACCCGTTTGCCGTGAGCACAATCTGGTGAATGCCGTGAAACTGTTGCGTAACAGCGGTTTTAAGGTAGTTGGTACCAGTGACAAGCAGCAGTTGCCCTATACCAAAGCCGACTACACAGGCCCCGTTGCCATCGTTTTGGGATCCGAGGATAAAGGCATTTCGCCCGAAATCATGAAGTTGTGCGACACCCAAGTGCTCATCCCCGAATTTGGTCACATCAATTCGCTGAATGTGTCGGTGGCTGGTGGCATCATGATCTATGAGGTCGTGCGCCAACGCCTCAATGACAACCAGAAAGTCGATTAACACGCCATTTGTTTGCGTGCGCCATCTTTTTTCGCTAATTTTGCAAGTTCAAACATCCACATTATGATAAATCGAGTATTAATCAGAACAAAAGTTGTACAAAACCTGTACTCTTATATGTTGACGCGCCCTGAGTGCACACTGGCTAAAGCACTCAAGGACTTGAACACGTGCCTCGACAAGACCTACGAGTTGTATCACTACTTGATGCGCCTTCCCGTAGAGTTGACCCATATCCAGGAGGTTCGTATCGACGAGGCCCGCAACAAGTACTTGCCCACCGAGGAAGAGCGCAATCCTAATATGAAGTTTGTCAACAACCGCCTTGTCGCTGCACTGGCCAGCAACGAGCAGTTGCAGCAGTTTGCCCAGGACCACACGGTGACCTGGAACGATGACCCCATCTTTGAGCGGTTGATGCTCGACAAGGTCATCAAGAGCGACCTCTACAACGACTACATGGCCGATGAAGATGACAACATGACGGCCGACAGCCTGTTATGGCAACAGCTTATCAAGCAAGTCATATTGCCCGATGAGAACATGGCCGATGCCATCGAGCAACGCTCACTGTTCTGGACCGAGGATGACATGGAACTGATGTGCCAGTTTGTTTGCAAGACATTCAGACGAATTGCCGAGGGCGAAGAAGATGTGGTTTTGCCGATGTATAAAGACGAGGAAGACAGCGACTTTGCCAAGGAACTCTTCAGCGCCACAGTAACACTGATGCCCGAGAGCAATGCGATCATTGACGAACTGTTGCTGGAAAGCCGCTGGGACAAAGACCGCATCGTGTTGATGGACCGCATCATCATGTGTGCTGCCATTGCCGAATTGCGTTCGTTTGAGAAGATTCCAACCGCTGTTACCCTCAACGAGTACATCGAGTTGGCCAAGAACTTCAGCACGCCTGCCAGTGGCAAGTTTGTCAACGGCATCCTTAACAATGCCGTCAAGAAGTTGCGCAAAGACGGATTGGTTGTCAAGCCATGACAATAGTGAACAAGAAATAATAAATCTTTTTTAGAATTATAATTAAACAACGAAATTATGCTTAACACAATTTTATTGCAAGCAGCTGGCGGTGCTGCCGGATCAGGCTGGAGCAGCATGATCATGATTGTTATGATCATCGCCATCTTCTACTTCTTCATCATCTATCCGCAGCAAAAGAAGCAGAAAAAGATTAACTCCTTCCGTGACAGCCTCCAGAAGGGTGACAAGGTGATGACCGCTGGCGGTATCTATGGCCGCATCCGCGAGATCAAGGATAATTACGTATTGCTGGAGATCGACAACAACGTGACCATCAAGATCGACAAGAACTCCATCTATCAGTCGATGCAGGACCTTCCTGAGGCCAAGTAAATTTCCACAACTCGCCATTGTCACGCTGGCAACCAGATGAGGATGATGGATTTTGAGAAAAAGACATGAAGATGTGGGATAAGATACAAGCTAAAATGCAGGAGTCACCTCGCACGAGGTCGATTCTCCTGTATTTGTCGTTTGTCGTTATCTCGGCGGTATTCTGGAGTTTCCTGACCTTTAACAGTGACGTACAGCTTGACATCGAGGTGCCCGTCGAGATGAGTCTGCCCAGCAATGTGCACCTTCTTGGCAAGGTTCCCGACACGCTGACGGTTACTGTCAAGGATCGTGGATACCGCTTCTTCTCCTATCTTTTCCACAAGACCCCGAAACTCAACCTGCGCTTCAGTGACTACAGCGATGGGAACAGCACATTTAAGATTGACCAGAGTCACCTGAAAAAAGCGATTTCTACGGTCCTCAACAAGCATGCCACCATTATGAGTGTCTTGCCCGAGGCCATCAACATCAGGTTCACCGACTTGCCTGGCAAGAAAGTTCCCGTCAAGGCCGACATCACTGTGGAGCCACGCGACGATTATGCCCTGTACGGTGCGCTCATCCAGAGCCATGACTCGGTGCTCGTGTTCAGCGATGCCAAGACCCTAAGCGAAATCAATGAGGTTTACACGCATCACGTGGAAGAAACGGAATTGACCGATACCTTGAGACGCAAAGTCGCCATCGCTCCCATCAACGGAGCGGTGATTGAACCACGTGTCATCGACATCATGGTGCCAATCGAAAAACTGGTAACCCAGAACAGGACCATCAAGATTGCCGTGCGCAACGCGCCGCAAGGTATCAAGATTCTGCTCTTCCCCAGTGATGTGCAAGTGACTTACCGTTCGCCTCAAAGCCGCATTACCGATGAGTCGGGAATCACAGCTGTAGTTGATTATAATGAAATCAATTTCAACGGTTCCAACAAGGTCAAGGTGATGATTGGAGAGATGCCCGCCGCCTATCAGGATGTGAAATTCTCCCACGATAGTGTAGAATACATCATCGAGAAGCATTAAGCCATCATGAAGTTAATTGCTATTAGTGGCGGCATCGGCAGCGGCAAAAGCGTCATCGCACGTATTGTGCAGGTCATGGGTTACCACGTCTATGACTGTGACAGCCGTGCCAAAGCGCTGATGACCGAAAGCGAGGAGGTGCGCAGCCAACTCATTGAGACATTTGGCAAAGATATCTATCTGAAGGACGGCTCATTAAATCGCCAGCACCTAAGTGCCGTAGCCTTTGCCGATCCTCAGGCATTGTGCCGCCTCAACGGTATCGTCCATCCCGCCACGGCCAATGACATGAGGCAATGGAGTGATAAAAGAGCGGCGCTGGGTGATCAAGTGGCTTTCGTCGAGACTGCCCTGTTACGCACGGCAGGAATTGACCGCATGGTTGACGATGTGTGGCACGTCACAGCTCCCGCAGCGGTGCGCATCGAGCGCGTTCAGGCACGAAGCGGGCTCACGGCTCAACAAGTACAGGAGCGCATGGATGCCCAGCGTGAAGAGGAACGCGTCATCCCAGGTGAACAAGTCATCATCAACGACAATGACACGGCCCTGATACCTCAGGTCATAAAGTTGTTGTCGTCATTCAAGAATTAAACATCAAAAATCAATAACTTTAAATCAACATTACAAACAGAATTATGCTGAAGAAAATTTTATCGATTTCGGGACGTCCCGGACTTTACAAACTAGTTTCCTACGGAAAAAATATGCTTCTGGTCGAGGGACTCACCGATGGCCACCGTTTCCCTGTTCATTCACGTGAGCGCGTGATGTCGCTGGGTGATATTTCCATCTTCACCACTAGCGAGGATCTGCCCTTGTCACAGGTGTTTGAAAACACAGGCAAGAAATTTGAAAACAAGGCCATCGACGCCAAGGCTTATAGCACACCCGAGAAGCTCCACGAGTTCATGGGAACTGTCCTTGAGAACTGGGACGAGGAGCGTGTACACAACAGTGACATCAAGAGAATCATCGCTTGGTACAACATCCTCATTGACGCAGGTATTACAGACTTCACTGCCAAGGACGAAGAGGAAAATGCCGAAGAGACACCCGAACAACCCACCGAGGAGCCTAAAGAATAATGACCTTAAAAGGCAAACAGATACTCTACCTGGCAGCGGCGATACTTTTGTCGCTGCCAGTGGTATCGTGCCGTAGCACCAGTCACAACACACACACCTACCGTCCCTACCACGAGCGCCGCAACCGCAGCGGCAATGAAAGTGCCGACAACCCTGTCGAGAAAACCGAAAAAAACAAGCCGATACCTCAAAGCGCACACGGCCTCGTCAGTGATGAGTGGGCACGTCTCGACATCAAGCTAGGACGGCACGACAATAAGAAACTGTATAAGGAACTCAAGAAGTGGTTGGGCACACCCTATGAATATGCCGCCCACACCTGTGGTGAGGGTACCGATTGCTCGGGCATGGTCATGGAAGTTTTCTTGACCGTCTATGGCATCAAGGTGCACCGCAATTCCGCAAAGATGCTAGAAGAGAATTGCCGTGTCATCGATCTAGATGATTTGAAGGAGGGCGACCTGGTCTTTTTTTGCACTAATGGCGATGAGCGTGTATCACACGTGGGCATATACCTGAAAGACAACAAATTTGTCCACGCATCTTCATCCCGTGGCGTTGCTGTCGATGACCTGCGCCAGAACTACTACGCCACCCATTTCCACGCCGCAGCTCGCGTCACTACCCGCTAGAGTTTCATGTAGCGCCACAGGGGTCGAGGAAGGCACCGCCATAGCGGAGTGAGAATGGCATATTTCCAATCGATCACTATAACATGGCGCTTGTTGTGTATCGCTTTAACAATCTGGCGAGCCACTTTTTCGGGCTTAAGCATCATGGGGTAATGGAAGTCGCCACTTAACAGGTCGGTATTGACAAAACCTGGACGTATGTCAGTGAAACGGATTTTCAAATTCCGGGCATTGGCCTGTTGTTCCAGCGCCTGGAGATAGACGTTCTGCATCGCCTTAGTGGCAGAATAAGACGGAGCGGGACCCAGCCCCTTGGTGCCCGCAATAGAAGTGATAGCGGCAATGTGTCCCTTGCCTCGCTCAGCAAAGTACCGGTAGGCCTCCCCTATCATGCGGGTGAAGCCCATTCCATTGGTATTAACGGTGTTAAGTTCAATCTCGGGAGTGAGGTCACGATTCTGCTTGCCAATACCTGAGCTGTAGAAAAATAGATCCATGCCCCCCAATTGCTCGATGAGTGAGCGCAGGCGTCGTGGTGAGTCCTCGTCTGTCACATCGATGGCAGCAGTCACGACCCGATCGGGCACTAGCTGCTTGATTGCCTCCAATCGGTCTTCACGCCTAGCCGCAATACCCAGGCGGCAACCTTCGGCAAGCAGTAACTTCGCCACTTCCAGCCCCATTCCCGACGAGGCACCGATAATCACTACGTTTTGCATTTGGTTTTCCTTATTATTGATGCCGTGACTGAGTCACGGCACACATTAACACTGATAGTACTATTCTTTAAATAAATCGAGCTGTTGACGAACGCTCTCCTCGTGGATAGCTTGCATGACCACTTGGGTAAATTCTTCCTGTAAACCCAAATGAGCAGCCTCTTCAAGACGGGCCTTGATTACTTCCTGATAGCGGGCTGGTTGCACGACACGCAGGTTACGTGCCTTCTTGAAACGGCCTATTTCGCGCGACACACTCATTCGGCGAGCAAGCACCGCCAACAGTTCGTGGTCACAGTCATCAATCTGCTGCCGCAACAACGCCAATTCGTCCTCGATGGGTCGGCTTGAACGGATCACCAAGCGGTCAAGGATGGACTTCAAAGCATCTGGCGTAATCTGCTGGGCGCTGTCACTCAGGGCGTTGTCAGGGTCATAGTGGCACTCAATCATCAGGCCATCAAATCCCATATCCAGTGCCAATTGAGAGAGGTGCTCGACATAGTCGCGCTTGCCACCGATGTGTGACGGATCGCACAAGATGGTCATGTGGGGAGCATGGCGGCGCAATTCAAAGGGGATGTGCCACTGGGGATCGTTACGGTAGATGTGTGTACCTGCCAAGCTGAAACCACGGTGAACAGCACCTATTCGAGTGAGACCAGCATTGCAAAGGCGTTGCAAGGCCCCTAGCCATAAGTCCAAATCCGGATTGAGCGGATTTTTCACCAACACCGTCACATCGTCATGGCCATTCAGGACATCGGCGATATCCTGCATTGCAAACGGGTTGGCGGTGGTTCTTGCCCCAACCCACAGGATGTCGATGCCAGCATCAAGAGCTGCATGCACGTGCTCGACGGTAGCCACCTCGGTAGCCACCACCATTCCCGTCTCACGCTTCACTGCCTGCATCCACGGCAAACCGTTGTTACCTACACCCTCAAATCCTCCAGGCATGGTGCGCGGTTTCCAGATGCCGGCTCTGAACACCTTCACGCCGATAGCGCTCAAGGCACGGGCGGTATCAAGTGTCTGCTGCTCGGTTTCGGCGCCACATGGTCCAGCGATGACGATGGGTGCACCGTCATCTACTCCTTGAAACCTCAGCGGCTGTATCTGTTGTAACGAGGATTGCGGCATCAGCAAGCCTTGAAACTCATGTCGAGTGACTTGATGGAATGCGTGAGGGCACCCACCGAGATGTAGTCAACGCCACATTCGCCATAGGCCCGCAATGTGTCGATGGTAATGCCGCCACTGGATTCCGTCTCTACCCTACCGTCGATGATTTCCACCGCCTTGCGGGTATTCTCAATAGAGAAGTTGTCGAGCATCACGCGGTCCACACCACCATGATCGAGTACTTGCTGTAACTCGTCAAAGTTGCGCACCTCAATCTCAATCTTGAGGTCCTTGCCGTTATCCTTGCACCACTGGTGAGCCTTTTCGATGGCAGGAACGATACCTCCGGCAAAGTCCACATGATTATCCTTGAGCAGAATCATATCGAACAGGCCGATGCGGTGATTGCAACCGCCACCAATCTTGACAGCCTCTTTCTCCAAAATGCGCATTCCCGGGGTGGTCTTGCGAGTGTCAAGCACGCGGGTCTTGAGCCCTTCAAGGCACTTGGCATAACGGGCAGTAGTGGTTGCAACACCACTCATGCGTTGCATGATGTTGAGCATCAGACGCTCGGTCTGCAACAGGGAGCGCACCTTGCCAGTCACCACAAAGGCGATGTCACCGGGCTTTACATGTGCGCCATCCTCGATCATGACCTCCATCTTCAATTCCGGGTCAAATTTCTCGAACACAAGGCGAGCGATATTCACACCGGCCAGGATGCCTTCTTCTTTAACAATCAGGCGCTGGCGTCCTATCTCGTCGGCAGGAATGCAGCACAGGGTGGTCGCGTCTCCGTCACCGATATCCTCGGCAAACGCCAATTCGATCAATTCATCAATCAGTTCTTCTCTTGTTTTCATAATAAAAACGCTCTTTATTTAATGATTTTGTGACCACAAAGTTAGGGAGTTTTTGGCGGAATTGCTAATTTTGTCGATGTTTTTACTCAAAACAGTTTGAATATGAAGATTACACTGGCCGTAATAGGTAAAACTGAGGTCGCATTTGTCCGACAAGGCATCGAGGAATACGTCAAGCGGTTGCGGCATTATGTGACCTTCGACATCCAGTATATTGGAGACGTGCGCAACACCCGCAACATGAGCGAGGCACAGCAGAAGGTCGCCGAAGGGAAGGCGTTACTTGCTACACTCGAGACCAGCGACTATGTCGTTCTGCTCGACGAACACGGCAGTGAGCGCACTTCGATGGATTTCAGCCAATGGCTGCAGCGCCGCATGGCTAGCGGCAGCAAGCGGCTGGTGTTTGTCGTGGGCGGCCCCTACGGCTTCTCACAAGAGGTATATGAACGTGCCAACGAAAAGATTTCCCTGAGCAAGATGACGTTCCCGCATGAGTTGGTGCGACTTGTGTTCGTGGAGCAACTGTATCGTGCATTCACCATATTGCGGCATGAGCCGTATCATCATGAATAGATTAGTGATTAGAGATTAGTGATTAGAGATTTATGAGGCGTGGCTTTTTTTATTTGATGGTTTTGCTGATGCTTTCATCGGCTTTGGGCTTGGAGGGCAAGTCCTATTATAATTCGGTGAGAAACAATTTTGGCGGATTGTTCCCACATCCAGGCATGAGGATGCAGGGCCGTTACAAAGCCATCGATGGAGATTTACTCACCGATGAAAACGCCACTATGGCCACAGCCATCTCTCTCGACACCATGTGCATCAATAGCACGGCCTACCGCTACCAATTGCGCTTGGCCAACCTTAACAATAAACAAGGCAAAACCAGGTCCATCAAGAATCCCATGACTGGGGGTAAAACAATAATCACATCACCACAATGGGGACTGGTGTTTAACTATGACGAGGATGGCAACTACTATGCCGTTGTATTGAGTTGTGACAACAGCGCACCCTATGACGACATTACCGATCAGCGGACGATGCAGGTATCCCTGATTCAGCGCAAAGATGGTGAGACCATCCAACTGGCGACAACAGAACTCAAGAAAGGTGTCTCTCTGGAAGATGACATGAACACCCTGTGCGTAGATGTGGATGAGCGCAGCGTGACCGTCTCGATGGGCAAGGATGAGTTAAAACAGGTGCTTGAGACTAATATTGCGCGACCCATAGGCGCCCTGTTTGTGGGCTATCTCGTGGGGCCAGGATCCTGCGTTGCCCTAGAGCGAGCCGTGCTCACCATCGATAACGAAAATCAGGTGGCTACAACAACGTTGTGGACACGCGAAGCCCTGAATGAGTACTTCGCCACCAGCAGTGACCCAGTGGAGGGGTATTGGAAATACCTGGACCGCGACATGGAGGACAAGTGGCTGCGTCTGGGTGGTCGCTACACCCTTGCCGTAGTGCGTGCCGATGACGGCTACGACTTCATCTACATCGATGGCGCCCAAGTCAAGAAATCACTGTGGAAATCAGGCATGTTGAAAGGTCACATGACCAAGACCATCTTCAGCGGCAACTATGACGCTACCTGGATTGACGCTACCCTGGAACCCATCGAAAAAGATGTGCAGGCAACTATAGAGAATGGCGTCATCCTTACCCTTAGTTTCCCCGTATTCAAGAGCCAAGTGCGTTTCTCAAAAGTACTTGAAATCGATTACTAATCACAAAAATTTGTCTAATTCAAATAAACTGACTAATTTTGCGCCGCTTTTTAAAAGAAAAAGGCGATAACATATTTATTAACAGATATATTCGTTTATAGAATGAAAAAGATTGTTTTGATTTTTGCTGCCATGCTGGCCATGGCACAGATGAATGCGGCAACTCCCGACAATGCAACAACAGCTAGTGAAGCTCCTGCAGCCGCAACTGCAGACAATGATGACGATTCAGCCTATCAGCCCCCCTTTACAAGCAATGACGAAAGCACCAGGCATTGGTCCATTACTACCTCTGGCTTCTACTTTGGTATGGGTGTTAATCACAGCTGGGACATGATTAACAACACTTTTGAAATCGGTCTGCTCAATTTTGCAGCAGTGAACTACAACAGCCTGCATGGCCAGAACCTATCGCTGGGTGTTGGTATCCATCACCGTTCTTACAGCATGAAGCGCCCCCACATGCTCGTGCGTGATAACAATAACGTGGTCATCCCTGACGCATATCCCTCAATTAATGTTGATGAAATCAAGGATCGCTCCTCTAACCTGAACATGTGGACCATCCAGTTCCCCTTGATGTTCAGCCAGAGAATTGTCAAGAAGCTCGACATCACCGTTGCTGGTATCCTCAATTGGAATGCTTTTGCCCGCGTGGATAACCATTACGAGATTAACAAGATTGAGCATGACACCAAGTTCAAGAACCTGAAGCAGGAGAAAGTGAACTTTGACTTCATGGGTGCCCTCTCATGGAACGAATTCGGTATCTATTGCCGTTACAGTCCTGGCAAGTTCTTCAAGGAAGGCTATGGCCCCGAGATCAAGAACACTTGGACCGTTGGTCTCACCCTTGGTCTTTAATTGACCGAAATAACTAAGTTTACTGATATAACGGAGAACCTGAGAATCGGGTTCTTCGTTTTTTTTATTATTTTTGTGTTACAAATGATATCGTTCTACGTTTATTGAATAGAAACGGAGATTATAATGAAACAACCTGACCGCATCACTAGTGCATTCACTGCCTTGAGAGAACAGATGCTCTCACTGGCCGAACGCATCACGGGCAACCGTGACGATGCTGCCGATGCTGTTCAGGACGCCTTCGTCAAACTGTGGCAACAGCGCGATCATTACGAGACCACAAGTCATGCCCGTGGAGCAGGAATTATCGCAGTCCGCACCACCAGCATCGACATGATGCGGCACAACAGCCATCACTCGGACGTGCCCATCGAACAAGCCGCCGACACTACCGAGGAGGTGAACGACAACGACCGTAGCCTTGCCTACAATCAGGTGCGAATGATCATCGACAACGACCTGTCCCCCAATCAGCGGTTAATCATCGATATGCGGGAAATACAGGGAATGGAGTTTGAAGACATCGCAAAACAACTGAAAATGAACGCCGCCAATGTGCGGGTAGAACTGAGCCGGGCACGTAAACGCGTGCGTGAGATTTATCAATCAAGATTTAAGGAGGTGAACACATGAACACTTTTCATCACATATCCAATCAAGCCGAACTGGAACAACTCATCAACCGCTACTTCGACGGCGAGACCAGTATCCAGGAGGAGCAGATGTTGCGAGAAACCCTCGCCGACTGCCCCTGGAGCAGCGAGACCATCGACGAGGCGCGCTTCACAATGGGCTACTTTGTCGCCCATCGTTATGAAGCCCAGCGCGTCTCGAAGAGAAACTACCGCCACCAACTCATCGGCATCGCGGCATCTATCGCCGTCATTCTTGCAGCTGGTGGATATGCCCTGTGGCATCAGCAACAACCAAATGACGTGTGCATTGCCTATGTTAACGGTAAGGTTGTGGAGGACAACGATAAAGTCATGGCCCTGGTTGCAAATGACATGAGCAAGATGGACAATGCCGCCAATGCCATGACCAACCAACTCTCCAGTCTGGGCGAAGCCCTTGAACTTGACAACGAATAAAACGACAATCGATATGAAACGAACAACCATCATCATCCTGACCTGCTTGCTAACTACTATAGCAGCCATGGCACAGAACGGCTTGAACATCAACCGCCTGTTTGACGGACGGTACAAAAAAGCAGCCGGAGCAACCGAGATCATCGTCACCGGAGTTCAAGCCCGCGAAATCGGACTGACAGTATATCACAGCATCAGCGTGACCGACAAAACACAGGCCGAGATCATCGAGAACCTCGTTGTGAAGGATGGAGCCCAAGCTGTTGACAAGGAAGTAGAGTACCGTAATGGGCAACTGTACTACGGTTTCTACACGATGCCCAAGAACAAGCGCAGCAACCGCTATATTTTCTTCCTCAACCAAAACTTGGCCCGCAAATCGCCCAAGAACAATGTCACGCTCATCTATATGGAAGGATTTGCCAGTCCAGATGAAATCAAGAAACTCATTCGTAAATAATCACTAAACAAAAACATAAAGAAATGAAAAAGATTGTACTTTTATTTGCTACAATGCTTGCCATGGCGCAAGCACAGGCCGCTGCCCCCGATACGGTGACCGTCATCGAACAGCCCAACCAGGTCATCATCACCGAGACACCAACAGGCTCACTGGTAAAGGTGATTGGATCAAAGGAAAATGATGATTATAGTTACACCTATAAGATGCAACACTCTGGAAACGACACAGTTCACACTTCACAGTCAGCCGACTGGGAGCTGAATCTGCCGTTCAAGAAGAGCAGCAACAAGGAGTACCACTGGAGCATCGTTTGTTCGGGAGTATACTTCGGAGCGGGACTCAGCACTTCATTTGATTTGGTCAACAATAGCTTCAACTGGGGTATCCTCAACTTTGCCAGCCTTAATTATAACACACTGCATGGACAGCAATTCTCGATTGGCGTGGGTTATGACAACAAGCGTTTCTCGCTTAAGCGTCCCAACTGCTTTGTCATGGATGAATCAACCAATATTGTGGGCATCGAGTCTTATCCCGAGGGCACCGTTGACCGTTCATCGGTCCTCTCGGTCAGGACCATCCAATTTCCGCTCCAATTCCAGCAGTTCTTCGGGAAAAAATTCCACATCACACTGGGCGGAACCATGAACTGGAACGTTTATGCCAAGTGCAACACCCATTATAAGGTCAACAAGACGCACTACGACGTGTCTTATCGCGGAATCAAGCAGAACAAACTGACCTTTGATGTCTATGGTGCTTTGTCCTATAACCGCATTGGCATTTACTGCCGCTATAGCCCCTGTAACATGTTCAAGAAGGGCTTCGGTCCCGAAATCAAGAACACTTGGATGATGGGCGTTGCCATCGGCTTGTAAAAGACGGAGATTACAGAGCAAACGGAAATTACGGAGATTATAGAAAAAACGGAGAATCCTTATTGCTGGGATTCCCCGTTTTTCTATTATTTCAGGACCTTCGGCTATAGGAAGGGGTTGAAGCGTTTCTCGTCGGCGACGGTGGTTGTGGGTCCGTGGCCCGAGGCGATGACGGTCTCGTCGGGCAGCGTGAAGATCTTCTCGCGGATACTGTTGAGCAGTTGTGCCATGTCGCCACCCCACAAGTCGGTGCGGCCCACGCTGCCGTTGAAGATGGTGTCGCCACTAATGAGCAATGCACTTTGGGGCAGATAGAATGCTAGTCCTCCTGGACTATGGCCGGGAACATGCAGCACCTGGATGATTTCGTCGCCCAGTTGAATGGTATCACCATCAATCAAGTTTCGGTCAACGGTCAAGGGTTCCACATCGACATTGATACGGAAATGCTCCACTTGTTCGGGAAGCTCCTGCCCCAATTGGTCATCAAGGGAACTGCCACACACGTCGGCTCCAGTCTTGTTGGCCAGCCATCGGGCACTGGTGATGTGATCAACATGCAAGTGGGTCAGCAGGATGTGTTTCACGTTCAAGTTGTGTTCATCAATGAACTTGGTCACCATCTCACGTTCACTGTCACGCATCATGCCGGGGTCAATGGCCACGGCTTCGTGTGAAGCCTCGTCCCACAGGATATATAAATTCTCGCCAAACGGATTGACGCTCATCAATGTCGCATTCATGCAGTCTAAAATTTAGAGTTTAAAGTGGTAGATAGAGGATTTTCTTGGTCTTGAAGAATTCCTCCTTGAAATAACTGGATAACTCGTCGATGAGGACTTGATTCTTGAATTTCTGCACCTCGCCCGTCAGGTCACCGCCCTTGAGGCAGAGCAAGCCATTGGGGACGGCATTGCGGTCCTCACCGTCGATAAAACGTTTCACCAGGGGGACCATGTCGCCCAGGTCCATCACCGCGCGGCTTACGACGAAGTCAAATTTGCCTTTCACCTCCTTGACGTCGCCATGCTGGAAGGTCACGTTGGTCAGACCGATGCGCTCAGCAATATCCTGTGCCACCTTGAGTTTCTTACCAATGCGGTCCACCAGATGGAAAGTCACTTCGGGATAGTATATAGCCAGCGGGATACCAGGGAATCCCCCACCCGTCCCCAAGTCCATCACACGGGTGCCAGGTGTAAACTTGACGAACTTGACAAGCCCTAGCGAGTGAAGAATGTGATTAACCTCCAGGTTGTCGATGTCCTTGCGGGAGATAACGTTGATCTTGGCGTTCCACTCGGGATATAGCGTCTCAAGCAGCGTCATCTGCTGGCACTGCTTTTCAGTCAACTCCGGGAAATATTTCAATATGTAATCCATATAGTCTTTGATTTCTCGATTACCTAATGCCTAACACCTAAAGCCTATTTATAGTCTTTCGATGATGCTCTCATCGCAAAGGTAATCAGACAAGTCGCCGTAAGGGATGAAGATTTTGGGCTCACCAACGGCCTCGACGGCCAGTTCGTTGGGCAGGTAACTCCACGTCACACCCTTGTCGTCGAAGTAGAAATTGCGGGTCACCGAGATATTCTCCACATTGAAGTAGCCCAAGTCGTTCAACTGTTCGTTGCCAGTAGCATTGTTCTGCTTGAGCAACTGCTGTTTGAGCAGTTGGCAAACGTCGGCAACGGCATCGTCACGGAACAGGCGATTCAGGTCAATATAGGTCTGGGTCTCGACATCAAAGCTATAATAGCGGTGAGTCACCGAGGTCACTTTGTCGTTTTTCTTCACCACATCGACTCGCTCAAACGTCACTACCCCATTTTTATTATAGATGGGAGTGACGCGGGTGCTTGTGGCATACTTGAGTGTGGCCATCCCGTCATTCTCGGCCAGTTCGTCCTCACTAACAGGTTCCACCATGAAGTCATACTGATGCATACTGTTGGTGACCACTTGGCGCATGGCATCCTGCAACGACAAGGTGTCGCCCGACTCCAACACGTAGGCAGCGAACAGACGTTGCAGACTATCCACCTTCACACCTTCGCCCGCGTTTACGGGATATTCAATGGTAGCATCGGCAACAATGGTGCAACGCTCACCATTAGACAGCGTGAAGGACGAACTGTCGTTCAACCGCTGGGATTTGACGGTCACAGCAAGCTTTCCATCACCATCACTCACCTTTCCCGACTTGCTGCACGAGAACAGTAATGCGTTGAAAGACAATATGATAAATAAAGAAAAAAACCTAGTTTTCATCGTTTATTGGCTTAGTGAGTTGTATTTAATCTCGCTAAGGTACGATATTTTTGTTGAAAACCAAGTTGACAAATGGATTTTTTTGCCGAACTTTGCAAAAATAATAGGCTATAGCAGTTAGCTATAAGGCTTTAGGAACTGAAAACTGTCAGAACAATGAAAATCGGAGAATATAACGAGTTGCGCATCAACCGCATGGTCGATTTTGGCGCTTATCTCATCGACGATGACACCCATGAGGTGTTATTACCCAAGCGTTACCTCACGCCCGAGATGAAGGTGGGCGACACCATCCGCGTGTTTGTGTATAACGATAGCGAGAACCGCCCCGTCGCCACCACCGAGGAGCCTTATGCCGTTGTCGGCGACTTTGCCCTCATGCGCGTCAAGGCTGTCAACAAGGTGGGTGCCTTCCTTGACTGGGGACTGGTGGCCAAAGACCTGCTGGTACCCTTCAGCGAACAGCGTGTGGATATGAAAGTGGGGCGCAGTTACATCGTGCGTGTCTATCTCGACGAGGCCAGCCATCGCATCGTCGCCAGCGCCAAACTCGCAAAATTCCTCAACAAGACCGAGCCCGACTACTATCATCGTGAGAAGGTGGAAGTGCTCGTCGTGCAGCGCAGCGACCTGGGCTACCGCGTCATCGTTGACAATGCCCATTGGGGACAGATCTACCAGAACGAGACCTACCAGAACGTCAACGTGGGTGACCGCTTCACCGCCTTCGTCAAGCAAGTGCGACCAGACGGAAAAGTCGATGTCACCCTTGCCAAAATCGAAAAGATGCGCGTCGATGACCTCGCCGATCGCATCCTCAACTACCTTCGCGACAACGGCGGTGAGATGACCCTCACCGACAAGAGCGACCCCGACGACATCAGCAAGGCTTTTGAATGCAGCAAGAAGGACTTCAAAAAAGCCCTCGGCCTCCTCTACAAACAACAAAAAATCACCCTTGGCGACACCGTAAAACTCACCGAATAATCTGAATCGATATGATGTCAAATAGAATATTTCTCGCATTAACAGCATGGATACTCTGCTTTAGTTCTATGCAAGCAGACAACAACCAAGCGCCGGCGCCATGCTACCCGGTGCCGTCGCAGGCGCAGGTGGAGTGGCAGCGGTTGGAGACGTATGCGTTTATCCATTTTGGGCCTAACACGTTTACGGATATGGAATGGGGGTATGGTGACACCCCGGCTGAGGCGTTCAACCCCACCCGACTCGATTGCGAGCAATGGGTACAGACGATTGTCAAGGCTGGCATGAAGGGTGTGATCCTCACTTGCAAGCACCATGACGGATTCTGCCTGTGGCCCTCAAAATATACTGACTACAGCGTGGCCAGTTCACCTTTCAAGCGCGATGTAGTGCGTGAACTGTCGGATGCGTGCAAGAAGTACGGAATCAAATTCGGTGTGTATCTTTCGCCGTGGGACAGGCATCAGGCCAGCTATGGCACCAGCGAGTATGTCACCTATTACTACAACCAGTTGGAGGAGCTGATGACCCAGTATGGCGACATCTTTGAGGTGTGGTTTGATGGTGCTAATGGTGGTGACGGATGGTATGGAGGTGCCTGCGAAAAACGCGAGATTGACCGCAGCACCTATTACAACTATCCCAAAGCCTGGGGTATCGTGAACCGACTGCAACCTGGTGCCGTCATCTTCTCGGACGGCGGTCCCGGCTGCCGCTGGGTGGGTAACGAAAAAGGCTATGCCAACCCGACCAACTGGGCCTTCCTGCGTATTAAAGAAGTATATCCAGGCTATCCCCAATACGAGGAACTGCAGTCGGGCCATGCCGATGGTGACGCCTGGTGTGCCAGCGAATGCAACACCAGCATCCGCCCGGGATGGTTCTACCATGAGAAGGAGGACACGATGGTCAAGAGCGTTGACCACCTGGTGGACCTCTATTACCGCAGCGTGGGCCACAACGGCACTTTCCTGCTGAATTTCCCCGTGGATCGCGATGGCCTGATTCATCCCATCGACTCGGCCACTGCCGTACAATGGCACGAGAGAATTACCCAGGATTTGGGCACCAACCTGCTCATGGGTGCCAAATACACTGCTACCGATACCCGCAGCAAGGCCTTTAGCGCCGCAAAGATGGGTGACAACGATTGGGAGACCTACTGGGCACCCAAGGACGGCGTCACCACTGCTGATATCGAAATCAAGACCAAGAAGGATGTCACCCTCAACTGCATCATGCTGCAAGAATATATTCCCCTGGGACAGCGTGTCAAGGAGTTTGTCATCGAGTACAAGACGTGCTGCGGCAAGTGGGTACCAGTTTTGGTCGATGAAGAGACTACGACCATCGGTTACAAACGCATCGTGCGCTTCCACGAGAAAACGGCCAGCGAGTGGCGCATCCGCATCCTGGACAGCCGCGCGTGCCCCTGTATCAATAATATCGAAGGATTCTATACAGATTAGAGATAAGAGATAAGAGATAAGAGATAAAAGATAAGGGATGGAACGAGGTTTGATGATTGCGGAGGAGATTAAGAAAAGGACGACGTGTGACCATTATCGTCTGGTGCTGAATGAGGAGCGCCAACCTGCCGTTACCGATAGTAAAATCGGCGGGAAACCTTATTGGCCTGCTGGCAAGGAATATCCAGTTGACGAGCAGGGCAAACCCATGTTGATGGTCATGCAGGTGAACTGCAAAGAAGCAGGCTTGAAGACACCCCTGCCTGAACAGGGCATGTTGCAATGGTTCATCAGCACCAACCCGGAACTGATGTACGGCTGCAAGGGTAACTATGATGTTGGCCAGGGGTTCAAAATCGTTTATCATGAGACCATTGGTGAAAATGCTACCCTGGCAAATGTCCCCACACACGACACCGTTGATGACGAGTTAACTCCTGTCAAGCGCGAGGTCGCCATCGATGTGGTAACCGAGGAGACCTCCATGGGTGTAAGCGACGGCCATTTCAACTGCATTTTCTTTGACATCGTCAAGGAAATCACAGGAGCCGATCATGAGGGCAAAATGTGGTATGAATACCTGGACAATGACGATTGCCTCTATTTTGAACAAAACCTGGGCATGAAACGTCCCCGTCATCAAATGCTGGGCTATCCCGTTTATAGCCAAGAAGAAGCGCGCCGTGACATTGATATGCACGACACACTACTTTTCCAGCTCGATTCCCAGTTCTCAAATGTTGACCGCAAGGCATTGGTAATGTGGGGCGACATGGGCAGCGGCTTTATCTTCATCAACCGTGACGACCTTGCCGCCCGCGACTTTACCAGAGCCTACTACTGCTGGGATTGCGGATAAGCAGCTACCAATAAAGATGTGTCCCGCCATCGATTGACAGGACACATCTAAACAACGTATTTTGCCGTATTTAATTCTCCCTCTGATCAACCGCAGCGAGAGGTGCCACAGTTGGTGCAGATCAGGCAACCCTCCTGATAAACGAGGGTGTTTTGGCCGCAGTTGGGACACTTCTCGGCGGCAGCCTCACCATTGTGGATGTAGCGCTTGAGTGCACGCTCAACGCCCATTTTCCAAGTGTTGATCGACTGGCTGTCAAGTTCCAGACTGCTCACAAGCTTGAGTACTTGCGGGATGGGCATACCATAACGCAGCACGCCCGAGATGAGCTTGGCATAATTCCAGAATTCGGGGTTGAACTTCTCGCTCAGTCCCTCGATGGTGGTCTTGAAACCACGCTTGTTGATGAACTGGAAGTCATAGCGCTTCACGCCATCCTCGCCCACGGCCTTGATGATCTTACCCTTGGTCACCGACTTGGGACAGAAGATGCCCTCGTCGTCATCGGCGATACCCGTGAAGATCTCGTAAGGACGGCCATCAATCAAGCCAATGAAAGCAATCCACTTCTCCTTCTTGTTCTGGAAACGCACCACATCGGCCTCCAACTCCACAGGACGTTTGAGGATGTGTTCCTCCTCGGCCATGTAGCGTTTAACCTCCTCTTGTGCGCCGTTTTCTTTCTCTTTCTCCTTCTTCTTGTCGTTGTCGCTCAGTGCCACGAGTACGCCAGTGCGCGAGCCGTCTCGATAGACGGTGCAGCCCTTGCAGCCACTGCGCCAAGCCTCGACATAGAGTTTGTTGACCATCTCCTCGCTGATGTCGTTGGGCAAGTTGATGGTCACGCTGATGCTGTGGTCCACCCACTTCTGCACCTCGCCTTGCATACGAACCTTGTTGACCCAGTCAACATCGTTGGCGGTAGCCTTGTAATAAGGAGATTTCTCAACGATGGCATTCAGTTCCTCTTGTGTGTAGTCACGGCGAACAGGGATGTTGTTGGTATTCATCCAGGTCACCAGCTTGTGGTGATAGACGATGAATTCCTCAAACGAATCTCCGTTCTCGTCCACCAGGTCAACATGGACATCCTTGTCGCTGGGGTTGACCTTGCGGCGGCGCTTATAGACCGGCATAAAGACGGGCTCAATGCCCGATGTGGTCTGCGTCAGCAGGCTGGTGGTGCCTGTCGGCGCGATGGTCAGGCAAGCGATGTTGCGGCGACCATACTTGACCATTTCATCATAGAGTTTCGGATCAGCTTCGCGAATGCGGTTGATGTAGGGATTGTTCTCCTCACGCTTGGGATCATAGATTTCAAATGCGCCACGCTCCTTGGCCATCTGCACCGATGAGCCATAAGCAGCCAGAGCCAATGCACGGTGAACGCTTACTGAGAACTCGGTGGCCTCAGGGGTGCCATAACGCAGTCCCATCGCAGCAATCATGTCGCCCTCGCCCGTGGTTCCCACACCCGTGCGACGGCCCTTGAGGGTCTTGTTGCGGATTTTGTTCCACAGATTTGTCTCGGTAGTCTTAACCTCACTCGTCTCGGGATCGGACTTCACCTTTTCGAGGATCTTATCAATCTTCTCCATCTCCAAGTCGATGATGTCGTCCATCATGCGCTGAGCGCAGGCAACATGCTCGGCAAAGAGGTCATAGTCAAAGTAAGCCTCGGGAGTGAACGGGTTCTTCACATAACTGTAGAGGTTAATCGCAATCAGGCGGCAGCTGTCGTAAGGACACAGAGGAATCTCGCCACAGGGGTTGGTCGAGATGGTCTTGAAGCCCAAGTCGGCATAGCAGTCGGGCACCGACTCACGGGTGATGGTGTCCCAGAAGAGGATGCCAGGCTCGGCGCTCTTCCAAGCGTTGTGGACAATCTTGCCCCACAGCCTAGCGGCATCAGTCTCTTGCTCATAAATGGGCTTGTCACTTTCCACGGGATACTGCTGATGATAGGGCTTGCCCTCGACTGCGGCTTTCATGAAATCGTCGTCGATGCGTACCGACACATTAGCACCCGTTACCTTGCCCTCTTCCATCTTGGCGTCGATAAACGACTCGGCATCGGGATGCTTGATGCTCACTGTCAACATAAGCGCACCACGGCGACCATCCTGGGCCACCTCACGGGTACTGTTGCTGTAACGTACCATGAAGGGCACCAGACCTGTTGAGGTCAAGGCACTGTTCTTCACGGGTGAACCTTTGGGACGGATGTGGGACAAGTCATGACCCACGCCTCCGCGACGCTTCATGAGCTGCACCTGTTCCTCGTCAATTTTGAGGATGCCACCGTAACTGTCGGGTTCGCCATCAAGTCCCACAACAAAGCAGTTGCTAAGTGAGCCTACCTGGAAGTTGTTGCCGATACCCGCCATCGGGCTGCCCTGAGGCACGATGTAACGGAAATGGCTCATCAGCTCAAAGAGGCGGTCTTCACTTAGGGGATTGGGATACTTATTCTCGATGCGGGCAATTTCCCTAGCGATGCGACGATGCATATCATCTGGGGTGAGTTCAAAGAGGTGCCCAAAGGAGTCTTTCAAGGCATACTTCGTCGCCCATACTCTGGCAGCAAGTTCATCGCCGTCAAAGTACTTCAACGAGGCCTCGTATGCCTGTTGATAAGTGTAGGTTTTTGGTTCCATTGCTATCTCTGGATGATATAGGTTTTTTTAGTAATAATAGTCTAAAAATTGCCATCAAGGCAAAATCCTCGCAAAGGTAATACTAATATTTTGAACAACAAAATTTCTGACTATTTTTCTAAAATTTTTCAAATAAATTTTCAATCAGCTGATTTTCAGGTATTTAATTTTTTACAACCAACAAAAAGTTTTCCAAAACATCAACACGCAAGATACAGAATTCACTAAATACAAACCACTTGCACACAAAAAAGGTGGCACCCGATTGTGGATGCCACCTTTTAAACCTTACTCGAATCGGTGATTACTTGAGCGTGCCGTCCTGGGCAGCCTTGATCATGTCCTCGTTGGCGGTGATGTAGATCTCCACGCGACGGTTCTGGGCACGTCCAGCCTCAGTGTCGTTGCTGGCAACGGGGTAGTCATAAGCCAGACCCTTGCTAGTGAGACGACCACCGGGAACACCCTGATTGGTCAGGTAGTTCTTTACCTCGGTAGCACGAGCGTTGGAAACCTTCTCGTTAGCAGCGCGGGTACCCACATTGTCGGTGTGACCGTAGATCTGCACATCGGTCTGGGGGTTGTTGATCAGAGACTGTGCAAACTCAGTCAGTGAAGCCTCGGCATTCTTGCCCAGCTTGGAGCTGTTGAAACCAAAGAGAATACCGTTGTCGAAGGTCACCTTGATGCCCTCAAAGCCATTCACGTCGGTGCAAGTGTCAACTTGCGCGCCAGCGATCTGAGCCAGCTCACGAGCCTGCTTGTCCATCTTCTTGCCAATGAGCGTACCGGCTACACCACCAGCGACAGCGCCGATAGCACCACCGATAGCAGCACCCTTGCCCTTACCGATGAGGGCGCCAATGCCAGCACCAATAGCAGCGCCACCGCCACCACCGATGAGGCCACCCTTAGTGGCATTGTTCATTGAACCACAGCCCGAGATGCCGAGCATCAACATTGCACTCAATAAAACACATAAAGTCTTTTTCATCTTTCTAAAAATATAATAAATGAATAATGTGAATTGTCATTACAATCTGCAAATATAATATATTTTTTGTTATCACATCATTTTTGTCGCAAAAAATAACCCATTAGGGCTTTTAACTACTGCCTTTGTAGGTTCACAACATCTTGCGGCCATTTCCTTAGACCCAATCGCAACAAGATGGTTTAAGCCTAAAATAAAAACTTGTGGCAGCCATTTGTTGGCCGCCACAAGATATTGATTATTAGTTCACACAGGTGATTACGTCTTGTTGGTGATGGGGCGCAGGTTGCGCTCCTTGAGGTCACCTGAACGGTAAGCGTCGAGCAGTTCCTTGAGATCCTCGATCTGGGACTTGAGTTCTGTACCTATATCAGTATCCTTAACGTGCATACGGTGGTTGGTCAATTCAACCAGACTGCGCCTTGACTTGATGTCCTGTCCAAGTCGCACGGCCTCGTCGATTGAGGAGAACGGTTCGTGCTGAACGAGTTCGAAACCACGCGAGTGATATACCAGAGTATAACCCGCGATGCCAGTCTCGGGTTGGTAAGCCTTGGAGAAACCACCGTCAATCACCATGAGTTTGCCGCCAGCCTTAATGGGATTCTCACCCTTGATGGTCTTGACGGGCACGTGACCGTTGATGATGTGGCGGTGCTCGCCCTGTACGCCAAACTCGTCAAGTATCATGTCCACCACCTGGGGATTGTCACGCATGGTATAATAGGCACCTTTGACCTCCTTGTGAGTCTCCTTGTCGGCAATGAAGTAACGCTCAAACGTAGCCATCTTGCTCTTGTCGAATGCAGGAGAATCCGGTCCACACCACAGATACCAGAGGTAATCGAGAGCGAAAGCCCTTTCCTCGGGATCCTCACAGCCAAAGTAGGCAGAGCGAATGAGCGTGCCTGCACGCTTCAAGAGTGACTTGCCATGGAACTTCTCGCCACGGATGGAGACATCCTTGAGTGAGCCATCCTCGTTCAGAGGGATGGAGGCATGATAGAGCAGGTTGCCGTTGGCAATGGTGTAGAGACAACCGTTGCGGAAGAGGCACAACATGTGCTTGCGCAGTTTCTCACTCTCGGTGAATGACTGGTGCAGTTTGTTGACAATTGATTCCTCCTCGGGTGTCAACACATAGGGGTGCTTAGGATCAACAGTGGGGAAGTTGGTGTCGAGCATCTCATACTCCTTGCCGTCGATCTTGATGATACCCTTCTTGAGGTCCATCTTGTCAAGCAGCAGGCGATCCTTCATGTTGAAATCGGGACGGCGCTTGATGGCTGCAGCCTCCAGTTTGAACTGGATGATGCTGATGGCTTTGTGCATCTGTGCCACCAGTTGGGCAGTGCGTGCCCGCTCGGGATCCTTGGCACTACCGTCCTTGGGAAGGAAGCGCTCACAGGGATCGTCAGCATAAGTATCCATAGCGAAGGTAGCCAGCGGCAACAGATTGATGCCGTATCCATCTTCAAGTACGCCGTGGTTGCCGTAGCGCAAGGCGATACGCAACACATTGGCGATGCTGCAATTGTTACCCGATGCTGCACCCATCCACAGAATATCGTGGTTACCCCATTGAATATCGAAGTTGTGGAAACCGCACAGGATGTCCATGATCTTGTCAGGGCTGGGTCCACGATCATAGACGTCACCTAGGATGTGCAGCATGTCAATCGTCAGCTGCTGGATGAGGTTACACATGGCGGTGATGAATTCGTCGGCACGATGGGTCGAGATGATGGTCTTGACAATCACGTCAACGTAGGCCTGCTTGTTCGGGTCGCTACTGTGTTCATGCATCAACTCCTGGATAATATAGGAAAAGTCCTGGGGCAGCGCTTTATGAACCTTGGAACGGCTGTATTTTGACGATACGTTGCGGCAGACTTTTACCAGACGATTAATGGTGATGAAGTACCAATCATGAAGTTCATCGGGGTCGGTAATCTCATCCTTCACCAACTCAATTTTCTCGGTAGGATAATAGATGAGCGTGCACAAGTCTTTCTGTTCACGCGTGCCCAGTGAGTCGTTGAAAATCTCACCCACTTTGCGCTTGATGGTACCACTAGCGTTACGCAACACGTGCTGGAAAGCCAAGTACTCACCATGGAGGTCGGCCAAGAAGTGCTCCGTACCCTTAGGCAGGTTAAGGATGGCTTCCAGGTTGATGATCTCGGTGCTGGCAGTTGCCACGTTAGGGAAACTGCGGGAAAGCAGTTTCAGGAAATAGAGGTCTCTTTTTCTTTCTACGGGTTTCATAGTTATTGCTATAGCTTATTAAGTTTAAGGTATATCTTTATAATATTGTAACGTGATTCATTCTCTATTATTATTTAAGATGTGATATTCTCACTTTCTTGCCCTTGATTTTCGCAGCCGCCAAGCGCTTGAGCACCTCTTGGGATGAGCTGCGGGGTATCGCGGCCAGCGAATAATGGTCACGCACATCAATCCGCCCGATGTCGCTGGCAGGGATTCCACCATTGTTGGCGATAAAGCCCATGATGTCACCTCGCGAGAGTTTCTCCTTCTTTCCCGCTTGGAAATAGAGTGTCGACATTCGGGGTTTAAGCATCCGCGAAGCCGGATGCAGGTTAAATTGAGCGTCAAGAGTAATCCAGTCGGGGCACGGCTCACCTGGAGAGGTAATCACGTAGGCATTACCTGTAGCATTCACACGGGCCGTGCGGCCATTGCGGTGAATATAGGCCTGCTCGCTCACGGGCAGGTGGTAGTGAATGATGTGTTCCACCGTGTCTATATCCAAACCACGCGAGGCCAAGTCGGTCGATACCAGCACATTCACGCTGCCGTTGTTGAGCATAGCCACAGCGCACTCTCGTTCCTGCTGGTCAAGGGCTCCATGATACAAGGTTGCATCGATACCACCTTTGCGCAAGTCCTGCTGGATACGTTCAGCGCTCTCGCGGTAGTTGGCGAACACGATGGTCCGTCCTCCATCCAGGCTGAGCAATAATTGGCGCAAAGTGTCGAGTTTGTCCTTCTCGGGAGAAAGCACATGCCACACCTTGATGCGTTCAGCAGGTTGAGCAGTTTCAGCGAGTACATTGAGTGTGAAAGGGTTGTGCAGTCTCACGTAATCCGGCATGTTCTCCAGCACCGTCGCCGATGCCAGGATGCGTCGGTTCAGGCGGGGAATCTGTTTGAGCAGTTGGCACATCTCGTCCTCAAAGCCCAGTTCCAGTGCTTTGTCCATCTCGTCCAGGACAAGCAGTTGGGTTCCACGCAGGTCGATGTGTCCCCGCTTGTGATGGTCAAGCAATCGTCCAGGCGTAGCAACAATGATGTCGGGGACTACGGATAACGTGGCTTTTTCATCGGCAACAGCATGACCGCCATAACAGGCAGTCACCTTGTAGCCGTCGGCCAGCGAGCGCAGGATTTCGGCTGTCTGCATCACCAATTCACGCGAGGGCGCCATCACCACGGCCTGCAACTGCTGCATGGGCGGCTTGAGGGCTTGGAGCAGACACAACGCAAAAGCCAGGGTCTTGCCAGTGCCCGTTGGAGAATAGAGGACGAGGTCTCCCTCACCAGCTTTCCACGCTTCCAGAGCTTGACGCTGCATGTCGTTAAGCGCATCGATGCCCATGCGCTCCTTAACCGTCAACAAGATGTCCTTTTCTTTCATCAATTATAGCTATTTGTGCTACAAAGTTAATGAATAAAGCTCATTCAAAAGATGGATAAGTCAGTATTTTTACTACTTTTGTCCCAAAATACAGTTTTTATGGCAAAATTCTTTATTGTAGCACTGACTGTGATGCTGGTCATGCAGGGTTATGTATCATGGCACGTCTGGCGTATATTGCCGTTCTCCACGCCTGTAAAGATCATCATCCTGCTACTCATGCTGGCAGCACTTGCCTGCATGGTGTTTCAGTTCAAGAGCGACAATGTTCCCCTAGGCATGGCTACGGCGATGTATGAGATAGGCAACTCTTGGCTGGTCATCATGTTTTACTTGTTGATGGCGTTTCTATTGCTGGACATTGGGCGGCTCATCCATCTTGTACCTGCATCGTGGCTAAAGGATAACGGCGTCACTTCATTGGTGTTAACGGGAGTGATGCTGGTCACCTTTATCGGTGGAAATATCCACTACCACAACAAGCAACGTCAGGAAATCCATCTCACAACCGACAAGCAGCTTGAACGGCCACTCAAAGTCGTCATGCTCAGCGACCTGCATGCGGGATTTCACAATCGTCGTACAGAAATTGGCCGCTGGGTAGATATCATCAATGCTGAGCAACCCGACCTGATGCTCATCGCAGGCGACATGATTGATGGCAATGTGCGCCCTCTCAAGGAACAAGGCACCACCGAGGAACTGCGACGCCTCAATGCCCCCACGTTGGCTTGCCTGGGTAACCATGAGTACATCACGGGCATCGACAAGGCGATTGACCTTATCAATCAGACAGGTATCCGCCTATTGCGTGACAGCGCTGTCACTATCGATGGCATTACCATTATGGGGCGTGACGATCGCAGCAACCGCAAGCGCAAGAGTGTTGAACAACTCATGCAAGGCGTTGACAAGAACAACTACATCATCATGCTCGACCATCAGCCATTCCATCTAGAGGAAGCCGAAAAAAATGGCGTGGATCTCCAGTTGAGCGGTCATACCCATCGTGGCCAAGTGTGGCCATTAAACTGGGTCACTAGAGCCATGTACGAGTGTGACTACGGCTCATTGAAACGCGGCAAAACCGACTATTATGTCAGTTCAGGCATGGGCATCTGGGGTGGTAAATTCCGCATCGGCACCGACTCGGAGTATGCCGTCATCACTATTTCACAGAATAGCATATCCCAATAAATAGTAACACGAGGGCGAAACTCTTTTTTAGTATTGTTGGCTTTTGAGCAAAGGTGAGCTACTGATTGGGAAAATCAAAATAAATTTTGTTTTCCGCTCGGCTTGCATTATCTTTGCAAATTCAAATCAAAAATTATTAAAACATAACCATCATGAGTAAGAAAGCATTATTAATGATATTAGACGGTTGGGGCGAAGGTCCCAAGGGTCACAGCAACGCCATTTACAGTACACCGACACCTTATCTCGACTTCCTGCGTGCTGCCTATCCGCACAGCACGCTGAAGGCTTGTGGCGAGGACGTAGGTCTGCCCGATGGGCAAATGGGCAACAGCGAGGTAGGCCACTTGAACATTGGTGGCGGACGCGTCGTTTATCAGGATCTGGTGAAAATCAACAAGAGCATCCAGGACGGTCTCATCATGAAGAACCCCCAAATCGTGAATGCTTACACCTATGCCAAGGAGCATGACAAAGCCATGCACATCATGGGCCTGACCAGTACGGGTGGCGTGCACAGCTCGCTGGGGCACCTGATGGCCTTGTGTGACATCGCTAAGCAGTACGGGCTGGAACGTGTGTTTGTCCACTGCTTGATGGATGGACGTGATACTGACCCTGAGAGCGGTAAGGGCTTTGTGAACCAAGTAGTCGAGCATTGCAAACAGAGCGCAGGAACAGTGGCCACCGTCATCGGACGCTACTATGCGATGGACCGCAACAACAACTGGGACCGCATCAAGATTGCCTACGACATGCTTACGCAGGGCGTCGGCAAGCAGAGCGACGACATGGTACGCGCCATCCAGGAGTCTTACGATGAAGGTGTGACCGACGAGTTCATTAAGCCCATCGTCAACAACACTGTGGACGGCCGCATTCAGGAAGGTGACGTTGTGATCTTCTTCAACTTCCGTAACGACCGAGCCAAGCAAATCACTATAGCCCTCACCCAAGAGGATAAACCAGATGACGGAATGACGACCATCAAGGGGTTACAGTATTATTGCATGACTCCGTACGATCCCACATTCAAGGATGTACACGTGTTGTTCCCCAAGGAGAACGTAGATAATACCTTGTCGGAATACCTGTCAAGTCTGGGCAAACGTCAATTGCACATCGCCGAGACTGAGAAATATGCCCATGTAACCTTCTTCTTCAGCGGAGGTCGCGAGCAGGCTTTTGAGAGCGAGGACCGCATTCTGGTACCTTCACCCGATGTAGCCACATATGACCTGAAGCCCGAGATGAGTGCTTATGAGGTGCGTGACAAACTGGTGGCCGCCATCCGCGAAGACAAGTATGACTTTATTGTGGTGAACTATGCTAACGGCGACATGGTGGGTCACACTGGCGTATATGACGCCATCACCCAAGCCGTAAAGGCCGTTGACCGTTGCGTTCACGACACCGTAGAGGCTGCACGTGCCACCGGCTATGAGGTCATCATCATCGCCGACCACGGCAATGCCGACCACGCTATCAACAGCGACGGCACACCCAACACCGCCCACTCGCTGAATCCTGTGCCCATCATCTATGTCACCGAGGATCCCGAGCTTATCATCAATACGGGACGCCTAGCCGATGTAGCTCCCAGCATCCTGCACATCATGGGGCTGCCGCAGCCCAAAGAGATGACGGGCCACAACCTCATCGACGTGACAAAATGATTCAGCTTACAGTTAGTGTTGACTGTTAAGCAAGAAATCGATTAGTTTGGCAATATCGGCGATGTCTATAACGCCATCGCGATTCACATCAGCCCCATAGGCCGAAAAGCCTATGGGCTTTTTTCCTAATAGATAATCGATGAGACAGGTTAAGTCATAGATATTGGCCTCGCCATTGCCATCCACATCACCCATACCGTAACCCAAATCAGCAAGCACCTTGCGCATACCAGCCATTGCATCAATCTTGCCGTTGGGTCCAAAACGTCCCTGGTTGGGACCCGTTGTATAGCTGTCATGAATGGCTGTCTGAGCAATGATATCCTTAATTTCACTTGGAGTAAGGTTAGGATTGGCCTGCAACCACAAGGCTATGATACCCGCTACCGTAGGAGAAGACATAGAAGTGCCTGACATCACGCCCCACCAGCTACCGTCTTCAGATTTCATAACTGTGTTAACACTACCCTGGGCAAAATAGGAGTAGCGGCTGCCAGCCGACACCACATTTACACCAGGGGCACAAACCGTAGGTAGTGCTTCTCCAGTAGGACCTGCCCCCGGATACTGGTAACTGGAAAACGATGCGATGTCACCTACAGTAATCGTGTTATCAGTAATCAGCTGATGCTTGTTATAGGAATAATAAGAGTTGCGCGCTGCATAAGCACCAGCCGAGATAATCGAACTATTGACAGCATAAGTTCCAATAGAGCATGAATCATTGCCTGCTGTGTAATAGCGTACTGTTACAGATCCATCTGGCTTCTTCACAATACCGTTATATAAACCAAAACCTGCATAGGAATTGCTTGCCCAGGCGTCAACATCACACTGATCATCAGTTTGAGGGGTCAAACTAATACCGATCACATACCTGCTCTTTTTCATGCCGTGGTCCAACGAGTATTCTTGGCATACAAGGTTGCGTATTGAAACGTTCAACACCGATCTCCTGCCATCGGATGAGGTTTTGCGAGTAACCTTAATATAGCCCGTTGTGTCAGCTGACGCATCATAGGCATAATACTTCCTGATCTCGTTGGCTTTAATCAGGCAATCATCATTATATTGTTCTGATTCCCAAACAATTTGTCGAGTGCTGAAGTCAAAAATATGGAATTTGTAATTAAAGCGTTTCCATGCGTTTCTCATCCATATCTCAGAGAGCATATACGTGTAATTATAGGAGGAATCGGCATTAGCTTCGCTTTTGCACTTAAACAACAGGTTCATCGGATTGTCTTGAGTGATTCTCTTGTGCGCATAGTTCGGTTTACCTCCTGTATTGCCTGCCGAAATCACAAAAATACGTCCTTTGCCCATGGTCTGTGCCACAGCCTTTGAGAAATAGTCATTACCATCATGCTGTCCAGCAGGGACACTGATGCTCAGACTCATCACACACGGCTTACCCACGCTATCGGCATAGCTATCAATGTAACGCACACAGTTGGCCAACTCCACAACCGAAAGGCTACCATCATTCTCGCTGATGGCACACATCACGATGTCGGCCCCAGGTGCCATTCCACCATAACCATTGACGTGTGACCCTGCGGCAATACCAGTTGTGTGGGTACCATGAGTGTCACCACTGCAGTCGGTAGTCAATGAGAGAATCTCATTACCCATAAACACCGAACCAGGTATCTTGTATGTTTTATTATAATAAGCAGGATGTCCATTATTAACCTGAGTATTATATACCCTGACTATGCGGGTGCTGCTTAGGTCATCACTGCTGCGGAAAGCACGATGACGGAAATCAAAGCCTTTGTCAATGATACCGACAATCACCCCACTACCATCGTAGGCTTGAGGCAAATTATTCTGCAATCCATTGATAACTTGTCCGGCATGAGTGACACTTAATGTTGAGTCGGTACATAGTTCAGCCCGTTGGCTGATTTCAATGTCAGTTACACCAGGCAACTGTGAAACTGATAGTAATTGGTCCATTGGAATCTGGGCCGTGACAAAGCCATCAAAAGGGCAATTAACTACCACGCCATGCCTTTGCAAGGTTTGAATCACGCCCTGGTGCTGAATAGCAATGAAAGCATCCACCATTTCGCGGCCATCGACCATTCTCGGGGCTACATATTTCATCTGGGGACCCAATGCAGCGTTGAAGGATCTGATTGACTGCTCCTCCATGAACTGCCGTACAGAAAACGGCACAATCGATTGAGCCATCGCCATCATGTGGCAACAGGCAATTAACGCAATAAGTATGAACTTTTTTCTCATTTCCATATATATAATGCTAAAACTTTGTAATAATACCTGAATCTTGAAACTAATAAGGTTACACGTCCTAATCTTCATCACAAAGAAGTATGTCAAGCACCATGATCACATCCTTAATCGTGAGCAAACCATCTTGACTGATGTCTTGTGCAAACTGCCTGTATCCCGGTATTTCATAACCAAGAAGCCAGTCAATCATCATCGTCGCATCGGCAATCGTGATCTGACCATCTCCATTCACGTCACCCAATAAGAAACCCTGATCGTGCTGCAGGAGATACATGATACCTGCCATTGCATCAATCTTACCATTGGGACCAAAACGGACAGTTGCATTTGTGAACTCATCCTTTATGGCGGACTGGGCGATCACATTTTTTATCTGGCTAGGGCTCAAATACGGATTCACCTGCAACCATTGTGCAATAATGCCTGCCACAGCCGGGGCAGCCATCGAAGTGCCCGACATGATTCCCCAGCAACTACCCTCGTCATCTCTCATCACCAACTCGCTACGGATTGGTGAGTTGAAATAGGAATATCGGCTACCTGCCGCAATAACTTTATAACCAGGTGCAGTAATCGTGGGCAGGTGCTTACCCGTTGGGCCAGCACCAGGTGATTGATAGCTTGATGAAGAATAAATATTACCTACTGCTACCCAAGGTTCAAGGACAAGCGAGTCCCTATTCAGTGAGAAATAACTATTCCTAGCAACAAATGACCCAACAGAAATTACAGAGTCGCCAACTGCATAGGTACCTATCGAAGAGCTATTATCGGGAATGGCATAGAAACCATCCATCTGCACGGTAATCGGGTCGCCTTCGGGCTGAATTGAATCAATATAGACCGGAGCAGTCATTTGGCCATATCGGCCAACACCAGTGCCCATCCATGTGTCCACATAACAGCTGTCAAAAAATCTAGGAGATATGCTCATTCCAATACGATAGTTACTGATGCGTTTTCCATCCCCATCGATATAGTATGATTTAGACCTTAGATTATAAATACTAGATGCCACCACAAACTTACTATTTTGCACACTCATGGAAATCGATGCTTTCAAATAGCCCGTATTGGCCACAGTAGGATCAGGTTCAAAGAATTCGCCCACATCGTTAGTGGTGAAAGTAGAGTTCGTCGTCACCTCACGAGATTCCCATACAATTTTGTTGGTTCTCTTATCCAAGATGTGATACTTCATGATGGGACGAGTGCCAGCAGGGCGGATCCATGATTCTTGAATCACATTGCTATAGAAATAATTATCATCAGCATTCTTGCAGGTACAGTCAATCAGGATATTGATGGACTTTTTCTTTGTGGCTGGTCCATGCACATAATAGGCCTGGCCGCCATTGTTTCCTGCAGCGATAACAAAGATGCGACCAGGTCCAACCAATTGCTTAATTGCTCGAGTTAAATAATCATAACCGTCGTGGGCTCCAGCAGAAGTGCTCACACTCACGCTGATTACACAAGGCTTTCCCACACTATCAGCGTAAGAATAGATATACTTGATACAATTGGCCACCTCAGTCTCACTGATTCCGCTGTTTAGTGTCCGTGATGAACATAATACAATATCTGATGCAGGAGCCATACCCCCGTATCCGTTCATGTGTCGACCGGCGGCGATACTAGCCGTGTGGGTACCATGAGTACTCCTTTCATCAGTAGTCATGGTATCAATCTGTGCTCCCATAAAGACGGAGCCATTCAATGTATCATTACCTAAAACGACTTTGTGACCAGTTGTGTTCTTTGGGTCATAAACTCTGACAATACGGGTCTTGGTGGGATCCTGAGCAGACTTGAATGCGCTATGGCGATAGTCAAATCCACAATCAATAATGCCCATGATCACCCCTCGACCATCATAATTCTGAGGTAATTCGTTTTGCAAGCCATTAATCACTTGTCCAGCATGAGTGACACTCAAAGTGCTATCAGTGCACAAATCCAACACCTTGCTGATTTCCACATCTTTCACACCACTTATTCTCGACACCAAAGCCAATTTGTTCACGGGAATCTGGGCAGTGACAAATCCGTCAAATTCACAGTTTATAACCACACCCTGGGCGCGCAGCACATCCAGTACACTCTGGTCATCAACTGCAATGAACGCGTCAATCATCTCGACACCATTCTTCATATAAGATTGTGTGTATCTTGACGGCATTGCAAGTAACGAACTCGTATTACTTGGACCCAACAGACGTGACATGGTTTCTTTCTCATCCAAGTAGTTACGAACACTGCCCGGTAGCGTCAATGCCTGATCTCCAAATTGAGCATAACCCAGCGTTAATGTCAACAGGAAAAAGAAAGCAAATAACAATTTCTTCATAATCTATTTAATTTTATGGTATATCTATGGTTGAACAAAAAAGCGCTCCTTTATCATTACTATCTTGAACCCAAGAGCATATCGATAAGTCCAGTCACGTCGGCTATTGTGATGGATTGATCTGTGTTCAAATCGGCATTAACCGTATTAATCACTAGTCCCCCTGAATCCAGGAGATAATCGATGAGTGTTGTGACATCACCAATCGAAATGATTCCATCATCATTGACATCACCAAGCAATACGATGGGTTGTGGCTCAATTACCTCGATCTTAAAAGTCAGCTGGTCGATATTGAACGTGAATAGATAGTCACTGCCATCGCCTGTGAAGTAGTAAGAATAATTATTGTCGCGTTTGGCAATAACATATTGTGTCCCAGTAGTTATAGTCGTTGTGGCGGTGGGACCGTAGCGGTAAGTGCTATTGAAGGCCGTCCAGTCATTATTCCAAAGGTCAGGACCACCATCGGCAAAAACAAAATAGATAGGTGCAGCAATCGTCAGCGTGTCCACGTAGATGCCATTGCCCAGATTGGTCATTTTACCCATGGGCTCTGTCAAGCTCCAATTGCCTTCACCACCCACAATGTACATGCTAGCGCTGTCAGATGGTTCTTCAGTACTGCCATCTAGGAAATTGATCGTCTCAAATAATGCATCCATCACCTGACCATTGGCATTGTCCCACCATCCGCAATTATACCAGTCGGTAGTCACGTGATTGGTGTAGTTGATGCCATACTCGTTGGCCTCGGGGAACCACCAGTAAAGTCCTGTCACAGAATTGCGTGCATTAAGAGTCGTTACTAGAGCTGTCGTGAATGCTTTTTGTCCTGCCTCGGTTGCAGGCCAAGTGGATTGCAGGTCGTAGGAGGCACCACTAGGATAATAAGCATGGGGATAGCCCGTCTCCACGATTTGAATCTGCTTTGTTGGATAAGCGGCCTCAAGACTGTTCAGCAGGCTATTAAGCACCGATAAGTCACCATGCCAATAAGGATAGTAACTCAGGCCGATGATGTCAAAGTCAGTCGTGTAATTCTTCAAAGTATTATAAAACGAAGTCACATTGCTCACGCGGCCCATTTCGGTGTGAACAACTATCTTCGCCGAGGGACACACCTCACGGCACGCCTTGATACCCTGCTTGAGATAATTGGCAAAGTTGGCAAAAGTACCAGAGCCATAGTTTCCGCCGCTAGGGTAACAATGCCCTGTGGGCCATAACATTCCATAGGTCACCTCGTTGCCCACTTGGATGAAGTCTGGCGTCGCGCCGGCTACTCTCATGGCATCAAGCACACGGCATGTGTAGCTGTACACACTGTCACCCAAGGCACTAGGTACCGTCCATGAAGCTGGTGTAGAGTGTTGACCAGGGTCAGTCCAGGTGTCACTGTAGTGGATATCGAGCAGCAATTTGAAACCCGCAGCCTTGATGCGCTGCCCCAGTGTCATCACATAAGGCAAGTCCTGGCACACACCCTCTCCCTGATCCTCAGCATTTGCCTTGGAAGGATCGACAAAAAGTCTTACTCGCATGGCATTGAATCCAGCATCCTTGAGGTAACCGAGCATATCGGTAATTCTAGTTCCATTATCATTATAATAGATAGCACCATGTTCCTCATATTTGGTGAGCAGCGAAATGTCTCCACCAACATATTTGGCTATCGCATTGCCATCAATAGTCGTCAACAATAAACAAGAGAGGATAAGAATTAATTGTTTCATTTTTCGTAAATTAAGGTTGAACATCATGCATGAAGGATTTTATACACCATTTCCTTGAGCAGGGCATATTGGTCTTGACGGGAACCGATGCCCTTGCTGCGGGTATCACACTCGCGCAGGTAGCCGATAATGTTGATCAGTGAACGCGTATTGTACATGCGGGTGGCATCGATAAACTTGCGGACCCTATATGTGCTGGAAGTGCCCACAAGCGCCATGATGGAATCCTGGGACTTATCTCTGGCAGTTGATACAATCAATGCCGATGAGAAAAAAGTAAATAGCATGGCCAACACCGGCTGCAAAGGATTATTCTTGGGATTACGCTCAAAGTAATCCACAATGCGGAACGCCTTGGCAGCATCACGACGGGCCAGCGCATCCTCCATCTCAAATGAATTGAAGTCCTTGCTGATGCCCACGTTGCGCTCGATGAGCAAGGGAGTGATATTCTTATCCTCACTCAGGATTGCCAGCTTATCCAGTTCACTGAACTGGCGACTGATATCGGTCCCGATGTGGTCGGCCAGCATACTGGTGGCTTTGCTATCAATGTTACATCCCAGCGAGTTGGCATAACTTACAATCAACGTTTCCAATTCTCGACCTTCATGCACCTTATTGGAACTGAAGACGATACCGCTCTTGTTGGCCTTGAGTGCATCGGTAAATGGCTTACTCTTGAGTACCCCACCCTTGTGACAAAGGACGAGAATGGTTGTTGGTTGCGGCTTCTCAGCATAGGAGGCAAAAATGTCCAGGTCATTCTTGTGACCTGGTTGCTTGGGAATGAGTTGTGCCTCACGCACCACAACGACCTTGCGCTCAGAGAAAGCAGGATACTGTTGACACGCACTGATGACCTCGCGCACGTTGGCGGTATTGCCATAGTACAACGACAGGTTGAAATCACGCTGGTCCTCGGTCAGCGCCGTTTCGATGATGAGTTGCTGCAAGCGGTCGATATAGTAAGGCTCTTCGCCCTGGAATACATAGATATTCTTGAACTTGCCGCTCTTAATCTCTGAACTCAGCGATGTGAAGGTTACTGTTTCTCGTTTTACTGCCATTAGTTATCAATTTTCTTTCTGCAAAGATAATGAAAAATCACACTAGACGGTTAATGAGCCGTGTAGAACTCGGTAATGCGCACAATAGCACGGGAGCAGACAGGACAGAAGCTAGACACTTCATTTACCTTCATGCGGCACTCCTGAGCAGGACGATAAACGCCCTTGGATTGATATCCACCACCCTCAAAGACTCCCACACGCTGGGTGGCGGCATCGAGCATGCGCTGTTCTTTCTCATTGGAGATTTTGCGGTAATTAGGTACCTTAGGATCGGGCGGTGTGGGGATAGCTGTGCCTTTAGGCACCATGTCGGCCCACTTGCTCTGGAAATCGACAAGCGTCGTGAGGTTAGGTTCCCAGGGCTCTGTGTCGGCGGGATACATGCTCTCGTAGGCATCATCATAGAAATACTCGTCACCCAGACCTGCATAAGCATGACCGAACTCATGGACAAGCACCTGATGGAAGGTGGGATGATCGCTGGTGGTGACCGTCAACTGGTTGTAAATACCTCCACCGCCGTAAGTGTCGCTGTTAACCAACACGATAATATGCTCGAAGGGCACGCCTGAAAGCACATCGTAGAGGCGATGCATGTCCTGGGTCATCAGGTAACGGTCACTATAGAAGGTGTCGTAATGGGTGCCGACGGGCGTAGCGCTCCAACGTCCCAAGTGAGGCACACTGGGACCGCTGGTGAGTGACTCGGCTGCCACGGCAACGACGTTGAAATGATTCTTGAGCGAAGTAAACGGCTCATGGGCAAACAAGGCATCAACCACACGCTGGCAATCGCTATAGAACTTGCCCATCTGGCCACGGGTATATCCCTCAGCAACAATGGCCAGATCGATGCACTCGGTAATGTCGGGTTCTCCATCAAGGGGGCCTTCGGTAGGTGTATAATCACGCTTACCTGGCTGATCAGCAGTTTTTTCATCGGTGGGCAAGGTCTTACCTTTCCAGATATAATGGTAAGGGATACAGTTGTCACCGATTTGGCGGATGAGGATGTCGGCGGGGTCAACAGTGTGTGTCATACTCGTTACCACCTTGCCGTGGAAGTCAATGAGTGAAACAGTGATGTCAACAGGATATTTGGGCATGGGCACATTATAGCTCGTCGCAAACGCCTTGCTCACCTTGGTGGCCTCCTCGGTGGCCAGCCATTCCTGGAAAAGCGTTGAGAAGGTGTGCACGAACAGCAACTGGCCTGTGGCATGGTCCTTCACTTCAATCTGTCCATTGCCCTTGAGCGGGACATCGGCAAGACGGCTCTTGCGACCAGCCCACTGTGGCGTAACATACATCTGTTCCAGATATATCTGCTGGGCATCGTGATTTCCAGCAAACACATAATCCAGCCGCAATGTGCGTCCGTCAAAACAATCATTGAACTGTTGGGCCATAGCTGTTAAACTCATGATGGCCAAAATGAGAATAAAAAGATTCCTTTTCATCGTGTTGTCGTAGATTTTTTTGCAAAGATAGTCATTTTTTTCTACTTTTGTGGTTAGAAAATAACGAGTATGGTGGATTTAAATTTACCGGAATTTGAATACAAGGTAAAGAGGCGGGAAGATGGGTCATGGGCCATCTGGGACCGGTTGCGGGATAGATGGGTCGCGCTGACGCCTGAAGAATGGGTGCGGCAACACTTTGTGGAATGGCTCATCACTGAAAAAGATTTCCCTGCTGCACTGATGGGCAACGAGGTGTCGCTGACGCAAAACGGTATTGCAAGACGTTGTGACACAGTCGTTGCCGACCGTACAGGGCAACCATTGGTCATTGTGGAATATAAGGCACCTAATATCAATATCACTCAGAAAACCTTCGACCAGATTGTGCGCTATAACATGGTTCTTCAAGCCCGATACCTCATGGTGAGCAACGGTCTGAACCACTATTGCTGCCAAATCGACTATGAGACGGGCACCTACAAGTTCCTGGAGGAAATACCACACTATAACGAACTTTGATTACCTTTGTGACCATGAATGATGATTACCTGGAGAAGTTGAATGAGCAACAGCGGGCCGCAGTGGAGTATTGCGACGGGCCGCAACTGGTGATTGCCGGTGCGGGATCGGGCAAGACTCGCGTGCTTACCTATAAGATTGTGCATCTGCTGCGGCTAGGCTACGAGCCGTGGCGCATCATGGCGCTGACGTTCACCAACAAGGCCGCCCGAGAGATGCGTGAGCGCATTGAGCCATTGGCTGGACCAGAAGTGGCCGCCCAATTGTGGATGGGCACATTTCACTCCATTTTCTCACGGTTGCTGCGGCGCAACGCCGAACGCATCGGCTTCAAACCAGACTTCACCATCTATGACCAAAGCGACTCGCGTTCACTCATCAAACTCATCGTTAAAGACATGGGGCTAGACGACAAAGTCTATAAGCCCACAACGATACAAACCCAGATCAGCAACGCCAAGAACGCCCTGGTAACACCCGAAGACTACGCCAACAACCAAAGCGTCATGATTGCTGACCGTGATGCTGGCCGTCCAGAGACAGCAGCCATCTATAAAGCCTACTGGAACCGTTGCCGCATAGCTGGAGCAATGGACTTTGACGACCTGTTGCTCTACACCAATATCTTGTTGCGTGATAACGAAGACGTTTTGGCGCAGTACCAAGAGTTCTTCCGCTATATCCTTGTGGACGAGTACCAGGACACCAACTTTTCTCAGCACCTGATTGTCCACCAGTTAAGCAAGAAATATAACCTCTTGTGTGTCGTTGGCGACGATGCACAGAGTATTTACAGCTTCCGTGGTGCCAACATCGACAACATCCTGAAGTTGAAGCGATTCTATCCCGATATCAAGACCTTCAAACTTGAGCGCAACTATCGCTCTACCCAAACCATCACCGATGCGGCCAACAGCCTCATCGAAAAAAACAAAGGACAGATCGCCAAGCACCTGTTCAGCAAGAACGCCATAGGCGATCGCATCCCCGTCATCCAGTGCTATAGTGACTATGAGGAGGCGTATGTTGTCGCCAACCAGATTGCCGCGTTGAAGGCCCGTCAAGGAGATAGCTATGAAGATTATGCTGTGCTCTATCGCACCAATGCCCAATCTCGTGTGCTGGAGGAAGCATTGAGTAATGGCGGACGCCGCGACAAGCACGGCAATATGCGCAGCGCCATCCCTTACCGCATCTACGGCGGCCTGTCGTTCTACCAGCGTAAGGAAGTAAAAGACGCCATTTGTTACCTGAGGCTCATCATCAATCCAGACGATGACGAGGCCCTGCGGCGCATCATCAATTATCCATCCCGAGGCATCGGTGACACGACCGTAGGCAAAATCACTCATTGCGCCACACAGGCTAGCGTGAGCATGTGGCAAGTCATCAACAATGCCGATAAATATGGGTTAAATGCAAACAAAGGCACTCTTACCAAACTGGAAGGTTTCACCACCCTGATGAAGGGATTAATCGAACTGAACCAAAATGGAAGCGATGCTTTAACCGTCGCCAAAGAGACCATTCACCGCACAAAGATCAAGAGCGTGCTGATGGGTGACAACACACCCGAGAACATCAGCCGCATCGAGAACCTCGACGAGTTGATGAATGCTGTGAACGACTTCCAGCAAATCAAGCAGGAGAGTGGCGACGAACATTGCCAAATAGGTGATTTCCTCGCTGAGACCTCGCTACTCACCGATCAGGACATGAACGACCCCGATGGCGAAAAAGTCACCTTGATGACCGTCCATGCCGCCAAAGGTCTTGAATTTCGCAACGTCATCATTGTGGGTGTTGAGGAAGACCTGTTCCCGAGCGCTATGAGTGCCAATTCGCTGTATCAGATTGAGGAAGAGCGCCGACTTCTCTATGTAGCCATCACCCGCGCAGAGGTGAACTGCATCATCACATACGCCACCTCTCGGTATCACAATGGTCAAACCAAGTCATGTGTCATCAGCCGTTTCCTGCGGGACATCGAGCCCGAGTACCTATTGATGGGCAGCACTAACTCAGCCCCCGTGCCTTCACGCAAGCGGACACGATGGGATGATGACGATGACATTGATGAGATGCGCAACAAGTGGAACGAGCCTTCACGCCCATCCACTCCAGTCAGCCCATCGCGTTCATCCAGGTTGACAAAGCCTGCGCCTGCACCAAAACCCACTCCTGCGCCTGCACCGCAAGCAGCCAGCGCTAGTGGCAACTTTACAATCCACACTATCGAGGAATTGAGTGTGAGGAGTGAAATCCTACATCAACGGTTCGGACGCGGCACGGTGACCAATATCGACACCAGCGGTGACCCAAAGATAGACGTCGCGTTTCATGACGGACAGACGCGCAAACTGCTATTGAAATTCGCCAAATTTGAAATACTATAAACCACTATATCACAATGGAAGAGTACAAGACGCCTTATTACATCGTGTATGAGGAGAAACTGCGCCGCAACATCGAGTTGATTACCGGTGTGGCACAGCGTACGGGTGTAGATATCATCATGGCCTTCAAGGCTAATGCCTTGTGGCGCACCTTTGACATCTTTAGGGAATATGGCATCGAGTCCACAGCAAGCTCGGTGAATGAGATGTTGCTGGCCAACGACGAACTCAAATGCCGTACCCACACCTATTGTCCCGCCTATACCGAAGACACCATAGACGCCTATATCGCTGGCAGTTCCCACATCACCTTCAACTCAATTGAGCAATACCTGCGGTTTGCCGACAGAGTGAACCAGCATAATACCGACTGGCCAGGTGAACAAGTGAGTTGCGGATTGCGGGTCAATCCTATGTGTTCGGTCATAGAGACTGACATTTATAACCCATGCTGCCCTGGGTCGAGATTTGGCGTACTAGCTAGTGACCTCAAAGAGTTGCCCGAAGGTATTGAGGGTTTCCATTTCCATGCCTTGTGTGAGAGCACGAGTTTTGACCTGGAAAAGGTATTGCTGGCATTGAAGCAGCAATTTGGGGAATATCTGCCACGGCTTAAATGGCTCAACATGGGCGGCGGTCACCTGATGACCCGCAAGGGCTACAACATCGGCCATTTGGAGCAGGTGCTGGGCGCGTTCCAGGGTGCCTACCCTAATCTGCAAATTATCCTAGAGCCTGGCAGTGCCTGGTGTTGGCAAACAGGCGACTTGGAGGCCAGCGTGGTAGATGTGGTGAGCAACAGTGGCATCACAACAGCGATTGTGGATGTTTCATTTGCCTGCCACATGCCGGACTGCCTGGAGATGCCCTACCAACCCAAAATCACCCAAGCTCTTGACGAGGTGGACACGTCGAAGCCCACCTACCGCATGGGTGGTAATTCGTGTCTGAGCGGTGACTATGTGGGAGACTGGAGTTTTGAGGAGCCGTTGAAACGCGGCGACCGCATCACCTTTGAGGACATGAACCACTACACGACTGTCAAGACCAATATGTTTAATGGCATCCAGCATCCATCCATCCTGCTGAAACGCATGGACGGCACGATTGAAGTGCTGCGGGAATTTGATTATATCGACTACAAGAGCCGCATGAGTTGAAATGGCCGTGGCAGGAGCCACGGCATAGACGACCCTGTCGCGGGGCTTTTACCCTGACGTGGATCTTTTACCCTGTCGCGGGGAATTTACCCTGTTGCGGGGAAGGAAAGGTTATTAATTGTTACTTGCCGGAGTAGGTGACGCCGTAGCCGACGAAGTGGTCGTAGCGCTCACCGATGGGGCGGTCATAGACTTTGACCAGATACTCGTTGACAGTCTCATAGTGGTCACCCTCGATGCGGGAGGTCTGGCCGACCGTGGTGCCATCGGGAACCCACAGGTACATATAATTGTAAGCACCCTGCTTGAGCAGTATATCCGCTGTATAGTAACCACTGCTGGCATCGTACCTCATCATGGCCTGGGATGCGGGATATCCTTCGATAAACTCACCACACAACCACACGTTACCGCCATTGAGTTTCCCGCCTGCGTCAAGCGCGAAGTGGGTAATCATGTAATCGGCCTCAACAGCACTCTCACCACGCGTTTCGCCATTGCGGATGGTAAATCGTCCGTACTGGGTCTTGTCGTAGAGATACTGCAGCTCGTTGCGCGGCTCATCAATCATCAAGTTAGCATGGTACATCGGATCATAATAACGGATAGACTGCACACCCATATTGATATTGTGGGCGTTAACCGTCTCGAAACGACGGAATTCGTTACCAGCCGGGAAAATCAGGTCACGGTTGTGGTCATAGGTGACATTATCCACTCCCACCATCATGGGACGTGTGACAGTGACGGAATTATCTTCGCGTGAATTCTGAGTCACCACACACTTGAACTCGCTATAAGGATCCTTTATTTGATTGGGCTTGTAGCGAACATCAAACGAAACCTGCTGGAAACGGTTATTATACTCCACGTCGGTTCGAGAGGTCACTTGTGGGAAAACCCCCACCTTGCCTTCACAGACCGAGAAACGAGTCTGAAACAGGATATCATCAGCGTCATCCTGCTCATATACCGTGAGCAGATAGTTGCCACTGACGAGAAACTGCATATCTGCGTTAGGCAACATGAACTGGTAGTTGTAGTAGTGAACATAAGTTGCCTCGCTGGGAGCATAGTCATCGATGTCGGCATAGTTGAAACCGCTCACATACTCGCTCTCGACCAGTTGCGAAGGTTGCCAGTCGGCATTGCAATGGGTGACACTGTAACGCAGGTAATGAATATCATAGTCCAAATAATCGAAGTTGACAATCAAGCGTTCATCACTTCCCATCATATAGATTGGCGGGATATACATGTTGTTGGCAAGGCACACCTTGAGTGACCGCACATTGCTGTCAAAGATGTGCACACGGGTGTCCACACGGTCCTGAGCCATTGATATCATGGCCACAAGACTGCAACACAGCAGTAAAAATGATTGACGTAAGTTCATCATCGTTTCTTCAATTTTTTATTGGACTAAAACAAGTCGCAAGGGTTTAACGCAAAAGGAGATAGACGGTGTAGGCCACGTAGGTGGAAAAGAAGATAATGCCCTCGACACGGTCCATCTTGTCCTTCTTGAACGTCAATACTACCACATACAGCATGATGGCCGCAATAAACATCATCATGTAATCGATGATGTTTATATCCACAAATGTCATCGACTTAACCGTTGACGCCGTACCCAAGATAAACAACAAATTAAACAGGTTGCTGCCGATGACATTGCCTAACGCCAACTGGGGATTCTTCTTGGAGGCTGCTACAATCGCCGTCACCAACTCGGGCAATGAGGTGCCGACCGCCACAATGGTAATGGCAATGACTGCCTCACTCATGCCCCAAGCCCGCGCCAGATTTTTGGCGCTGTCAAGGAACAGGTTACCACCAAAGATGAGTGCCACCAGCGAAACGATGGCAATGCTCCACAACAACCACGGTGACTTACCCGTTAGTGATGATTTTGCCTCCTCATCTGCCTCCTCCATTGCCTTCTTGGGATCCTTGCCTTTCTGGACAACCACCCAGCCCATATAAATAAAGAAGCACACCAGCAGCACGATACCATCCAGCGTGATGAGTCGGTTCTCTCTAAGGCCTGGGATAATGGAGTCACTGGCAATCAATGTGACAAAGAGTGTGGCAAGGATCAAAAACGGGATATCTCGACTGCGTTGCTCCCGTTCAATGGCAAATGGACATATTATCGCAGTGACACCCAGTATGAGAAAGACATTGGCGATGTTAGAACCGATGACATTACCCATCGCAATGTCACCACTATTACTCAATGCTGAGGAGACCGAGACGAACAGTTCAGGCGCACTGGTGCCAATGCCCACAATCGTTAGACCGATAATAAAGTTCGATATCTTAGCGCGCTGGGCAATAGCCACTGACGAGTCCACGAGATAGTTGGCGGCTAGCAGCAACATGCCAAGGCCAACGACAAGCAATATATAATCCATGTTGAAATCAATATAAAAAGCCGCTGCCGCACCCTTTGTTCAAAAAAGAAGTGCGACAGCGATAGATTTTCTTACTGAAGGAGAGCATCACGCATGGCCTTCATCGCGTCATCGAGACCTTGGGGATTGCGGCCACCAGCCTGAGCAAAATGAGGCTGACCGCCACCACCACCCTGAATGCACTTGGCAGCGCCACGCACGATGTTACCTGCGTTCTTGCCGCTCTTGACGATGTCCTCACTCAACATGACGGTAAGCATGGGTTTTCCCTCAAACTCGGTAGCAGCCAGGAAAGCGGTTGCCTCGGGACAATCAGCCTTAATGGCGAGAGCGACACCCTTGACGATGTCGGGCATGCGCTCACCCGTGAGAATGATGACGTTGATGCCGTTCTCCTGTTTACCCTCTGAGATGAGTTGCTTGGCAAGGATAGCGATGCGCTGCTTCATGAAATCATCGACCTGCTTCTTGAGATCGGCGTTCTCATTAAGCGACTTCTGCAAAGCGGTAATGGCATCGGGTGCATTGTTCAACAGCTCCTTGACACGGGCCATCGAGTCCTGGAAGTTGTCGAGCATATCCTCGACTACTGCACCAGTTACAGCCTCGATACGACGGATACCGGCAGCAATACTGCTCTCGCTGACGATGCGCACCATGCCGATGTTACCTGAGTTGGGCACATGGGTACCACCGCACAACTCAACTGAGTCGCCATACTTGATGACGCGTACGCAGTCGCCGTATTTTTCACCGAAGAGTGCCATAGCACCCATCTTCTTGGCCTCGTCGATGGGCATCTCACGATGTTCCTCACGCGGTATCGCTTTGCGGATCATCTCGTTAGCCAGGTGCTCAACTTGACGGATTTCCTCGGGAGTTACCTTGCGGAAGTGTGAGAAGTCGAAACGCAACGAATGGGGATCCACATAGGAACCTTTCTGCTCGACATGGCTGCCCAGCACTTGACGCAGGGCGGCATGCAACAGGTGGGTTGCCGTATGGTTGCACTCAGTGGCACGACGGGCCTCCAGGTTGATTGCGGCATGAAGCGTAGCATTGACATCGCTCGGCAACTTGGCAGTGATGTGTACGGGCAGGTTATTCTCACGCTTGGTGTCACTCACCTCGATGACTTCGTCACCCAACTTGAGGACGCCACTGTCACCCACCTGACCACCCATCTCGGCATAGAACGGAGAGCGGTCAAGCACAATCTGGTAGAAGGACTTATTTTTCTGGGTCACCTTGCGGTAGCGCAGGATGTTCACATCGCACTCGGTGAGATCATAGCCCACAAACTCGGTAACGCCATCCTTGAGTTCCACCCAGTCGGTTGCCTCGATAGCAGCAGCATTGCGGGCACGCTGTTTCTGCTTCTGCATCTCGACGTTGAATTCCTCCTCGTTGACGGTCATTCCATTCTCACGCAGGATAAGTTCAGTAAGGTCAAGGGGGAAGCCAAAGGTGTCATACAGCGTGAATGCCTCTTTGCCATCAACAACGGTCTTGCCAGCAGCCTTGGTGTCGGCAATCACCTTCTCAATCAGCTTCATACCCGTCTCCAGGGTGCGCAGGAAGGCATCTTCCTCCTCCTTGGTAACGTGCTTAATGAGGTCGGCCTGAGCCTTGATCTCGGGATAAGCCTCACCCATGCTGTCGATGAGGGTGTCGATGAGGCGATACATAAAGGCCTCACGGAAGCCCAGGAACGTATAACCATAGCGCACTGCACGGCGCAGGATGCGGCGGATCACGTAGCCAGCCTTGGCATTGCTGGGCAGCTGACCATCGGCGATCGAGAAGGCGATGGTGCGCACATGGTCGGCCACAACGCGCATGGCGACATCCTGATCCTTATTTTCACCATATTTCTTTCCGCACAACTCACCCAGTTTATTGATGAGGGACTGGAATACGTCGGTATCGTAATTGGATTGTTTACCTTGCAGCACCATGCAGAGGCGCTCCAGGCCCATACCCGTGTCAATCACCTTGTTGGGCAGGGGCTCAAGCGAGCCATCTACCTTGCGGTTGTACTGCATGAACACGAGGTTCCAAATCTCAATTACCTGAGGATGGTCCTTGTTGACCAACTGAACACCGGGAATAGCGGCTTTCTCCTCATCGCTGCGGATGTCGATATGAATCTCGCTGCAAGGGCCGCAGGGACCGGTATCGCCCATCTCCCAGAAGTTGTCGTGGGCATTGCCATTGATGATGTGGTCCTTGGGAAGATGTGCCTCCCAGAATTTGGCGGCCTCATCGTCACGGCTCACGCCGATGCTCTCGTCGCCCTCAAACACGGTGGCGTACATGTTCTTGGGATCCAATTTATAGACATTGACCAGCAGGTCCCATGCCCAGTCAATGGCCTCGTGCTTGAAATAGTCACCAAATGACCAGTTGCCCAGCATCTCAAACATGGTGTGGTGGTAAGTATCGTGGCCCACTTCTTCCAGGTCGTTGTGCTTGCCGCTCACGCGCAGGCACTTCTGGGAATCGGCAGCCCGCTTCCACTGGGCTTCCTTGTTGCCAAGGATAATGTCCTTAAACTGGTTCATACCGGCATTGGTAAACATGAGGGTTGGATCGTCCTTAATTACCATCGGAGCCGAAGGCACGATGTGGTGATCATGTTGCTCGAAGTAACGCTTGAACGTCTCTCTAATTTCTTTAGCAGTCAGCATAATATTTTATCTTAATATGTTATTAATGTTCGATTTTTGTTGCAAAGTCTAAACGAATTGTTTACCTTTGCGGTGTTGTAATCAACCTGCAAAGTTAGTTATTTCAATTAATCTGTGCAAGACCATGCGAGAACTGGATAAAAAATTCTACAAAATCGGTGATGTTTCGGAGATTCTGGGTATCCCCGAGTCCACCCTGCGTTATTGGGAGTCGCAATTCACTATCATCAAGCCCAAGCGCAATAAAAAGAACATCCGCTACTACACCCCCAACGACATTGAAATCATCAGCAAGGTGTATTATCTGGTCAAGGAAAAGGGGTTGAAACTAGATGCGGCCCAGGCACAGATCCGTCACAACCGCGACGGTGTAGATAAGCGGTTTGACGCCATCGCCCAACTCAAGGATATCAAGGCCCAGCTGCAGGCATTCCAGAACTCCCTTGACGAACTGTTCCCCGACATTCCCGCAGCCCGATAAGGCTATTACCATAGCATTAATACAACAAATGGCCCTGCCCATGCGGTGGGGTCATTCTTTTTTTCGAATTACAACAATTGAATTAAAAAAATCTGGCAACACGCGTTCACCGCGCATTGCCAGACCATCTTAATGAATTCTTATAAACGTAATATCTGGGTTGGAATTTTTCTTTCTTGATCAGAATTTCATGCCCAAAGTAAGCGAGACGCGGTTGTTGTTGTCCTTAACATCTGCACTGACATTAGGCTCGTAACCATACTTGTCATTGATGGGTGAGAATGCGTTATAAACGCTCTCGCGGATCTTGTGGACATAAGCCAGGTCGGCATAGAAGCCCTTGTGGCGGTAGCCCACACCAGCGGTGATGTTGTGAACCGCGTTGTCATACTGGTAGGCAGGATTGGTGCCAACAGTAGCGATGTTGTAGTCATAATTGTCCACGCCTTTCTCTACCTGAGTGGTCTTGTAGCTGTAACCAGCACGCAGGCTCAAGCTGGGATTGACGCGGTACTCACCACCGACGCGGATGATGTGAGAGGGCTTGAAGTAATACTTCACATTATCGGTCACATCGGGATAACAATCACCTCGGTCGTCGCCAATACGCATCGTCTCGTTAGCTACACATTCATAGTCCAGACTGATGATACCATTGGTACCGATTACACCGGCCACGCTTCCCATAAAGTGCCATGGAGTGCGTATGGTATAAGTGCTGGAGTACTCGTAACCATCATTGCTGCTTTTATTGGCACTATAGAGCAAGTTATTGTTCTGGTAAGCGTTCAACTCGGCATTCACCAAATAGGTGTCACGCATGTCATAGAATGTGGGTGTGTGGAAAGCGGCACCAATGCGCAATTGCTGGGTGGGCTTCCAGATGAAACCGAGCTTGAAGTTCAAACCAGTGCCCTTGGTATGCAGGTAGTTATAAAGACCCCATTCTGCATAAGTGTTCTCATTGGTGATATCACTCAAGAACAGGTCATTGTCATCGGCCATGATATAGGGATTTTCCATATTCTCCTCATAGGTCTGGTAGCTCGTGTAGTCCAGATCAAGGATGCCGAAGTCGAAACCCCAGTAGAACTTGTTGTACAGGTTACCACCAAAGGCGATGTTATACTCGTCGGCATGTCCATGCTCTTCTACCCTGTAGAGAGCGTCGGCGTAAGTTCCGTCACCAAAGAGTCCCTGCATATAACTGCCATTGGCATTGATGATGCCTACATAGCCATTGGTTTGGGTGGGCATGTCAAACATGGTCACTGCAGCCCAGGGTGCCATGCCGTCGAAGTAAGGATTGTAGTTGTCAGTCCAATAGAGGTCACCGGGCAAGTAACCGGGAACATTCATGAACGCGTCGGCAACATAGTTACTCATCGAGGTGGGAATGTTACCCACACCACCCTTATAGTGACGATTGAAAGACTGCAAACGGTTGTAAGAGAAGCCAAAGTTCAGATTAGGCAGGGTTTCGGAATCCAGACGGATAGCGCCGACATATCCCACATTGTTCAAGTTGAACTTGGTTTCGTTGACCTTGTCAATACCAGCCTTAGTGCTGTTAAAGTCCAGGCCCAGTGTGATACCCACGTCTGAGTTGCGATATACACCGATACCGCCAGGGTTCTGGGTGAGCACCGAGAGATCGCCGCCCAGGGCTCCGAAGGCCCCCGCCATAGACTGGAAGCGCGAGGTGCCTCGGAGTTCGGTTTGGGACATTTGCAGGACATCAAAAGCGTCCTGAGCATTTATCATTAAAGGGAGTCCGCACAGCAGCAGAGCAAATACTTTCTTTTTCATAGCTTCAATCATTTAGATCTTAGTTAAGTCAATAATACAGTGTGTGAAAGAAAGGATTGCATGCTTAGCGACGACGACCGCCACCACCTGATGAGCCACCAGAGTGGCCACCGCTTGAACCATGGCTGCCGCCGGAGCTACCAGAGCTGTAGCCGCCACCTGAACTGCTGCTTGAACGGCTGGGACCGCTGTAGCTGCTAGACGAACCGGAGGAACGGCTGCCACCATAAGAGGAGCCAGAAGAACGGCTGCCACCGTATGAGCTGGATGAGCGGCTGCCACCGTATGAGCCGGAAGAACGGCCGCCACTGTAGGTGCTGGAAGAACGGGTAGTTACGCCTGCACTGCCACGAGATCCCATGTTGCCACTGTTGCGGCTAGTGGCATATCCTCCGCGGCTTGAAGCACCACTTGAACGATTGGAGCCAGTGCGAGATGCGATGCTGTTGCGGTTAGTGCTAACACCATTATCTACACGAGAGCGTCCATTGCGGTTGGTTGCCAATCCTACACGCTGACCACCTTGATTAGTGCCGAAATGACTGGAGTAGCCATAGGGGCGACTAGGCCTTGAGTAAGAATAATTGCCTCCATCCCAATAGCCGTTGTGCCAGTGATGGTGATGCCATCCATGGAATCCATACCATTCACCATACCATCCGTTATACCATCCGCCACGCCACCAGGGATAATACCAATCGGGATACCAGGATGAATACCATGAGTACCAGGGACGGTAATAGCCAAAGTGCCAAGGATAATAATAACCAGTGTACCAGGGATAATAGCTAGTGTACCAGGGATAATAGCCAAAACCATAGTCCCATCCGTAACTCCAGTCACTGCCTACAATCAGGTTGATTGTGGGTGACTCGTCATAGTACAACTGCACCAGGTCTTCGTCATCACTCAGGATCACAATGTCCGGGTTGTAGAAGCGCTCAATGCGACGGGTGTTGGCAAATGCTTCGTCATAGATGCTGTCGCTGTTGAAGTAGATGGTGTCACCATTGATATCCACCTCATAGTCGAGAAGACTAAGACTAGGATCATACGCACCACGGCGGTTGTACTCGTCCTCGTCGCGCAGTTCGCGATAATTGTCTTGTACAGCCACCTTATACTTCTCGGGAACATCGCCATAGACCACTACAGTCTTGGCGGGCGTGGATTTCTTGGTCTTGATCTCCACCGTCTTGGACTTGGAGGCATCGTAATAGATGTCATCGTAGTCCTGGGCAAATAGCGAACCGGCGGTTAACGCGATTACGCCCATCACTGCAAAAATACGGTACTTTTTCATAATTTATTACGTTTAAAAATTCATTAATAATTGTAGTTCTTTGTCTTTTAGACGTGTTTTTTTTACAAAAGTTTAAGATGAGTATTAAATCTTTTTAAAATGCTCCGCAAGTTATAAAGTAAAATCAAATGGAGGGCTCTTTTTTCAGTGAAAAAATGCTAATCCCATTCATTTTTAACTTTATAGCGCACCTTCCAATAGCAAAAACCATGCCATGTCGCTATTTTTAGATACATTTGCATGCAATTATGGGACGAGAAAAAGTTTTTCGGTTCAAGCAGTTTGCCGTAATCAATGACCGTACGGCGATGAAGGTGGGCACCGATGGGGTTCTGCTGGGCGCATGGTGCCCTGTGGAAGGTGCACGTCAGGTGCTTGACGTGGGCACCGGGTGCGGTGTTATTGCCCTGATGATTGCCCAGCGCAATGCCACTGCAATTATCGATGCCATCGACATCGACCATGACGCCATTGAGGAAGCCTCACTGAATTTTAACCATTCGCCCTGGGGAGACCGTCTCACCGCCATCGAGTGTGATTTCAACACTATGGCCAAGGGAAAGCCTTATGACCTCATTGTCTCTAACCCACCCTACTTCACCAACGGCGTGTTGCCCACTGGCGATGCCCGCACCACTGCACGCCACACTGGAACGCTAAACTATCACCAACTGATTGAGGTTGCCGCCCGATTGCTCAGCGATGATGGTTCGCTGGCCATCATCACGCCTATCGAAGCCGAGGGAGAAATCATCCAAGCGGCGACATTTGCGTCTTTACCCGTGAGAGAAATCATGCGCGTCATTCCCGTCGAGGGAGCCGCCCCAAAGCGCATCATGTGGCTGCTGTCACGTTGTCAGATTCCCTACCATGAGGAGACATTGACCATCGCTCATAGCGACGGCTCTTTCACCAGCGAGTATGTGGCTCTCACTGGTGCTTTCTACCTGAAAATGTGAGCATTCAATTCTTGTGGATGACAATACTCAGAGCAAAATGGCAGCTGCCACGGCGATAAGCAAAATGGCTGTCAAACCCATGATAAGTGTCATCAGGGTCATCGTGCGGTAACCGTCGCGTGCCTTGATGCCGCCAAAACCAGTCACTACCCAAAAGAAGCTGTCATTGGCATGTGACACGGTCATCGCACCTGCACCGATGGCCATGACCACCAGTGCCGCTGCAAGCGGACTCGTGAAACCTAATGCACTCATCATCGACCCTGAATCGCCGAACATGCCCATCATGCTCGCCGTTGTGGTAATGGCTACTGTTGAGGAACCTTGAGCCGACTTCAGGATGGCCGCTACAAGAAAAGGAAACACCACTCCTAACGTCTTGAGCGAAACTGCAAATTCGTTGATTGTGTCAACAAAGCCGCTGGCCACGACCACATTGCCCAGCACACCACCGGCTGCGGTAATGAAAATAATCGGGCCTGCTGTCATGAGTGACGACTGTGTGATTTCGTAAAACTTGCCCATTATTCCCTGTCGCATCATTAACGGCAGACATGACAGCATAGCAATCATCAAGGCAATCGTCGGCTTGCCCAGGAATGTGAACACCGTGGCAATCCCCGATGGCAAATTCACCAACGCCGCCACGCTGCCCAGCGCCATAAGGACGATGGGAAGCAAAATGGGCAGGAAAGACAAGCTGGCACTGCAACGACCTTCACCATCAGCAACGAGATTCTCGCCAGTGGGTTCAACGGGCTGCACACGCTTGCCCACATGTCCAGCAAAAAAGTAGGCAGGAATAATCGACAATAGCGATATCAAAGCACCTAAACCGATGACAAGCAGCAGGTTATTCTCAAGCCCCACCAAACCGGCAGCCGCTACAGGGCCAGGAGTGGGCGGAATGAAAACGTGCGATGCAAAAAGGCCGGCTGCCAATGCCAGCATGAGCGCCACTGGCGAGGAACCTGTTCGCCTTGCCAGCGACTTACCCACAGGGCTCACAAGCACAAATCCACTGTCGCAAAACACAGGTATCGATACTATCCAGCCAATCAGCAACATCGCCAGGCGGGGATGATGCTTGCCGACCACACGCTCAACCGCTCTGGCCAGCGCTACTGCCCCACCCGTGCGTTCTAGGACAGATCCTATCAGCGTGCCGAAGACGATCACCAATGCTATGCCGCTGAAAACGCCGCCAAATCCTTTGCCAATCACATCAGGAATGTCGGCCAACGGGACACCCAGCAATGCGGCCAGCAGCAATGCGGTGCCGAGTATTGACAAGAACGGGTGTATTTTAAACTTCGCTATCGCCACAATCATGAGCACAATAGCGGCAGCAAACAGTAGAAATGCGCCAATCGCAGTCATAGCACTATAGAGATTTAAACCTGTTACACAAAAACCTGATAAACCGGGTAAAACCTTTAAACAGAATTGATTTGGCAAATATAGCAACCATTTCCAAAATCCAAAACACATGGCGCCAGTTTTTTCACAAAAACCCACTATAAGGGGTCAGGTAAACATGAATGGAACGGGCAAAACAAAAGTCCCGAGACTCGTATGTCAATCGGGACCTATATGTTCTGTGTCTAGTGATGCTTCGTCAGCAGTTCGGCACAAGGTTGAAGTGTTTTATTATTAAGAAAAAGTCAGTTTTATTCGTTTGAAGCTTTTAATTCTTCATTGAAGTCGTAGTATTGACTAATCAAACATATAAAAGTTTAATCACAATATCAATTTTAACATTCATTAAGATTTTACCTTTATTTAATATGATTTTATCCCCATAAATGGGGATAGTTTTCTCGTCTAAAACCTCAAAAAAAGGGATTGCACAATCCCACCGATAGCAATAATTTTGTACCCTGAAAAACCATATAAACATGACACGATGAACAACAACGATAAAAATAACAATAAAACCATAACGAGGTTGCTCGACAACGAACCCGTCGGACAGACCGTGCAAGTGGTGCGCGTGATGGGCGATGGTGCCTTCCGCCAGCGCTTGCTGGAAATGGGTTTCGTGCGTGGTGCCCGTGTAACAGTCCTCAAGAATGCACCACTTCAAGACCCTGTAGAATACATGATCATGGGCTCGCACATCTCGTTGCGCCATAGCGAGGCTGCCCAGGTCGAAGTCACCGACAAAGACGCCGAATTCTGCGACATGGAGGATGCATTTAACGGCATCGTCGAGACCCAGGTGGCTGGCGTTGATCCGCTGGCCGATGACGTACTGCGCGTAGTACTCGTGGGAAATCCCAACTGCGGCAAGACATCACTTTTCAATAACGTGACAGGCGCCAAAGAGAAAGTGGGCAACTATGGTGGTGTGACCGTCGATAGTAAAGAAGGTTGGTTCAGCATCGGTGGCAGGAAGGTACAACTGGTCGATTTGCCTGGCACCTACTCGCTCACCGAATATTCTCCCGAGGAGATGTATGTGCGTACCTACATTCGCGACAACCACCCCGACGCGATACTTAATATTGTGGATGCGGGTAACCTGGAGCGCAATCTGTATCTGACCACCCAAATCATGGACATGAACATCCCCATGGTGGTCGCATTGAACATGTGGGATGAGCTTGAGAAAAGCGGTGATCACCTCGATGTTGAGATGATGAGCCGCCTGCTGGGTGCCCGCATGGTTCCCCTCACTGCCTATAACGGACACGGAGTGAAGGATGTGCTTCAAGCCGCGATGGAAGCCATTGACGAGAGTGAGCAGGACACGATGCACCACAACGTGAATTACGGTGCACTCATTGAGGATTGCCTGAAAGAGTTAGGCGCGATGTGCCCTGACCTGGACCGCTACACCGTGCTCAAAATCATTGAGAACGACCAACACGCTATTGAACTGATCAACAGCCAGGATAATGCCGAGCAGGTCAAAGCCACCGCCACCGAGATACGCCATCGCATCGAGCGCGACTTCAACGATGATATCACAAGTATTGTTACCGACCTGAAATACGGCTTCGTGCGAGGCGCGCTGGCCGAGGCTCTCACGCCCAATCCCAACCGCGCTACCGATGACACCAAGCCTGGCTATTCGCTGGACCGCCTGTTGACCAACCGCTGGCTGGCATTGCCCATCCTGCTGGTACTGATGTGGCTGATGTTTGAAGCCACATTCACGCTGGGTGCTTATCCTCAGGACTGGATTGAGTCAGGTATCGAGTGGATTGGTAACTGGATTGGTAAAGTCATGCCCGACGGTATTCTCAAGGACCTGATTGTTGATGGCATCATCGGTGGTGTGGGCGGTGTGCTCGTATTCCTGCCGCAGATTCTGATTTTGTTCTTCTGTATCTCCCTGCTGGAGGATAGCGGATATATGGCACGTGCGGCCTTTATTGTGGACCGCATCATGCACCGCGTGGGCTTGCACGGCAAGTCGTTCATCCCCTACCTCATCGGCTTTGGCTGCGGCGTGCCCGCCATTATGGCGACACGCACCCTGGAGAACCGCCGTGACCGTCTGGTCACCATCCTGACCGTGCCTTTCATGTCGTGCTCGGCTCGCTTGCCAGCCTATCTACTGCTAGTAGCCGCCTTCTTCACCGCTTATCAGGGTCTCATCCTCATGAGCATATATCTGCTGGGTATCCTGGTTGCGGCACTCACCGCTATCCTGCTGAGTAAGACGATCCTCAAGCACGACAAGACCCAGTTTGTGATGGAACTGCCGCCTTACCGCAAGCCCACAGCCCGCAATGCTACCATCCACATGTGGAGCAAGGGCAAACAGTACCTGCAAAAGATGGCGACCATCATTCTCGCCGCCTCGATTATCGTGTGGGCACTGGGCTACTTCCCCCGCCACGAGGAAATGACACCTCAGCAACAAATCGAGAACTCCTACATGGGTCAGATGGGTAAAGCCATCGAGCCGATAGTAGAGCCACTGGGATTCAACTGGCAGATGGGCGTGAGCGTACTCACGGGCGCCGCCGCCAAGGAGATTGTGGTCTCGACAATGGGTGTGCTCTATACTGGAGAAACTGATGCCAACGAGGAAAGCACATCTCTCAAAGAGAAACTGCAGACGGCCACCAAACCCAATGGTGAGCACGTGTTCAACCCAATTGTGGCTTACTCGTTCATGCTTTTCATCCTGCTCTATTTCCCGTGCATTGCAGCATTGGCCGCCATCAAGCGCGAGGCAGGCTGGAAATGGGTAGCGTTTGAGATTATCTACACAACTGGCGTGGCTTGGGTGGTTTCGTTCCTGTTTTACCAGATTGCCACAAGGATTTAGTTTAGTTAGAAGTTAGGAGTTAGGAGTAATGACGAATTATGTGATTATAGAGACGATTGTGGTGCTCGGCATCGTGGCTGTGGCACTGGTGTATGTGTTGCGGCGTGTGATCAAGACTACGCGTGGCAAAGGTGATTGTGGCTGCGGGTGCGGTAAGAACTGTAAATGCAAGCAAGAGCCCAGCAGGAAGTACTAGCCTACTGATTTAATCATGACATAACGTCATGCCATCAGATAATTAACTCACTAAAATTTTGAATAATCTTTGGCTTCGACTCACGTCAGGTCAAAAGAGGCTGAACATCTTTTTCCAGTCGTAAGGGGCTACCTTAAACGTCTGGGAGATTAAGCGTGCAAAGCATCTCAACAGATAAGCCGCCACGATGATGATCAGCAACATGATCAAGAGGTTGAGGGGGAACAGGAAGTTCATCTTGTCAGTATAAAGGTAATTCTGGATAAGATAAATCTCCAGGCATAACCCTCCAATCAAACGGATAACAAAGTTCCCGATAGGGTTATTGTAGATTGACTTAGCGAATGAACCCTTACTCCACAGGTAGAGGTAATAGGTCATCGTCAGCAGGGGAACAAAGGCAAAGATGTGGAGGAAAGAGATGCTGCGGACCCTGAGTGTCACGGTAATGATAGCATAATAGCCCACGATGCTCAAGAGGGCGAAAATCAGGTTTCGCCATTGAGGCCGTTCCTGGCGGCTGGTGTCCATCATACCCATCTTGGAGCCCAGGAGCATGAACATGAAATACAAGAGCCATTTGTTTGACAGTTCATCATTGGCAAACGGGAATTTCACGCCCGCAAAGGCATAGTACCACACCAGCAGAACCAATATGGAAAATGCCATCACCCAGTTTAATTTGTCACGGAAATACACCCCAACGAAATACAGCACAACGTAGTACACCATGATAAGCGTGATGAACCAGCGACCACCGTACAAGATGATATAGTTAATGTCTAAATGTTCATTAAAGAACGTGCACAATACAATCGCCAGGGCAAACACCGAAGGATAGATGCGGTCGATACGTTTCTTGTACCAGTTAGGGAACCCGAGGGCACCATCAAAGGGTTTCAAGAACAGGGTGAAGCCAGAGCAGAAGAGGAACAAAGCATTTCCAATTGCACCGCCAGTAGCCAACGCGGCATACTTGCCATACAACAATCCCATGTGGGAGTTGGTAATCATTAAAATCGCTATAAACTTCAGGATATCAATCCCGATATTCCTCTCTTTCATTATTTATCAATGATGTATCTGCCAATACTGAATAACTCTTGTTCTTGATTTCTACAGGTCTGAGCAAACAAGAACCCGGTTAAAGTGGAGCAAAGGTAGAGAAAAATCTGTGAATGCGCCACACATGAACCGAAAAATCCCATCATAATCGGCAGGAGGTTACCCAAAGAGGTAGCGGAAAGCGTCCTCGACACGGGCAACCTCGACCACCCGAATCGTCCAATTGTCCCGTTTCACGCCCTTGAGGTTGTTCTTGGGGATGATGATGGTGTCAAAGCCCAGTTTCTGGGCCTCGGTGACCCGCTGCTCACATCGAGTTACCTGACGGATCTCGCCCGAGAGCCCCACTTCGCCCGCAAAGCAAACACCGGTGTTGATGGCCATATCCACGTTAGACGACAAGGTGGCACTGATGACCGCCAGGTCAAGGGCTGGGTCATTGACCTTGATGCCGCCCACAATGTTAAGGAAAACATCCTTCTGTGCCAACTTGAATCCCAAGCGCTTCTCAAGCACGGCCAGCAACATGTTCATGCGGCGCTGGTCAAAGCCCGTGACCGAGCGTTGTGCGGTGCCATAGGCGGCAGTGCTCACCAACGCCTGTACCTCGATGAGGAACGGCCTCATGCCGTCGATGGTCACGCCGATGGCGGTTCCCGACAATTCACTGTCGCGGTCGCTCAAGAGCAGTTCACTGGGGTTGGTCACTTCACGCAGGCCATCTTCTTTCATCTCGTAGATGCCAATCTCATTGGTGTTGCCAAAGCGGTTCTTGATGGGCCGCAGGATGCGGTAGAGGTAGTTGCGGTCACCCTCAAACTGGATGACGGCATCCACGATATGTTCCAGCACCTTCGGGCCAGCGATACTGCCCTCCTTGTTGATGTGGCCAATGAGGATGACGGGCGTGTAGGTATCCTTGGCATAACGCTGAAACGCGGCGGCACATTCCCGCACCTGCGTCACACTGCCAGGAGCGCTCTCCAGCTGGTCACTGGCAATGGTCTGGATAGAATCCACGATGATGAGTCCCGGCTGGAATGAGCGTATGCTGCTGAAAATGTTGTCCAGCGAGGTCTCACACAACAAGTAACATTCACAGTCCATTCGTCCGCCAGCGATGCGGTCGGCACGCATCCTCAACTGCTGTGGGCTTTCCTCGCCCGACACATACAGGACGCGGCGCGAGCGTATGCGCAGCACATTCTGGAGGACCAAGGTCGATTTGCCGATGCCCGGTTCGCCACCCAGCAGCACGATGCTGCCAGGAACCAAACCGCCACCCAGCACACGGTTGAGCTCACCACTAGGCAGGTTAATGCGGGGCTGATCCTCGGCACGGATTTCCGAGATCTTGACGGGTTCTACCACTTTGTGGCTTCCCTCCCCTGCCCCCACGTAACGGGATGGAGAAGACTTGGGTGCCTTGGGTTCCTCGATATAGGTGTTCCACTCGCCGCAAGCGGGGCACTTGCCGAGCCACTTGGGCGACTCGTTGCCGCAATTCTTGCAGAAGAACGTGGTCTTGACTTGTTGCTTGGCCATGGCTGGATGATGAGCTGGATGATACTAACGTCTGAAGAACTCGCTAATGGTGATGGCGGCGGCCACACCCACATTGAGTGACTCGCTGCCAGCGGTCTTGGCTTTGGGGATGAGCAGGCGCTGGTCCACGTGTTTACCGACCTTGGCGCTGATGCCCTGACCCTCGTTGCCGAACACGACAAAGCCCGTCTTGCCTAGTTCGCTCTTATAGATATCATTACCATCGAGGAAAGTGCCATATACGGGCAAATCGGGGTACTCCTCAAAGAATCCCTCCAGATCACCGTAATGCACCTTAACACGTGCGATGGCACCCATCGTGGCCTGCACCACCTTGTGGTTATACACATCCACGGTCGTTCGGCTGGCAAAAATGTCATGAATGCCAAACCAGTCAGCCAGTCGGATGATGGTGCCCAGGTTACCAGGATCCTGGATATTGTCAAGGACGATGTTCAGGCTCTTGGCGACACGCTCACTGTCAATGCTGTCCTCGGGCTTCTCATAAACAGCGATGACATCGCTGGGCGTGTCAAACTGCGAGAGGCGTGCCATCTGCTGGCCGTTGGCAAACACGATCTTGTCATAGTGCTCAGCAGTGCCACACTGCTCGTACCACGAGCGCTTGGCGATGAGCCAGCGGCAGTTGAAGTGTTGCCACGTGTCGCGCACACACTTGGTGCCCTCTGCGACAAACAGGCCTTCATCGTCACGGTATTTCTTGGCAGCCAAGCTCCTAACGACCTTGAGGATGCCATTGTTCATGTCCATCATTTGGTTTCTTGCTCTCTATGGGCTGCGAGTTCATTGAACCGCAACAGGGTTGTACAAAAGTCTTCGTTCAACAAGGCGATGACAGGTTGTGTAATCTCATTGGGCACATTATCGACGGCCGATGAGATGGCTCCGGCTATGGCAGCTATCGTGTCGGCATCGCCAGCCAGAGTTACCGAGAGGCGCACCACATCTTCATAGTTCTTGCCCTCCATGAAGCAAGTAATGGCCTCAGGGACCGTGCGCTGGCACGTCTCGTCGAAGGTGAACGTCGGTCGAATTTGCTCAAGCGTCCTTGACAGGTCGTAGTTGAAGGTTTTTTCTACATAGTAGCGGATTTCCTGCTTGGACCAACCCTGACGAGCACGGAAAATGGCGGCGGCAGTAGCCTGGGCGCCCTTGATACCCTCAGGGTGATTATGGGTTACCTCAGCCGATACCTTTGCTAATTCCAATGCCTCTTCGATTGTCTTGGCGAAATAACCCACAGGGCTCACGCGCATCGCCGAACCGTTGCCAAACGAGTCGTAAGGCTGCGGATTAACATCGTGAATCCAACGGGCAAAACGACCGCCATAACCCCTATCGGGATACTTCCTGCATAAGTCAAGCATGATATTCACCAGCTTCTCATGCGAGTGCGACTCATCCTCAAGCAGCCACATGGCGTTGGCCATCGTGAGCACGGTGTCGTCAGTGAAGGTGCTATCAGGGGTGAACAACTCGAAGTTGTAATCCCTTGTCGGGTTAAACTCGTAGGCCGACCCGATGACATCACCAGCAATAGCTCCAATAATTCCTTTCATAATAATATAATGTGTTATGAGATGACAAAATTACAATTTTTTTTCACATTCAGGCATCATTGCGGCATAATAATCTGTCAAGATGCCCATGGGATAAGGTATTGGTCGCCCATGCGGGGTGCCGATGTCACGGCATTCTGGCGCAGAGACAAAACCGGGCGGCGCATCGTAGCAAGCGCAGTGACATTGCGCCACCCCTGAGTGCAGTTGCGCACCGTGAGCACAGCCATTCCGACAAATTGCCCTGCCAAATCGAGCAACGCACGCTTCACAGCCTCCAAGCTGCTAAAATCCACGCCGTCTACAGCGGCCAGACGGCGACCATTGCATTCAAGCGTTGCACAAATCTTGTCGCCACGATTCACGATGTTGTTAATCTCCTTATTCATAATCGTTCCTCCTTTTTTTAGTTTTACACTGCAAAGGTAGAGCAACCTAGTGCCAAATCATGGCACCCCAATCACAAAGAAACATAAACACCAAAAAGCAGACTGACTATCCCTAAGAATACTTGACAGATTTGAGAGCGATTAACTAAGTTGGTTTACACTATTTTTATCATTCGCCTAAACCAGGTTGACAGTATGGAGGTTTTATCACTGAATGGGTTAACAACTCTTTTCAATTGAATTACAAAATAATGGCATAAGAATTGCTGCCATTAAAGAAAAAAAGTTTAACTTTGCGTTGTATAATAAAGGCATAGAATTACTAATGGCAATAAACTCAGAAATATTGAACTTTATAACCTACTGTATTAGTCAGTTGGGACATCGCCTTCACTTGTCCCAACAAGAGGTTTACAGGCGATTGAAGTCTTCTGGAATATTGTACGACTACATTGTGCCTTCATACGATGTTCTTCACACTTTCGGCTCACGTTATTTGATGGACGATCTCACTGAATATATGCGAGAGAAAGGAGTGTTGCCGACATGATACTGTATCATTCGTCCAGTGAAGTGGTGGAATGTCCTGATACCGTCCATTCAAGGCTTTATCTGGATTTCGGGAAAGGTTTTTATCTCACATCCTACTATGAGCAGGCAAGGCGATATGCCAAACGCTTCATGCGTCGTGGCAAAGACGCATGGCTAAATACATATGAACTCATTGACAATCTTGATGGTTGGAACATCCGTCGGTTTGACAGCTATGATAAAGCATGGCTTGATTTCATATCTATGTGCCGGGCTGGAAATGATGATACTGACTACGATATGGTGATTGGTGGCATTGCCAATGACAAGGTCATCCTAACTCTCGACAGATATTTTGATGGCGAACTTACACAAGAACAGGCTCTGGGTCTGTTGAAATTTGAAAAGCCCAATATCCAGTATTGCATCCGTTCAGAAAGAATGCTGAAAGAGTGTCTGACCTATATTAAAAGTGAGCAGCTATGAGTGAGGAGAGTAAACTGATATTACGTAGCGCCAAAACCGCAAGGATCATCGAAAACATCAGTGAGATGTTTAATGTGTCGTTGCAGGAAGCGACCGATATCTATTATAATTCCGAGACCGCTAACCTCATTGAAGATGGTATTGCCGACCTGCACTGTCGCAGTGACAAGTACCTCGCTGAGGAAGTATGGCTTGAACATCAGGAGAAATCAGCACAAGAATAACATTGAGTCCATGAGCTTAGACAAGAGTGGTGAGCCAGTAAGAATCCATATCATTCTCAAGAAATAAAGCCAACACATACTTTAAAAGAGTTCCTTTTTTATAGCTATTGCCATCTATTATAAGAAATAAAGTATTGGGAGTTAAGAATTAACCTCTTAACTCCCAATACTTTATTTGTTTGAGCGGTAAACGGGACTCGAACCCGCGGCCCTCAGCTTGGGAAGCTGATGCTCTACCAACTGAGCTACTACCGCAATATGTGCCACAATGGAGTGGCTTGTTATGTTAACTTTAGGCGTTGGTCTCGTTGATGACGTCGGTAACGCTGTCTCCGTCCTCGGTAACATAGTAGCGGATGGTTACAGAGTCACCCATTTCCCACGATGAGCGGTGGTCGCTCTCAAGGTCGGAGTAGTCGAACTCGATGGTATCGTTGCCAACCATGAGATAAATGCTGTTCATCGCTCCGTCAACGGCTATGCCCGAGACGACCTTTGCCGAATCGACCACCTCGACGGTGTCGGTTTCTTGTTCCTGATTCTCTGACTGGCCTTCGCCCGTGCAGGAAAAGAACGTGAGCGCGAACAGTGCGCCAAACGCTAAAACTAATTCTTTCATGTCCTAAATAGTTTGTTTTACAGCAGCAAAATTAGTGTTTTTTGGTGAGGCGGCAAAAAAAACGCTCACTTTTTCAATGATTGGTCAGTCTAGAAATTGTAATTGTCGGTGTCAAGACTGTCCAGTTCCTCGAAGTCTGAAATTTCATCTTCGTCATATTCCTCGTCACCATAGAACTCGCTCTTGTCGATGGCCTCGATGTTGCTTGCATCGGGTATCTTGGGAATGGTGATGAATTCGGCAATGTCAACGCTCTCGGCTGGTGGTGTGCCCACCTTGCGCTCACACAGGGGGTCGTGTAATGACTTGCCGGGGATGACTTCCTTGAGTTTCACCTTGAAGTAGCGCTCGGTCATGTAATCGAACACGAACCTCATCCTCTGGCCTTCGTCCTCCAGCAGTTCATCGAGCTGAGTGTCATCCATAATCCAGATATCCTCATCGCTGTCGCTGCCCATGTCCATACAGGTGACTTCTTTCTCCTTGTTCCAATCCTCGTCACAGATGTAGAAAGAATCCATCTGGTCCTTGCTGTAGCCTGCAGAATCCAGAATGATGTTGCGCAGCTGCATGAATGTTGCCGTCGAGTCGATGGCAATCTGCAACTTAAAGTTCTCAGCCTCGTCAGAGACAATGACAAATTTATAAATCATAGTGTATAAGCGTTAATCCGTCGATTTGATGTTGCGAAATTACTAATACATTTTTATCAAGCAAATGTTTTTAGACTTTTTTTTCATGAATGTGGGCAAAAAGGGGGCTGAAAGTGCCTAATAGCAGTGAAACCACGCCGCAACGGCATGGTTTCAAAGGATGGTATAAGAAGAAATTATTATCTATGGATGGGTCAGGGCACAAGGCCGTAGTCACGGAATACCTTCTGAATCTTCTCGAGGGCGAATGCAACTTGCTCGTGGGTGTGCGTAGCCATGAGGCTAAAGCGGATGAGCGTGTCGTTGGGTGCCACAGCGGGAGAAACGACGGGGTTGACGAAGATACCCTCGTTCAACAGGTCACGCGTGATGGCAAAGGTCTTGTTGTTGTCACGGATGAACAGGGGGATGATGGGCGTCTCGGTATGGCCGATCTCGCATCCCATGTCACGGAAGCCCTGCAAAGCCTCGTGGGTAATCTTCCACAGGTGCTCTTGGCGCTCGGGCTCGTTGATGAGAATATCAATGGCCTTCATTGCCGCAGCGGTCGATGCCGGCGTGATGCTGGCGGTGAAGATGTAGCTGCGTGAATGATGGCGCAGGTAGTTGGTGATGATCTTACTGGTGGCGATAAAACCGCCCAGGGATGCAATCGACTTGGAGAATGTACCCATGATTAGGTCCACCTCGTCGCGCAGGCCGAAGTGGTCGCACACGCCACGGCCACCCTCGCCAAAGACGCCGATGCCATGAGCCTCATCGACCATGATGCTGGCATTGTACTTGTGTGCCAGGTCAACGATGTCGGGGAGCTTGCACACATCACCCTCCATCGAGAAGACGCCATCGGTGACAATGAGCTTGACGCGGTCAGGCTCGCACTTCTTGAGCTGAGCCTCCAGCGACGCCATGTCGTTGTGCTTGTACTTGAGAGAGTTGGAGAACGAGAGGCGGCGACCCTCGATAATCGAAGCATGATCCTGCTCATCCCACAGGATATAGTCTTCACGGCCAGTGAGTGTAGAAATCACACCCAGGTTCACACCAAAGCCCGTGCTGTAGATCATCGCATCCTCTTTGCCCTCATATTCAGCGAGCTTGCGCTCCAGTTCCTTGTGGAGGTCGAGCGTGCCGTTGAGGAAAGGCGAACCGGCGCAACCGGTGCCATATTTCTGGGTAGCCTCGATGGCTGCTTGCTTGATGCGCTCATCGTTGACCAGTCCAGAGTAGCAGTTGGAACCAAACATGAGCACCTTACGGCCATTCATGATGACCTCGGTGTCCTGTTCGCTTGAGATGGCGCGAAAATAAGGGTAGATGCCAGCGGCTTTAGCCTTCTGAGGCTCTTCGTAACGCGCTAACTTATTCTCTAATAGGTTCATAAATCTAAATCTAAGTACTTGAATTGCCTATGATGACTTATGTCATGCACGACATTATATAATAATTGGCTGCAAATATACAACAATAATTGTTAAGCAGATGTTAAAAAAGTAACAAAATGCGATAGCTTGAACGCTAACTAATGGTTTAAAATGTTCATTGACAACACATCACGTCTTTTAATATTTTTTAAAAGGAATGCAAATAAATGTTGTCACGAACTAAGTCAGTCACGGTCCGCATCATCCATATCGAGTTCGGCGTTCTGCATGAGGTCATAATCAGAAAACTCAATGCCATCAAAATCACCGTCCTCAAATAACATATAGTTCTGCCTGAAACAACTTGTGGACATGAGCGTGACTGCCACGGTAGCGGCTATCAATATCAGGATTTTAGACAACTTCTTCATATATACTGAATGTTATATTCAAGCGCAAATATAGTGAAAAATCGGTAAGGAGTGCACAAATTAAAGAAAAAATCACTAATTTAGCGCATTAAAACCTCAAGAAACTACAAAAAGATGGATTTATTTGAACAGCGAATCAAGGAGTTGCGGGAAATCATCAACCGTCACAACCATAATTACTATGTGCTGAATGCACCCACCGTGAGCGACCAGGAGTTTGATGCCCTGTTGCGCGAACTGCAAGATTTGGAACGCGACTACCCCCAATACTTGGATCCGCTGTCCCCCACCCAACGCGTTGGCAGCGATATCAGCAAGGGCTTTACCCAAGTGCGTCACGAGCGCCCCATGATGTCGTTATCCAACAGTTACAGCATCGAGGAAGTGCAGGACTTCCTGCGCCGTGCCCAGGACGGATTGGGTGGCGAACCCAGTGAAATCGTGGGCGAGATGAAGTATGACGGCACGTCAATATCGGTGACCTACGAGCACGGACGGCTCGTGCGTGCCGTAACCCGTGGCGACGGTGTGCAAGGTGACGACGTGACCGCCAATGTCATCACCATCAAGAGCGTACCGCTGGAGATTACGGGTTTCATCGACCTGCCCGACAAATTTGAGGTGAGAGGTGAAATCCTGCTGCCGTGGAAGAGTTTTGAGAAACTCAATGCGGAGCGACAATTCAACGAGGAACCGCTGTTTGCCAACCCCCGCAATGCCGCTGCCGGAACCCTTAAACTGCAGAACAGCGCCGAAGTGGCACGGCGCGGGCTGGACGCCATCTTCTACTTCCTGCTGGGCGACAACCTGCCCTACAACACCCACTACGACAACATCATGGCACTCAAGCGCTGGGGATTCAAGACGGGCGAAATGTCCATTCTGCCCAGCATCGACGCGGTAAAAGACTTTATCGGTCACTGGGATGTGGAACGCAAGACACTGCCTGTCGCCACCGATGGCCTGGTGTTCAAGATCAACTCGCTGCGGCAGCAACTCAACCTGGGCGCTACCGCCAAGTCGCCGCGCTGGGCGATTGCCTATAAATTCGCCCCTGAGCGGGAATGCACCAAATTGCAGTTCGTCTCCTTTGAAGTGGGGCGCACGGGTGTGATCACTCCTGTCGCCAACCTTGACCCCGTGTTGCTGAGCGGCACCATCGTCAAGCGCGCATCACTGCACAACGCCGATATCATCAAGCAGCTCGACATCCATGAGGGCGATATGCTCTATGTGGAAAAGGGCGGCGAAATAATCCCCAAGATTGTGGGCGTTGACGAGAAACGGCGCGAACCGGGCAGCCAGCCTGTCGGCTTTGTCACTCACTGCCCGTCGTGCGGCACACAACTGCAGCGCATTGAGGGCGAGGCAGCATGGGTATGCCCCAACAAGTGGGGGTGTTCGCCACAGATTTGCGGACGCATCGAGCACTTTGTGGGCCGCCATGCCATGGACATTGACGGCATTGGCGAGGAAGTGGCGGTCATTCTCAACAAGAGCGGCTTGGTCAACGATGTGGCCGACCTGTATGACCTTACCCAAGACAATCTCGTGGCCCTCGACCGCTTCCAGGAACGCAGTGCCCAACGCATCCTGCGGGGCATCGAGAACAGCCTCAAGGTGCCTTATGCCAGAGTCATCTTTGCCTTGTCGATTCCCTTCGTGGGCGAAACCACAGGCAAGGTGCTGGCACGGCACACCCGCGATATTGATACCTTGATGGCCATGCCAGTTGAACAACTCGCTGCGATACCCGAAATCGGTCCCAAAATTGCCCAGTCGATCGTTGATTTCTTTGCCGAGGAGCGCAACCGCGTCATTGTGGAGCGGTTGAGGAACGCAGGCGTGCAGATGGCATTGACCGAGGAAGAGACAGCTGGACAGACTGACAAACTGATGGGTAAGAAGGTGGTCATCAGCGGCGTGTTCGCCAAGCATTCACGTGAGGAGTACAAAGCCATGATTGAGCAGAACGGCGGCAAGAATGTGAGCAGCATATCCAGCGCCACCAGTTTCATCCTGGCAGGCGAGAACATGGGTCCTGCCAAACTGGAAAAAGCCCGCAAACTGGGCATCGACATCATCGACGAAAACCAGTTCCTGGAAATGATAGAATGATTATCGGGAGGCGCGGTAGTAGAGAACTGCGGCGATGATGATATAGACAAAGTTGGGAATCCACATAGCCACACGGGGTGAGGTGTAGCCCGAGACGGCAAAAGTCGAAGTCACCGTCATAAATAGGATATAAGAGAAACTCAACAGCAGGCCCAGACCTATGTTCAGGCCGATGCCGCCACGCACCTTGCGCGACGACAGCGACAGGCCGATAATGGTGAGGATAAACGCAGCCGCCGTCATGGCTATGCGGCGCTCGTACTCAATTTCAAAGTTCTTGATATTGGCGACACCACGCGCTTTCTGCTTGTTGATGTAGCTCTTCAGTTCGGGCGACGTCATGGTCTGCTCGTCGTTCTTGGAGATCAGGAAGTCACGCGGATCGATGTTGAGCAGAGTGTCCATCACCGTCCCTTTGGTCATCGTTTCCTTCATCCCATTGAAAGTGCGAATGGTGTACTGGCGCACAGTCCAGAGTCCCACCGAATCATACTTGATGGTCTCGGCCGTGAGGCGTGACTTGAGCGTATTGCCATCAAATTCCTCAAGCGAGAAACGGAAGCCGCTGCGTGTGGTGTTGTCGTAACGAGCCATATAGGCCATCACGCCGGGCTTGACCTGCAGCTGGATATTGTCACCGTAGATGACCTCCTTGTTCTTGACCCACTTGTTGGTATAGGCGATGCGCTCGATATTGGCAGGCGGGATAATGTAGGCTGCCAGCAGGTAGCTGCCTAGGGCAATCACCGCTGCCGAGAAGAGGTAAGGCAACGTCAGGCGGTGGAAACTGATACCATTGGAGAGCATGGCGATGATCTCGCTACGGTCGGCCAAGCGTGAGGTGAAGAAAATTACCGAGATAAAGGTGAACAAGGGACTGAACTGGCTGAGCACAAACGGCAGGAAGTTCATGAAGTACTGGAAGACAGTCGCCTTCCAGGGGGCAGTGAGCACGGCATCAAGTTTCTCGTTGATGTCGAACATCACCACGATGGCAAACAGCAGCAGGATGGCGAAGAAGAAGGTACCCAGGAAGTGTTTGATGATGTAGCGGTCAAAGCGCTTCACATAGTACCACGGGTAGCGACTGGGAGCTACAGACTGTGCGGATGGAACAGGATCTACGGGATTATCGGATTGGACAGCGTCGGCAGGAGACGCAAGATTTTGCGTCTCGACAGGCTGCATCTCCATATTCTTGAGTTCCTCTTCCATCACCTAAAGCCCTAAAACCTAAAGCCTAATACCTAAAGCCTCACCTGAACATCGTGGAGCATCTGCCGTTTCCAAGCGGGGAAATCGCCGTCGATGATGTGTTTGCGGGCCTCGCCCACGAGCCACAAGTAGAAAGCCAGGTTGTGGATGCTGGCAATCTGCATCGCCAGGATTTCCTGGGCAATGAACAGGTGGCGCACATAGGCCTTACTGTAAATGTGGTCCACGATCGAGGGGCCATCCTCCTGCAATGGAGAGAAATCGTCGGCCCACTTCTTGTTGCGCATGTTCATGATGCCATGACGGGTGAAGAGCATACCATTGCGGCCATTGCGGGTGGGCATCACGCAATCCATCATATCAACACCGCGGTCGATGGCCTCAAGCATGTTAGCAGGTGTGCCAACACCCATCAGGTAGCGAGGCTTGTCCTGAGGCAGGATGTCGTTGACAATTTCTATCATCTCATACATCACCTCGGTGGGTTCACCCACAGCGAGACCGCCAATGGCGTTGCCGTCAGCACCCAGATCAGCGACGAACTTAGAGGATTCCTGACGCAGATCCTTATAGACGCAACCCTGTACGATAGGGAAATAGGCCTGACTGTGACCATAGCGGGGCTTGGTGTTCTTGAAATGTTTCCATCCGCGTGCGAGCCAGTTGTGGGTCAGTGTCAACGATTTGCGGGCATAATTATAATCACTAGTGCCAGGAGGGCATTCGTCCAGAGCCATCATGATATCACTGCCGATAGTGCGCTCGATATCTACCACCTTCTCGGGAGTAAACAGGTGCTTGCTGCCGTCGATGTGGCTGCGGAAGGTCACGCCCTCATCGGTGAGCTTGCGGTTATCGGCAAGCGAGAATACCTGGAAACCGCCGCTATCGGTCAAGATGGGACGGTCCCACCCGTTGAACTTGTGCAGACCGCCTGCACGCTCGATAATGTCCATACCGGGTCGCAGGTACAGGTGATAGGTATTGCCCAGAATAATCTGTGCCTTAATGTCCTCACGCAGTTCTGTCATGTGTACCGCCTTAACGGCACCCACGGTGCCGACGGGCATGAAGATGGGGGTCTCGATCTGGCCGTGATCGGTCGTGATGAGTCCAGCACGCGCATTGGTGCCTTCAGGAGTGGCTATGAGTTGATAGTCCATTCAGTCGATTTTCTAGAAAAGTCGTGCAAAGGTAGTGATTTTTTAGTTAACAGTTCACAGAGAACAGTTAATAGTTGCTTTTTCACTTCTTGATCATCACAAAAAACGAAGGGCTGGCAATCTTTTCCATCACCAGCCCCCGTATATTTTTCAGGGTTTAAGCCAACCAAAAGCCTCAAATGTACTTCTCGACGTTCTTGCGGGCCTTCTCGAGATTCTCCTCGGCCTTCTTCACGTTATTGACAGCCTTCTCGTAGTTCTGCTGAGCCTTCAGGTTTTGCTTAATAACTTTGTCCACAAACTTCTTCTGCTTGGCTTCCAGCTTGCGCATCTGCCCGGCGTTGCCATCGGCCTTAGTCATCTTCTCTTTGAGTTCTTGACGCTCATTGAGCTGTTTGGCATGCAGTTCAAACATCTTCATTCTCTCCTCAAGCTGCTTCTCTTGGGCTTCATTCAGTTTCTTCTCGGCATAGTAGTAATTCACTCTAGCCCTCATGAGATCTGAGTTGTATGGATCATTACCCCAGTAAACAGAATTCGCCTGATTGATTGTGTGGCTGTTCTGGAGATAGGACCGCGTCGGCACATTGCCGTTAGAAGGGCGCCCTTGCCTTACGCCAACAAGTACCCTCAAAGTCCGGTCACTTGATTGATTATTATACATACACTTTTTGGGAGGAAGAACCAATCGGGAGTCACGCACTATCCTACCCTGTGATTGCGCTGCGAGTACTGCAACGAAGCAGAAAACCATCGCTAATAATACCTTTTTCATAGCCTTAAAAATTAAGAAGTTAAACATTAATCTATCTTTCTATAATAATGACTATGAAATATAAAAAAAGTTTAACAATGCCTCTAAGATATCACTGAAAAACAGAGGTTAATGATCTTCGTTGATCATTAACCTCTGGTCCTGTTATTAGTTGTCTCAGTTAGCTTAATTGTACTTCTCAACGGTCTTGCGGGCCTTCTCGAGATTCTCTTCGGCCTTCTTCAAGTTATTGACAGCCTTCTCGTAGTTCTGCTGGGCCTTGAGGTTCTCCTTGGCGACCTTCTCTTCAAACTTCTTTTGCTTGGTCTCCATTTTGAGGGCTCTCTCAGCGTTACCTTGAGCCTTAGCAACTTCCTCGTTGAGTTTCTGACGCTCCTTGACCTGCCTCTCGGGCAGCTCATTCATCTTCTTTTGAGCGTCGTTGAGCTTGTTCTGGGCTTCTTTCAACTTATCCTGAGCCTTGGCATACTTCTCTTGAGCCTTCTGACGATCCTCAATCATCTTCTGCTGCTTCTTAGCCTCTTTCTCAGCCTTCTTAGCCTCTTTTTCTTTCTTCTCGGCAGCCTTCTTGGCTTCCTTGGCCTTCTTCTCTTGCTCCTTGAAGGCATCCTTCTGCTTCTTGGCAGCCTCGGCCTGTTTCTTAGCTAACTCAGCATCTCTGCGGGCCTGATCCTGCTGTTGCTGAACCTGTTGTGGAGTTTCATAAGTCTGTGCCATAGCGGCAGGTGCTGCTGCAAAGCAGAACAAAACTGCCATCAATAATAACTTCTTCATAGTCGTAGTATTTTTAAATAAAACTTTGTTTTCTCTCACAAAATTAATGCAAATATACGACTAAGACCTGAACTGACCAAAAAAGTTTAAAAAAAACAGGCAACGATATCACTGTTGACCCAACCTTTAGCTTTCTATGTTGCAATCCAAGTTTTAGCTTTACTTTTAACAATCTTTATGCTTGGCTCGGATTATTGTATTACCTTTGTCCTCTGAGGATTGAAGGGGAAACAGGCTCTGCTGAGGAGCAACCTGCGAGCAATAAATCCTTGC